>Ga0075480_10002858_pt1 | contig 11090 bp, 27 predicted proteins | sample DEB08_DNA_7_FD_81590 | JGI IMG/M metagenome (GOLD analysis project Ga0075480, IMG submission 81590) | Aqueous microbial communities from the Delaware River and Bay under freshwater to marine salinity gradient to study organic matter... | ecosystem: Environmental > Aquatic > Marine > Coastal ... | reverse complement strand
ATCTTTTGATCCCGACTGTGCGGATAGCACACCTTAGGTACCGGCGTCTGCCAGAGATCCGTGCGGTAAGTCAGCAACAAGCACATAGATAAAAACAACACAGAATACCAGACAAAAGCCGACACTTGAGCAATGACAGTGACAGTGACCGCACTAGTGGAAGTGATGACGGAGAAATACTGTGTGTTGCACTAGAGCACAGTAGTAAACACAGTGATGATCACACAGCACAGACTGAGAGAAATGTGGTGCTATTATGGGAAAAGATGAATTATTTTCTGCGTCATACGAATCATACGAAGCGATCGGACTGGGTCATACGAACCATACGAACCCATGATTTTGAGGATCAAATCCCGGGTGGTCAAAACGTTGAGGGTTATCTCTCTTCCTACAAGAAAAGGTGTTTAAAACCATACTTCCCACACTCAGATCCGCAGTCAAACCACTATATGTAGTCTAAAAACCATGATCAGACCTGCGATAAAGTGGTTGACAAATCCTGTATATGTGTTATTATACTAGTATAACAATTAGGGCCAACCTATAACAAAGGAGGGACAATGGCAACTAAAGATACACAATACAAATACTATGCTACAGTGACGCTGGAGTCTGGTAAAATAAGACACTTGTACACTAACGACACAGTTAGCAGAACCAAAACACTGTTGAAAAACGGTGTGAACATGGATGCTGTTAAGTGGATTGCATTAGAGCAACCAATGACCAAAGCTCAAGTGCAACAGTCTATCTCTGAGAAGTCAGAGATCAGTCAAGTAGCTTAACACCCAGCGTGTACCCGAGACAGAGCTTGTGTGCAACTGGCAGGTAGTGAGGCAACGTAGCTACCACAGTGTGGCGGACCAGTAATCTCGGAAAGAGCTCGCTATTAACTCGTAGGGCTCGCTATTAGGTTTTGGGTTGTTTGGGGGTGTAATACCTAATCGCCCCCAACCCGCAAGGGTCGGATCTGTTAATCTGAATAATCGGGAGTGGTGTTTGACGCTGACCCGTACGGTCGACCTTTGATACGTTTACCATCTATAGAGATACGTCGGCCTTTTATGGTGTGCTTCTTCTCTGAATCTCTTCTACGCAGGCCTTGACTTCTACAACTTGCTAGCCATGATGCTGGCAGTTCTGAGTCAGGTTTACCGCTTCTGCACACTGATTTGGGTGCTGGTCCTATGTTTTCTTGGGTCTGTAACAGTTCTGCAAGTTTCATAAAAGTATTTATACAGTCAAAAACAATTCACTACAGTCACTACCATCACTGCCCTCATGACGGTTCACTGGCTCATGACGGGTTCACGAGGGGTTCATGACAGGCTCATGAAGGGCACTCACGACAGGCTCATGACAGGAGATCAGGTTAAAGTGGTTTGAGATCCGGAAATAGGTTGCTCCGGCCGGATTGAGGTTGTAGTGTCAGCCTGAGAGGTCAACCACTATATGTAGTCTCCGGAACACCAGCTGTGTGTAGTGCCGTCCCAGGTTTCCAGACAGTGTAAACTGTTGATTTTGTTAAACAAAAAAGGTACAAAAACAGGCACAACCCGGTTGACAGATTTGGCAACTAGTGTATACTTGTATAAAGAGAGGTACACATGACATACACTTACTTGCTAAAAAACAAACAAGGCACGTTTGAAACTACAAAGTTAACATTTAACACACGCAAACAAGCACAACGTGAAGCACAAATTTGGGCAAAAAATTGGGTGGGCTTGACGGGAGAGTACATTGTTGTACAAACAACAAAAATTGAACAAGTTAAAAACGTTGCGTAACCACGCAACGTTGCGTAATAATTTATTACCCTTTTTGATTTGACAGTACTGCAAATTGTGTTATTATAACTTAATAAACAAATAGAGAGGTTTATAATGCACACAACAAAACAACTAAACGCAAAACAACTTGCAACACACTGTCCATCTACAAACACAATTTACATTTACAAAACCAAAACTCCGTTTTACGAAGTAACTGCCAACAGCTCTAACCATGTTATTCGTAAACCCAATGCAACACAACTTGCAGAGTTTAACGCACTATTAACTCCGTTGCAATTTGCTATTAAACAAATGCAACAAAAAAAGGCTCGTAAAATTGCCTAAGCACAAACACAAGTCAACCCCACTGCATTTTATAGCTGTTGGCTTGTTGATTGTGGGGTTGACAAAGATACAAAACATGTTAATATTAAAACACAAAGAGAGGTAACACAATGACAACATACAAAGAAGACTACAGCAAAATGACAGACGAAGAAGTTGTAATGACTTACAATGCTGTGATGGCAAATGCATATCCGGGAGACGAATGTGCATTAGAGGACGAAATGGAAAAAAGGAATTTGGACGCAGACTATTTGGAAGAGCAAAGGCTGTGGCACAGGGGTTGACACAACGCAAAGTTGTGTTATTATAAAACTATAGCATTTGAGAGAGGTAAACACAATGCAAACAATTAAAACTATCACACGTACAAAAACTGAGGAAGTTGCGAGCGTACACTACGAGGAAGCACACAAAGTTTTGTCAAATGCACACAAGCAAGTTGCTGGGCTTGACTTTGACTACGACGGCACAGGCTCGAGCTATTTTATAAAAGCAACACAAATCCTTGCCAACTTAACAAAAACTTATTACAGTTTTTGTGACAGCGACGACTACATTAGCATTGACGAGCTTATGCAATGTTTTAGCTGTTTAGAGTATTACGACGAAAAGGATTTGTATGACAATTGTGTGCAAGGCACAGCATTAGAGCAAGTTGACTTTTATGACTATTTGTTGTTAAGCAATTAACAAGTTATTGCTTGACAAAACGCACAACTGTGTTAATATTAAAATATAAACAACGAGAGAGGTAAACATGAAATATACACAAGCACAAATACAAGCAGGCATTAAGTTTTTACAAAACAAAAATGTTGAATTTTATTATGACAACGATGTTGACTGTGACACTACAGCAAATATTAGCATTGACGTTAGTGAAAGAATTTGGACTGACGGCACTAGCATTTGGAACAATAAAGTTGTGAAGGGTGTTAAAGTTGACTGCATTAGTTTAACTGTTACAAAATATGAAGATGACGACAACAGCTACTATTGGAGTGGCGGACTTGCTGGGAACATACATTATGACGGCAGTGGCAAAGACGGCACATGGTATGACGGCAGTGATGATGACAACAACACACTAATAAACAAAATAAAAGATGAACAAGACAGTGACGGCATGATTTACACAGACGATGGCTTTATTGCTAACTGTATAAAGTACATGGAAGAGCATTGTGACTTTGACAGCAAACTGTTAAGTGACTTTTTAGACTTTGACTACAGTGAACAAGGAATGCAAGATGACGGTTGTGTTAACTTGGACGTGGACATGGACGCAGACTTTTGGAAAAAATGTAGTGACGAGCTTGTGCAATTTGTAAACACAAAACAACAAGAGGTTGCTTAACATATAAAAAACTAAATGTAGTGTTTACTGTAACAAGTGAGCACTACATGTAGTGCCGGCCCCGGTACCCCGGCACTACAAAAAGTGGTTGACAAGTATTAGAACTATGCTACATTAAGATATGAACACAGAGAGGAACATTATGCAAAAAGAACCAAACCCACCATTTGTGGTCGAACTATTCGACACAGAACCGGTTGAAGTTAAAAATCCTTATTCGGGACAAACCTGTACGTTACAGCCAACAGCCGTTGCGGTGTACGATGCAATCAAAGGCGCAGAGATGTTAGCTCATCAAAACAATATCGATGATGGCGGACATGAGTTATGGCAAACTGTGAGAGACGGCATAGATTGGTTTAAAGAACATTATCCAAAAGAGTATATGATTTTGTTGGATTAAAAATGAGGTTGACACATTTTGGATTCATGCTATATTAATTTAATAACAGAGAGGGCAAATGCAAACATTTACATTACACATTCAGTATCGCAACGGTGAAGCAGAGGCACGTTCCGGCTTAACCATGCAAAAAGCGGATTCTTTGTTCGCTTACTACTTCAACCGCTTCCATCCCAAGAAGCCAGTTCAAAATGTTTTTGTTGTTAAGGAGATACAATATGCTAACTGATGCACAACAGTCAGCTCGCGAATCGGAATTTGAACGTGAGCTTGAATATTTTGACACTTACAAGCGAGCCTGTGGGTTCAAGGCAATATGGAGTATTTTCCATGAAGATGTCAAGTTTGGCAACGAACATCCATTCGGAGACAATGTGATTGTGGTATATCAACCATATGGGGATTCCGATGTGCAGAAAGTAAAAGTACTCAACAATCGTTGGGGCGATGTATACAATGCCGCGGACAGAGCCATATGTCAATCCGGAAATCTGCATCATATCTTTATTGAAGGATTTGAACAAAAGGGCAATGAGCTCCATTTATCAGTAGGTTCTTAGTGGTTGACAATATTTGTTCCTGTGTTATTATTAAACTATAAACCAACAGAGAGGTAAAGCAAATGAATAAAAGAATTGAAAAAGCCGTTGAAGCAATCATGAACATTCAAGACAATTATGAATTGAATGAAGTGATTCAAGCAATCAAACTCAAGCAGACTTATTTGCAACAGTCAGCAAAGAGACAATTTGTTGCTGGGGACAAGGTTGAGTTCGATTCTCGTACTGGTGCCACTGTGCAAGGTACTATCGATCGAATCAAACAAAAATACATTTTGGTTGTGGTTAAAGGCAACTCAGGATATCCTATGCGATACAATGTGCCAGCCACAATGCTAAGAAAGGTGGCATAATGCAAGATCCTTTTTTTAATGAGGACGAATACCAAGACGATTGGTATTGCAAAGATTGTGAACACGGACCGATCAGTATGGAAAAAGATAACTGTCCGGTCTGTGGTAGCACATGGATCAGCCAAAACGATGGCGTGGGTGATGTTTCCGACGAAGTATCATATGAAGAAATGCAAGACAAAGAATATGGTAATCAAGGAGTCGAAGGCATTTACAATTGGGAGGACTGGAACTGATGATAGTTTTAGATGTGTTAGGAGCAATGATTGTTGCTAACTTTGTTCTATCAGTTGTGCAATACGCCGGCTAATATAATGGGCTCTCAATGGGAGACTGGCGAGAGCCCGTACCAACTAAGAGGAGAAATGATCAAAAAAATATTACATTGTGAATCTATATTTGTAGAGCTAGGCTTTTCAGCTGTTATATTTGCTAGTCTTTACGCCACAAATATTATTTCATTTTAGGGGTTGACAAATATCCAACCTGTGTTAATATTAAAATATAAACCAACAAAGAGAGAGGTTATAAATGGCAACACGAAGCAGAATAGCATACAGTGATTATGATGTAGTTAGTTCATATCATCACTGGGACGGCTACCCAGAAGGATTAGGTGCTTACCTAGTCAAAAATTATCCTACACTAGAGGACGCTAAACGATTAGTTGATGGTGGTGACATGTCAACTTGCATGACAGAAGACGGCAAGCCTCTTTACTATGCTAAACGAAGTGAATGGACTGATGCCGAAGGCAACAAGCATTCAGCCAACTACGGTCAAGACGAAGCATGGGAAAGAGTTAAACCAGTTGTGCATGAATATGGTGTCAGCCAATACGGCGATCCGCTTTGCACAAGAATTTCCGGTGTTGAAAACACAGCCGGGCTTGAGTACCTTTACATTTTTATGAAAGGTAAGTGGCATGTCACAGATGACGGAATTGATTTTGATCCAGTCGAGGACGAGATTGCAAGACGTCAAGCCAATGGTCAGGCAGTAGCATAATGGGATACGAAGAAATCCAAACAGGAGATACCGTTTACTTCTCAACTCCGCACACCGCGGAAATGAAGGGTCGAGCAGTGATGTTCGGCCCTGCTGGTTGGGTAGTTAATTGTGGTGGGCGTCATGGCATACCAAATGTAGTAGGCCCAGACAATTTTATCAAGTTTCGCAAAGGCAGAAACAGGCATCCGGATCACTTAGGAAAGTGGTTGACAGGATCCAAATCTGTGCTATAGTAATAATATAAACAGAGAGGTAAAATATGCAATACGATAAAAACACAAGAGGTGGAGCAATTATTTGGTTAGTGACTAGAGCTTTAGCATTTGCTGGAGGATGGATAGTTGGATGGATAACTTTCTTTTTTGTGTTGGCGATAGTTGCTGGAATAATTTTATAACAGTTTCTTGTGCGGAGGCGCAATAACTCGATCCGTGGTTGGTTAGAGGTTGCACGAAGCACAACGAAAGAAGTGGGGTTCTTCCCAGAGGCGGGGTTATTACCACTCTAAATCCAAATAACAATGATGCAAGTCATTTAGGGGTAGAGACTTTAAATTAAATCCTTAGAGCCGGAACTAACCACTCCGGCTCGTATTAACTGGTTGACATATTATAGAGATGTGTTATAGTTAAAATATAGAGAACAACAAAGAGAGGTAAAAATGCCAAATTGGTGTAATAACAATATCGTAATCAAAGGTCCAAAAAACAAACTTAAGGATCTTAGCAAAGCGGCCAAAGACGGTTCACTTTTCAATTTCATGTATCCTCGTGCAGAGGAACTAGATATCACAGCCGGCTATTTGGGAAACGGTGACGAGCAAAAAGAACTCGAAGCCAAACAACAAGCCAACCTTAAGAAATTCGGATACAAAGACTGGTATGATTGGTCAGTTGCTGAATGGGGAACTAAATGGGATATTGGCGAATGCTATCAAAATGAAATTCGCAATAATGAACTTCACCTTGCATTTGACACTGCCTGGTCACCACCCTTAGGTGTTTATGAAAGATATATCAGTCACAATGATAATATCTCAATCTCAGCATATTATTACGAACCTGGATGTGACTTCATGGGACTTTGGGAAGATGGTTCGGATGATTGCTATCAATTATCAGACGTGACAGACAAAGAACTTGAAACTGATCTTTCAAACTTTGATGACTTGTATGGCATCTTAGAAAGTCGTTATCAATATAGAGACGAATGCTTAGAAGATGGCCGATACGATGATGCCAAAGAATGGTTGATGTCACAAGGCGCTATGTCAGAAGACGAAGCACAAGATTATATCAATGATTATATCATTGAGCATGGCTTACAAAAGCAAGAGGAGGAAGCTCATGGCTAAACAAATAGTAGGTATCAACGAAGACTTCAACAAGAAAGATAAAGAATATGTTTCCGAACTGATATGGGAATATGTGCAACAACATGATGCCTTTAAAGACTCTCCGGGCATCACAGGTATATCATATACCATAACAGTAGATGTGCAAGAGGAGGAATAAGCAAATGGTTGATGAACGATTTGATCCACTGGGCACACTGCCTGCAGACTTAAATGACCAAGAAGCACACGAGCCCTACTACGAAGACAGTAGGGCTATGAAGTTGTCACACTATATGATGGCTGAACGATGTATGCAAGTTGAAGCACACAAGATCTATTCGGATTATCTAGAACGAGATTATTCAACTCTGTCATATATCTTAGAAGGTGGCTTTAGAGGTTTTCACAAGATGTCTAGAGAAGATCTAGAAGCAGAGTACAAAGAGATTGAAGAGAAGTTTTATGATCTCTATGAAACTAACAGCTTGCCATGGGAAGTGTATGATGAGGATCCACTAGTGGCACTTGAAGAAGATGAGAACGGTGAGGTAGCTTGTGGCTAAACTTTATCAAGCTCTTGTGTTTGAATTCAAACATCTCAACGAAATAGTCAACTCAGAATGTGTTTGCACAATGCAACAAATGGATCGTTGGTTGCGAATAGGGGAGGTATTACAAAAACGATATGGATACTTTGCAACGAAGCACTAAAATGGTTAGATTTGTTGATGCACATAAAGAACAGTTGCAACAAGAGGTTGCAGAGAAGTATAAGCTCTACAAAAGAATTGCCCAATTAGTGGAAGAAAATCAACGATTGCAAAAAAAGGTTGACAGATTACAGAGACGTGCTACTATTAAAATATAAAGAGAGGTAAACAACATGGCAACAGATCTTAAATCACACGCACAAGAAGTTTCACTCACAAGATTTTGGGGTGGAGATCACAGAGGTTCTTGTGTACAAGTCACTACCCAAGCACGAAGCGATGGCAAGTGGTTTGACAGCATACAATTAACTAGAGCTCAAGCGGCGGCATTGGCGGCTGACTTGATGGAATTTTCACAAAACAGAGAGGTAGAAATATATGAGTAATCTATACAGCAACGGCAAACTCAATCTCAAGAAGATTGGGTCTAACATGGCAGAGCTTGAAGTAGGAAACACTTCAATCTTGTTTTCATATCAAACTCCAGTAGCTGGTTGGGACGATCAAGGTGCTTTCAAAAGCAGTGATTGGTTTTCGTCAACTACTACAAAACACATCAACAAATACCTAGGTGGCAAAGACATTGGTAGAGTTGTTGATCAAAAATATATTGAAAATCTTGTCAATTAGAGGTTGACAAGATTGTGAGTTGTGTTATTATTAAACTATAGAAACAAACAACAGAGAGGTATATCATGTTTGATCTTATTTGGAACGGTGAAGTAATTGATTCATTCTCTTCGGAAGCAGAAGCTGAGAAGATGAAAGCCGAATACGAAATGGCGTATGGCGGCAGTGTTAAGATTGTAGAGTCAGAAGAAGGTGTCGAAGACTACGACGACTATGACGACTATGATGACAGCATGGATGGCGATCACGAAAGTGCGTTGGCCAGCTGTGGTTGGGGCACTGATGAAGACTATGGATACTATGGGGATGACTATTAATGTCAAAACCCATTCTGCCAAAGCTCACTGAAGAACGTGCTTGGGAAGTAGGCAAGCGTCTTCAAGTCTGGGCAGATCGTAATCCAAAGAACAAATGGGTTCAGGAAATTGTCAAGCTAAAAATACAAGAGTTAAATATTAGGTTGACATATACAGGATCTATAGTATTATATTAAAATAATAAAAAGGTTAACAAGAGAGGTATTAATGAAACCAAATGCAGTTAAAATTAAGGCTGGAACGTTTGACGGGAATCCAGTTGAAGACATAGTCTTCTCACTAATTAGAGATTATCATCCATATTCCAAAGGCGGCGGATTCTATCTAGTAGATGGCAAGTCAGCTTCCGGTGGAGACTTTCCACCTAAGCCGATCAGAGTAAAAGTAACTGATCCTAGCAATGCAGATTATATTGTAATTGATGGTGCTCCTAAGAAGAAGGAAGTATACACTGAAACAGATGAAGAAGCCATAGAAAGAATCCGTGAACGATTCGAAGTGCTTACACAAATGACAGAAGCCACGCAAGAAGGCAATGTGCGAGCTATGATTGTTTCTGGACCTCCTGGCGTAGGTAAAAGTTATGGTGTCGAAGAACAACTGAATAAGCAAGACATCTTTAACAAGTTGTCAGACACACCTCCTAAGTTTGAAGTTGTTAGAGGTTCTATGTCGGCTCTAGGTCTTTATCAAAAGTTGTATAAGTTTTCAAACCCAGGTAACATACTAGTGCTAGACGATTGTGATACTGTATTGTTTGATGATGTATCACTTAACATTTTGAAAGCGGCTTTAGACAGCAGTAAGAAAAGATACATTAGTTGGAACACCGAGTCAAGAATACTTGCTAACGAAGGTGTGCCAGATAGGTTTGAATACAGAGGTTCAGTGATAATGATCACAAACATCAAATTCAACTATGTGAAATCTAAGAAGTTACAAGACCACTTAGCGGCTATCATGTCAAGATGTCATTACTTGGATCTTACAATGGACTCTGTTAGAGACAAGTTTCTTAGATGTAAGCAAGTTATCAAAGATGGTAACATGCTGGGAGAATACGGCTTCAGTCAACAAGAAGGAATTGAATTAGTTCAGTTCATGGAAGACAACAAAGAAAACCTCAATGAGATTTCTTTGAGAATGGTAACCAAACTTGCCGACCTCAAAAAAATGTCAGATGATTGGCAGAAACTGGCCAGAGTTACTTGCATGAAGCGAGGAGCTCAACCAGGTTATGCTGGAACAAAATTCGCATCGTGATCAAAACCTCTCTTCAACGATGATGCGATAGGGTCGAACTTAACCTCTCTAGACCCGGGATAAAGGCAACTTCACAGTTGCCTTTTTTCTTTTAAAAAAGGTTGACAGATCACCAATCCATGTTACTATAAATTATAGTTAGAGAGAATTTGAAGAGGTCAAATAATGTTTCAGAATTATATGTGTTATTATGATGGTAGGTTTATAGGCACTTGTCTAGCACTCACTGAGAACTCTGCTAGAGACAAAGCACTGAGCATGGTATACCATTTAGGGCTAGCCTCTCGTAGTTGTAGCGCCTATTCTGGGCCAAGTCGGCGATTGATAGAAGTAATTCGTTCCAGATAATGGAAGGTTTTTAGTGGTTGACAGATTGGGCTTTTGTGCTATTATTATAATATAAAGAGAGGTAAACATGAAAACATTTTTAAACACATTCGGATATATGTTAATCATATTAGGAATTATGTCTGCGGCAGGTGCCGCTGGTGATTGTGATGGTAAGTGTATGGAACTTGCTAATCCACTTTGGTTGATGGCGCTTATTGCTTTTGGCAGTTTTGTCAGTATAGTATTGGGCGGTATCTTTTTAATACAAGCTAACAACTACAACGGAGGTAGATAACATATGAAAACTGATTGCACATTTACATCAGCAGACGTGGGCAAGAACTTGTACACGAAAAAAACTTACTACACTGTGATGATTGAACAGCAAGTGATTGCCAAAGACAAGGATGAAGCAGACGAATTGTTTTTAGATCACGGTGGCATTGATCATCAAGCTGTGAACAACATATCCAAAGATGGTATGGGTGTTGAAACTGTGATCTGTGATGCCAATTACACAGAAAGTGGTTCTACAGAATATCTAGGCAAGGTTGTCTACGAAGACGAACCGTTTGCAGTGGAAGACGGCTTAGTGGAGATTGATGCCTATGCAGAGGAATACACAGGGGAGGAGGCATAATATGTTGAACCTACAAACGGTAATGAACAGAGTGTTAGAGATTGAATCTCAATT
>Ga0075480_10002856_pt1 | contig 11095 bp, 8 predicted proteins | sample DEB08_DNA_7_FD_81590 | JGI IMG/M metagenome (GOLD analysis project Ga0075480, IMG submission 81590) | Aqueous microbial communities from the Delaware River and Bay under freshwater to marine salinity gradient to study organic matter... | ecosystem: Environmental > Aquatic > Marine > Coastal ... | reverse complement strand
GAGGTCTTGAAGTTCTCTACCGCATTTTAGAATATCACTGACGATCTTCTTTACGAGTGGTAGAGTTCTAGATGCTTCTGCAGGTGAAAACCTCTTTATTTCGGACAATGTTTCTAACCCTAGTTCTTAGTTACATCCATTCTATTGTTTGGCTGCATTACAGCTGTAATGATATCTACGCCATATCTAGCACGGACGACTTTGTTCCAACCATTATGAGTTGTATAAGCTAAGAGAGAATCATCTTTGCTTAGAGCTATTGCTGTAATCTTACCAGAATCTGCATAGAAAGAGTATGTATCATCCCTAAACCAAAGTGTCTTACCATTTTGAACATCTTTTGAGATACAGTTTAATCTCTTGCCAGAGGTGTAGTAAAATCTTTGTGAGTTGAAGCTAAATGTAATGTCGTTGACTTCCACTTCTGTGATAGTCTTTGTCAATTCTCCAGTGGTATTGTACAAGCTAATTGTTGTTGAATTACCAGTCGTTACAGCTAGAGCTATTTGGCTGTTATCATTCGATACTCTTAGCTTAACTTTTGCGTTTCTAGATAATTGTTTAGGAAGAACTATAGATTTTAGTGGCTTCCCAGTATTCATCTTAGCAATTCCATCAGGAAAAGTGTAAAGGTATATGCGCTGCTGATTCACCAGTGCAACAAGATTATCATTGGAAATAGCTGCTGCTAGTCCACTGGATCTACTTACAGGAAATATTGGAGCACTGACAGTCATAGAATTTTTACGAATAATTCTTGCCATGTGGTTAATTCCGTAAGTACCATCAGGGCTGGTAGCGAGTGCAGTATTAAGTTTTTTATTATTTGAGAGATTTCTATTACTTCTTCCGCGGAGACCTTCACTGATGATTGCTACATGAACATCAAATTTATTATTGTTTGCATAGTCGCGGTAGAAGAGTGCTTGATCACCATTAATCTCAACGCGATTGAAAACAGTCAGGTCAACTTGCAAGTTTTCTTTAAACTTACCATCTTTGTAGAATTGATATAGGCCAATCATAAATTCACCAGTAACAGGTGAGACAGAAATTTGGGTTTTGTTATTTTTATCGACGTTTTGTCTTTGGTTGAGTCTTTGAATGTTTTGAGACTTAATATTCCAGATAGCTTGGTTCATATAAATCTTAGTGAAGTCTTTGTTGGCTGCTAGATCATATGTAAGTAAATTGGAGTTTCTAAGAAGAAGGTTTCCGTTACTCAAATCATATACTCTTTGTTCTACACCTTTTCTTCCAGCAAGAACAATTTTTGAAGCATCAGGTGACATCAGAGAGAGGTTTGCAACCATGCCATCACCATTAATAATTCTTCCATACTTTGAACTTAATTTGCCAGCCGCGTCTTTGCTGATATTGATTACCTGCATGTTGAAGAAGAAAGTCTTCCAATCAGTACTTACATCAAATGCAGCAACAGAACGTTGAGAGTTTTTAGCATCAATGCCTACAGATAGAAGAACATTGCCTTCTTTGCCTTTGCTGAGGTCATAAATGACTAGTTTTTCAGCATTACTTGTCGCAAGCATAGAGTTATCTGGGCTAAATTTTAGACGAGATTGAACTCCAGCTCTCTTTTTAATGCCTTGAAAAAATACAGGTGCACTGGCTGGGTTTTGGAGATCGTAAATATAGATACTAAAAGACCTGGTTTCCGCAGCTAAATATCGACCATCATTTGAAAAACTTAAGTGATACCCTTCTGGGTTATCGTTATTTAGAATCCTAACTTCCTGGTTTAGAGAGTTCAATAGGATAATGTCCTCTCCACCTAGAGCAATATACTTTCCTGTAGGATCGTATTCTGCATAATGGCCTCTATTGCCATGAACATTTTGAGAAAAAGCCTGAGGTATCAATAAAAGGAATGACAAAAATAGCACAGCGCCGCGGAACATCGCTAACCTCCATTTAGATAAATATTGCTAACCTGCTTAATGATAATATTAAACATTGAGTACCATTTGCAAGTTGCTAATAAGTCTTATCACCACTTAATAAGCCTGGAAATAAACTAAAACGACAAGTTTATTTGTACGTTTTAAACTCTCCAGCTTTGTATCTTGTTAAATAGTCTTTTGCTCTTTTCCAGACGAATGGAGCAAGGAAAATGCTTCCCAGAATATTTGGGAATGCCATACTCAGAATCATAAAGTCGGAAAAGTTAATGACATCAGAAACGTTACTAATTACACCTAGGAATATGAAGATGATAAAAATTATTCTAAAAACGATTACACTTTTAACACCATTATTATTTGTGAATTTATCAGCTAGGTATATCCATCCCCTTTCTCCGTAGTAGCACCAAGCAATCATTGTTGAGAAGGCAAAAAGTAATATACAAAGAGTTAATAAATACGGAAACCATGATAACGCAGAACCAAATGCATCCATAGTCATTATTGCTCCCGGTTGTAATGTTTCTCCTGCTGAATCAACAGTGGCGTTCCATTTGCCTGTTATGATCACCACCATTGATGTCATGAAACATACAAGAACTGTGTCGATTAGAGGACCAATCATAGCAACGACGCCTTCTCGAACAGGCTCATCTGTTTTAGCAGCTGCATGGGCAATAGAGGCACTACCTAGGCCTGCTTCATTAGAGAATGCGGCTCTTAAAATACCCATCATTAAAACACCTATGAAACCACCAAAGACAGCTCTTGCAGAAAATGCTTCAGTGAAGATTAACGAAATGCTGCTTCCTAGAGAACCAATATTGGTTAAAATAATGTACAATGACGCAAGAATGTAAACACCACACATTATAGGTACGATCTTTGAAGTTGCGTTACCGATTCGTTTGATTCCACCAAGAATAACGGCAGCAGCTGTTCCAGCAACAATAAGGCCGAAGATATATTTGAAAGTGTTAGAGTTTATGAATTCAGCACTTACCCCAAGATTTTTGAGACTTAGACCAACAGCGGCCTGAGCTTGATTGCCCTGGAACATATTTCCACCACCAATTGCTCCTCCCATTAGAAAAATAGCGTACATGATTGCTAAAATGATCCCGATCATTCCCCATGTTTTGCCTTTTTCTCTGAATCCAAGTTCTAAATAGTACATTGGACCACCTGAAATTGAGCCATCGGAGTTTTCTCTTCTAAAATATTGAGCAAGAGTGGCGCTGTTAAATTTTGCACACATGCCGAAAAAGGCTATGAACATCATCCAGAAAACAGCACCAGGTCCACCTTTTTGAATAGCAATCGCCACTCCAGCAATATTTCCTAGACCGATAGTAGCAGATAAGGCACTGGTTAAAGCTTTGAAGTGAGAAATTTCACCTTTATCATCGGGATTATCATATTTACCCCTAACAACATCAATTGAGTGTTTCAGAAGTCTAAAGTTAATGAATCTGTAGAAGATGGTAAAGAAAATGGCTCCAACAGCAAGGAAAACGACCAAAAATGGCATGCTTTGTGTTTTGTAAGGCTTCTTAGGATCTACTTGATTTCCATCTGCATCAAGGTTTTCTACTTCTATTGATCCTCCGGCTACATCAAAAAATAGTGCGGCTTCAATTGTACCATTAACCTTCGAAAGGAAACTCTTTTCTTCCTCAGGAGCTTTATCCTTCAATTCTTCAGAAGCTTTCTCTGCAGTAACATCAACTTTTTGGTCAACTTTATCAACAGCATCTTCATTGGTATCCTGAGCTAATGCTCCAGGAGTAAGAACGGCGAAAATAGAAAATAAGAACGTCGAGTATAATACTCTGCGTAGCCCTGAAAGCATTTGGAGTCCCTTTGTTTCAGTTATTTAAGTTTAATCTTGAGTCTGCCTTCTTCGTCAATAGACAGCTCTTTCAGCTTATCAAGCATGGCGTCGAGATCGTCGCCACCAGGTATTAATCTTTCAAATCTGCTGTAGACAAGTTTATCTTGAAGGGCAGGAAGAGAAATCATACCATGTTTAGCTTTTTCAACGTTGAAGAGAACTCCATCTGCATCATTCTCAAATGAAACGATCATCTGCATGGAAAGGTTTTTCTTCATGCCAAAAACAGTGATTTCTACTCGCATATCCATCTTAATCAGGTTTTCGTCATAGAACTCAAAAATGGCATCCTTGAAGAGCATTGTAGAATCGCCTTCCTGAGCAGTTTGACGTTCTTCAAGTTCTTTGGCAAAGTAGTGAGAAACGGCATCTCCACCTAAAGCAACAAATTCTTTCTTCTTAGTTTTCCCAGCAATTGCCTTATAGACATTTGCTACATATGGAACGGCTCTGGTATTTTCAGGGGGATCAGGAAGACTTGGAGCATCGTCAATTAATAGCATACCAAGGGCACCGAAAATAATGATACTAATGGCAAGTGATATTAACCTTCTTACAGCGAGTTTAGTAATCTTAAATCCACCTTCAGTAGACTTGTTGATGACCTTAGGCTGCACGGCATTCATGTCAAGCTTCGCTCCGCACTCCCTGCAAAAAATCGCTCCCATTGGGTTTTTTGCTCCGCATTCCTGACAACTAATATCCATTAGAATTCCTTTGTGTATTTATTCAGATTTTGCTGCTTTAGATTCATTGGACTTTTTTTCAGTCTTTTTGGTATCTTTAGATTTATCCTTCTTATAAGAGCTACTGCGATAGTCAGTTTCATAAAAACCACTGCCCTTAAAGAGAATTCCTGCACCTGTTCCTAATAACCTTTTTAGTGAGTCTTTAGAACATTCAGGACAGGTTTTGAGTCGGTCGTCGCTCATTTTCTGTAGAATTTCAAATTCATGCCCGCAAGCCTCACATCTATAGTCATAAGTCGGCATATATGCAGAAGTTCTCCATCATTATTACTAATTATATAATTTTCGAAACTACATTTTCATACTTATATTTCAATATGACATAAGAGAAAAAGAAGTTGCTCGGGAACAATTACTTTATAGTGACATATCAAATCCATATATGTTTCAAACACTTGAAACTTTTAAAATAATAATTAAATGAATTGGAAAAGTTAACAAGTTTGTGCATTTTGAATGCCGTATTTTTTCAGTTGACATTCTGTTTATGTTAAAAATTAAATGGATATTTCTGGGTTGTAAACCTGTTAGCAGTAATGTCTTATATAGAAATTTGTTTTAAGGAATTTTTTTACAGTGAATAAAGAAGCTCTAAAAATTGATGTTCAGGAAATCGAAACCTGCCGCAAAGAAGTAAAAGTTGAAGTCCCTCAGAAAGAAGTTAAAGCTGCATATGACAGTACTTTAAACGTTCTAAAAACAAGAGTTAACCTCCCAGGTTTCAGACCGGGTAAAGCACCTAAAGCTCTTATTCTTAAGAAATTTAACAAAGAAGTTGAAGACCAGGTTCGTCAGGACATTTTCCGTGCTGCTATGGAAACTCTTTTTGATGATGAAGCAACTGCTCCAGTATCTCAGCCTGAAATTGATGAAGGTGAAATCGCTCAGAACTCTGATTTCTCTTTCTCTATGAAATATGATGTTAGCCCAGCTATTGAAGTTCCAGACTACAAATCAATGGAAATTGAAAAAACTGAATTCAAAGAAGATGATAAAGCAGTTGAAGAGCAACTGAAAGAAGTTCGTGAGCGTTATGCTAAGCTTGAGATCGTTGAAAGAGGCGCTGAAGAAGATGACTTCGTAAAATGTGACTTCGAAGGCGATATTGAAGTTGAAGAAGGAACAGAAATTCCTGAAGCTGCAGAAGGTGTCCTTAAAGGCGAAGGTCGTTGGATTCCAGTTAAAGAACAAAGTTTACTTCCAAATGCTCTTGAAGGGCTTAAAGGAAAGAAAGCAGGTGAAGAGGTTACTTGGGAAGCAGAATTCGAAGAAACTTACCCAGTTGAATTCCTCCAGAGCAAAAAAGTTACTTACAAGTGTAAAGTTGAAGAAGTACATGGCCGTGTTCTTCCTGAGCTCGATGATGAACTAGCAAAGCAGGCTGGTGCTGAAAGCGTTGAAGATCTTAAGTCAAAACTTACTGAATCTCAAAAGCAGCAACACACTACAGAAGAAATCAACAAAAATAAAGAAGCTATTCTTGATAAGTTGATCGATGGTTTTGAGTGTGAACTTCCACCAACACTTCTTAAGAGTGAAATTGACCGCCAGGCACACTCTCTAATGCATGAGAAGGGAATGGAGCATGACTGTAAAAAAGATGTAAGCGAAGAGCATGGTGAAGATTGCTGCCCATCTGAAGAAGAAACTAAAGAAAAAGCAGAGCTTAAAAAAGAGGCTGAGGAAAAAGCAAAACGCGAGTTGAAAACACGCTTCCTACTTCGTAAAATTGCCAAAGCTGAAGAAGTAAAGGTTGAGGATTACGAACTTCAGTATCAGATTTACATGATGGCTCAACAGTTCAGAGTTGACCCGCAAACTTTCCGTCAACAGTTGGAAAGCAATGGTTCAATTGAAGAATTTAAAGAGCAGATTTTAATTGACAAGACTTTGGGCAAAATTGTCGAGATTAACTCTCCAAAAGAAGAGTCCGAAGAAAAAGAAGAAGTCTAAAAATAAAAACAGCTTTATTTGAAGGAACAAAAAATGGCATTTGGTAATTACAATATACCAGGAGTAATTGAGCAAACTGCTCATGGTGAGAAAGGTTACGATCTTTACACTAGGCTTTTAAAGGACAGGATTATTTTCCTCTGTTCGGATGTGAATGACGCAGTAGCTTCCGCAATCATTGCTCAGCTTTTGTTCCTTCAAGCTGAAGACCCAAAGAAAGATATTCAGTTTTTCATTAATAGTCCTGGTGGTTCTGTAACAGCCGGACTGGCAATCTATGATACAATGCAGGTATTAAGTTGTGATATTCAAACAACTTGCATTGGTCAAGCTGCTAGTATGGGAGCTGTTCTTCTTGCCGCAGGAACTAAAGGAAAGCGTTTCTGCCTTCCACACTCAAGAGTTATGATTCACCAGCCTTGGGGCGGTGCATCAGGTACTGCAACTGACATCAATATCCAGGCTGGCGAAATAAAAAGATTGAAAAAAATCCTAAATGGCATTCTTGTTGACCATACTGGTAAGTCTCTTGCGGAAATAGAAAAAGATACTGATAGAGACTTTTTCATGAACGGCGCTCAAGCTGTTAAATATGGAATGGTCGATAAGATCATGGAAAAGAAAGAAAAGTAATCCAGGAACCTCATGGCCCGGAAAAAAGATAAAGATATTTTCTGCTCATTTTGTGGTAGAACGAGGGACGATGCTCCCCAAATGATCTCCAGTCCAACTGGAGTATACATCTGCATGGATTGTGTGGATATCTGTAAAAGACTTTTAACCGGTGACGATGAAGTAACTTCTTCTGGTGATGTAAATTTAGATCTGACAAACCTTCCGGAACCAAAAGAAATCAAGAAAGTTCTTGATAGCTATGTTATTGGGCAGGAGAAGGTTAAGAGGGTTCTTTCGGTTGCAGTTTACAATCATTATAAAAGATTGATGCATAAGAATGAATCCACCAGTTCGGATGTGGATATGGAAAAGAGTAATGTACTCTTAATAGGTCCTACAGGTTCTGGGAAAACTCTTTTAGCAAGAACTCTGGCTAAAATTCTCGACGTTCCCTTTTGTATTTGCGATGCGACAACTTTGACTGAAGCTGGTTATGTTGGGGAAGACGTTGAAAACATAGTTCTTAGACTTCTTCAAGCTGCTGATTTTGATATTGAGCGTTCACAAATGGGCATCATATATGTCGACGAAATCGACAAGATTGCTCGTAAAACGGAAAATGTTTCCATTACAAGAGATGTTTCAGGTGAAGGTGTACAGCAAGCTTTACTGAAAATTATTGAAGGTACAGTTTGTAACGTTCCGCCAAAAGGTGGACGTAAGCATCCAAACCAGGAATACATACAGGTTGACACAAATAACATCTTGTTTATCTGCTCTGGAGCCTTTGTTGGTTTGGAGGATAAAATTAAGTCTCGCTTAGGTCGACGTAGTATTGGCTTTACTGATGATTCTGGTGAAGTATTAAGAGATGCTGAAACAGAAGTTATCCTTCAGGAAGTTGAGCCTGAAGACTTGGTTACATTTGGTTTAATTCCAGAATTTATTGGACGTTTACCAGTTTGTACGGTTTTGAATAAACTCAAAGAAGAAGATCTGGTTCACATTCTTACAGATGTTAAGAATTCTTTGATTAGGCAGTATCAAGAGCTTTTCAGAATGGATGGCGTAAAGCTGACATTTGAGATGAGCGCTCTTAAGGCAATGGCTAAGAAAGCTATTGACAAAGGTACTGGTGCTCGTGGTCTTCGTTCTATCCTGGAAAATGTTATGATTGACATCATGTACGATCTTCCAAGTAGAGACGATGTCGAAGAATGCAGTATTACTGATAAGGTAATTAACGAGGGTGCAGCACCTAAGTTAAAACTAACATCAGATGCTGATTCTGAACCACCTAAGGTAAAACCAAAGAAGAGAAAGTCTGCGAGTTAAATTAACTCAAGTACATTTTCCGGTGGTCTACCGATTGCCGCATTGTCTCCTACTACTAAGATAGGTCTTTCAATTAAGCTTGGATTTTCCACCATTACTTTTAAGAGTGCATCTTCATTGCCTTTCAGCTCAGATACATTCTGTTCTTTGTAGGCAGCTTCTTTTGTTCTCATTAGATCATGGGCACTACTAAAGCCCAAAGCTTTAATTATTGATTTGAGCTCGTCTACACTTGGAGTTTCTTTTAAATATTCTACTACTTCGAAAGAAGCATTATTGTCTTCAAGCAACTGCTTGGTTTTTCTACTTTTTCCTCAGCGAGGATTGTGGTATAATTTTGCGCTCATTTTAAATCTTTTCGACTTTAATTTTTAGCTTATCTTTTACTGCTGTGACAATAACTATAGAGCCCTCACTTACAGAGCCATTCAAGATCATTTCAACAACAGGTTCTTTAATTTCTTTATTAATCAGGCGAGTCATTGGTCGAGCACCAAATTTCTCATCAAAACCATTTTTAGCCAGCCATGTTAGTGCTTTAGGCATAAGCTTAAACATAACCTTTTTCTTAGTGAGCTTTTCTTTAAGATCAGCAACAAACTTCTCTGCTACATTTTCCATTAACTCTTGAGTTAGTGGATTGAAGTGGATGATACTATCTAATCTGTTACGGAACTCAGGAGTAAAGTGCCTTTCTACAGCTTTGTTACTTGCATCAGCCATTGGTCCACCGCCAAAGCCAATAGCATTTGCAGCCATTTCTCTAGCTCCAACATTTGATGTCATGATAAGAATGACATTTCTGAAATCAGCTTTACGACCATTATTATCAGTTAGTGTACCGTGATCCATCACTTGAAGAAGAACATTGTAGATATCGGCATGTGCTTTTTCGATCTCGTCGAGAAGAACAAGGCTGTAAGGGGTTTTGTTAACTGCATCAGTTAGTAGGCCTCCTTGATCAAAGCCAACGTATCCTGGAGGGGCGCCAATTAATCTTGAAACTGTGTGCTTCTCGCCATATTCACTCATATCAAAGCGAATGAATTCAATATCCATTAGTTTGGCAAGTTGTTTGGAAAGTTCAGTCTTACCAACACCAGTAGGTCCAGTGAATAAGAAGCTGCCGACAGGTTTGTTTTCATCCTTTAGGCCAGAGCGAGACATTTGAATTGCTTTGCTGACAGCCTTGATTGCATCATCTTGACCGTAGACAACCTTCTTGAGTTCGTCTTCCATATTGAGGAGCTTCTCTTTATCGGAAGTGCTCACTTTGGCAGGTGGAATCATGGCCATTTCAGCAATTGTATTTTCGATATCTCTTACTGTGACGCTTTTCTTACGTTTAGATACTGGGGCAATAGCTCTCGCAGCTCCAGCCTCGTCGAGTACATCAATAGCTTTATCAGGTAGGAAACGATCATTCATATAACGAGATGAAAGTTCCGCAGCAGCTCTTAATGAAGACTCTGGGAATGAGACATTATGGTGATCCTCATAGTAGGATTTGATACCTTTAAGGATGGAAATTGTTTCGCTGATTGTTGGCTCTTTAATGTCAATCTTATGGAATCGTCTAGCTAGGGCACGGTCCTTCAGAATGTAGTTCTTGTATTCATTATAAGTGGTAGAACCAATACATTTAATTTCACCACTACTTAAAGCAGGTTTTAAAAGATTTGACGCATCCATAGATCCACCACTTGTAGCACCAGCACCGACAATCATGTGAATTTCATCAATGAATAAAATAGCGTTTTCTTTTTCTTTGAGTCCTTGGACAACAGCTTTAAGTCTTTCTTCAAAGTCTCCACGGAATTTAGTGCCAGCAACAAGAGCTCCAAGATCTAAAGCAAAGATCTCTGCATTCTTCAAGTTCTCAGGAACATTACCTTCAACTATGTTTAAAGATAAGCCTTCAACCACAGCTGTTTTACCAACTCCGGGTTCACCTACTAAGACTGGGTTATTTTTTCTACGGCGACAGAGAGTTTGAGTCATGCGCTTAAGCTCTGCTTTTCGTCCTACGATACGGTCAATCTGACCTTGTGAAGCTTTTTCAGTTAGATTTACTGTAAATTTAGATAGGTGCTCGCCAGCTTTTCTTGGTCTTGGATCTTCGTCGAAGTCTTCATCACCAAATTCTTCAATTTCCTCGATGTCATCATCAAGATCATCGTCGTCGAAAGTTTTACGTCCGTGTGAAATATAACTAACAACTTCAAATCGAGTTATTTCTTGGTCGTGAAGGAAGTAAACTGCGTGGGCTTCTTCTTCAGAAAACATCGCAACTAAGATATTTACACCGCTGATAACATCTTTTTCAGAGCTGATAACATGATTGGCAGCTCTTTGAATCACTCTTTGTACGGCTAGAGATTCTTCTGGTAGGTAATCCGTTTCACCAGGAATATTCTCTACTTCTTCTTCAAAAAATTTAACGAGCTTTTCTTTTAGGGAATCTACGTCACCCCCGCAAGCTTCTACAACTTCGCGAGTTTCAGGGTCATGCAGCAGAGCATATAGGACATGTTCGAGAAGAACATACTCATGTCTGTATTGTTGCGCTGTCTTAAATGCCAGCATAAATGTTATTTGAAATTCTTTACTATACATAATTACCTTTT
>Ga0075480_10002852_pt1 | contig 11113 bp, 8 predicted proteins | sample DEB08_DNA_7_FD_81590 | JGI IMG/M metagenome (GOLD analysis project Ga0075480, IMG submission 81590) | Aqueous microbial communities from the Delaware River and Bay under freshwater to marine salinity gradient to study organic matter... | ecosystem: Environmental > Aquatic > Marine > Coastal ... | reverse complement strand
GGAGCGGCTCCACGAGCGAGAACTGCAGGTCATCAGGCAGCCCACCGACGTTGTGGTGGCTCTTGATGTTCGCTGTGCCGCTGCCCCCGCCCGATTCCACGACGTCCGGATACAGCGTGCCCTGAACGAGATAGTCAACACTGCGACCGTTTTCCCCTGCCTCGGCCACGATGTCGCGGGCCGCCTGCTCGAACACCCGGATGAACTCCCGGCCGATGATCTTGCGCTTGGTCTCAGGGTCCTCGACATCGGCGAGCGCGGACAGGAACCGATCAGCCGCGTCGACGACAACCAGTCGCACATCGGTGGCCGCGACGAAATCCCGTTCGACCTGTTCGGCCTCACCTTCGCGCAGCAGACCGTGATCGACGAAGACGCAGACGAGCTGCTCCCCCACGGCTCGCTGGACAAGCGCGGCGGCCACCGCCGAATCGACACCACCGGACAGCCCGCAGATGACCAATCCGTCGCCGACCTGCTCGCGAACGCGCGCGACCTGCTCGTCGATGACTCCCTCAGTCGTCCACTCCCGCGCACAGCCGGCGATGTCATGCAGGAAACGCTCCAGCATGGTCTGCCCATGGTCGGTGTGCATCACCTCGGGATGGAACTGAACTCCAGCCAGTCGGCGTGACACATCCTCGAACGCCGCAACCGGTGCCCCCGCCGAGCTCGCGGTCACAGCAAAACCGGGCGGCGCCTGGGTCACTGAATCTCCGTGCGACATCCACACCGATTGGGTGGCCGGGAGTCCGGCAAGCAGGACTGCGTCGGTGTCCGCCACCTCGAGCGGAGTCCCGCCGTATTCACGCGCCCCGGTGCGCTCAACGGCTCCACCGAGTGCTGCGGCCATCGCCTGGAAGCCGTAGCAGATACCAAACACGGGGATTCCGGCGTCGAACAGCGCGGCGTCGATGCCGGGTGCACCCTCGGCATAGACGCTGGCCGGGCCACCGGAGAGGATGACCGCGGCGGGTCGTCGCGCGATCATTTCGGCCACGGGCATGGTGTGAGGAACGATCTCGGAATACACCTGCGCCTCGCGGACCCGCCGCGCGATCAACTGGGCGTATTGGGCGCCGAAGTCGACGACAAGCACCACACCGCGGGGTTCGGGCACAGACAACGACGACACGGCAGCGAGCGTAGTCGCCCGCGCCGTGCCGTCGTGTCAGGGTCGGTCTGCTACCCCTAGCTTGCTCGTCAGGTCACTGATTGACGATATTCGGGTCCTGAGAGATCGCGAACCCGATGAGCGCGACGTACAGCACACCGAAGATCGCCCAGAGGACGAGCGCGATGATGCCGATGACGAATCCGGCCTTGGCCTGGCCATAGTTCGTCGCGCGCCCCTCCTCCGCCGCCTTCATGCCCATGCGGCCGAAGACGATGCCGAGGATGCCGCCGACAAATGGGATGCAGCCGATGATGCCGAGGATCGACAGGATCAAGGCTGCGGTGCCCATGCCGTTCTGCGGTGCTGCCCCATAGGCCGGCTGCCCCATCGGGGCACCTGGCGGCGGTCCCGCAGGAGGCCCCGGAGGCGGTGGCGGCCCCGGCGGCGGAGGCGGCGGGGGAGCTTCAGTCACGGTGTTCTCCTTCTAGGACGGAACCAGTTCTCCGGTCATACGGCGGTCAGGACTGCGACACCGCCACGACGCCGATGATGATGTAGAGGATGACACCGATGACGCCGAGGATCAGACCGACGATGCCCAGCACCCATCCGGCCTTGGCCATTCCGGCATTGTTCGCGGTGCCACGAGCGGCAGCGTCCATGCCCTGGCGGCCGAAGATGATCGCAATGATCGACAGGATGATCGGGCAGACGAAGAGTCCGAGGATGCCGGTGATGAGCGCGACGGTGCCCTTGGAGTTGTCCGGATAGGCGCCGGCGCCGCCCGCCGGCGGCGGAGGAGGTGGGGTTGCCATAGCGAGACCTTTCGTTTCGCAGGTGTACATCTCGGCCACCACGGCGGTGGCCCTCACGGGGTCGAACCTAGCGGCTGGCCGGGTCTCGGTCAGCCGAATCGCCCAAAGCGCCCCCATAAAGGCCTCCGCTCATTTACGGTCGGGGCAGAAGCATCGATGTGACGGAAATCACGGGGTCCTTCCATCGCGGCTCATGCGAACCACCCTTCACAACGGCGTTCATTGCCACCACGGCACCTACTTCGGGGAGAGACATGACCCACGTTCCCATCAGCGTGACCGTCGACGGCACCGTCTACGACGGCGAAGTCGAACCACGCGATCTGCTTGTCCACTGGCTGCGCGACTCACTCGGGCGCGTCGGCACAGTCGTGGGCTGCGATACCTCCAGTTGCGGCGCCTGCACGGTGCTGCTCGACGGACGCAGCGTGAAGTCCTGCAGCGTCCTGGCCGTTCAGGCCGATGGCCACTCGATCACCACCATCCAGGGTCTCGCCGAGGGCGAGGACAACTGGCACCCGGTCCAGACGGCGTTCAAGGAATGCCACGGCCTGCAGTGCGGCTACTGCACCCCGGGCATGGTGATGGCCACCGTCGACCTGCTCAACGAGAACCCCCACCCCACAGAGGAAGAGATTCGTGAAGGTTTGCACGGCAACCTATGCCGCTGCACCGGCTATCACAACATCGTGAAGTCCGTGCAGCATGCGGCCGAAGCGATGGGAGGGACGAAATGACCGACACTCTCGACACCAGCACACCGCTCGGTCGTCCGCTGCGCCGCAAGGAGGACGCGCGCCTGCTGCACGGCCAGACCAACTGGACCGACAACATCCAGTTGCCCGGCACGCTGCACATGGCGATCCTGCGTAGCCCGATGGCCCACGCCAAGATCACCAAGCTCGATGTGTCCGGCGCCTTGGATCAGCCGCACGTCGTCGCCGCCTACGGCGCCGCCGAACTCGGCGATCTCAATGGCGCGATCCCCTGCGTGTGGCCCGTGACCGACGACATCCAGATGCCGGCATTCCCCGCCCTCGCGGTGGACAAGGTCCGCCACGTCGGCGACTGCGTCGCGGTCGTCCTCGCCACCGACAAGGCCGCGGCCTATGACGCGCTCGAGGCCATCGAGGTCGACTACGAGCCGCTCCCCGCGGTGGTCGACATGGAGGCCGCGCTGCAGCCGGGCTCCCCCCTCGTCCATGACGGCGAGGGCGCCCCGATGACGAATGAGTGCTACACCTTCCCACTGCCCGGCACAGGGATCCCGTATGAGGAGGCCAAGGCCAAGGCCGATGTCGTGGTGAAGCGCCGCTTCATCAATCAGCGCATCATTGCCGGCTACATGGAGCCGCGTGCCGTCGTTGCTTCGCCCATGGGCATGAGCAATGAGATGACCGTGTGGTCGGCGACCCAGATCCCCCACGTTCTTCGGGTGCTTCTCGCTCTCGTGACGGGGCTGCCGGAGAACGCCCTGCGGATCGTCGCCCCGGACGTCGGTGGCGGGTTCGGCGGAAAACTGCAGTTGTATCGCGAGGAGGTCCTCGCCGTGCAGCTCGCCCGCCATCTCGGTCGGCCGGTGAAGTGGAATGAAACCCGCAGCGAGGACATGGTCGCCAGCCACCATGGCCGCGATCAGATTCAGGACATCGAGATCTGTGCCACAAAGGACGGCAGGCTGCTTGGCCTCAAGGTCGATCTGCTCGCCGATATGGGCGCCTACCTGCAGATCATCACCCCGGGCATCCCGCTGCTGGGCATGTTCATGTTCCCCGCGATCTACAAGATGGAGTCCTATGACTTCAACTGCGTCGGGGTGTTCACGAACAAGACTCCGACGGACGCCATCCGTGGTGCGGGACGCCCTGAGGCAACCTTCGCCATCGAGCGGATCATGGATGAGCTTGCCGCTGAGTTGAACATGGATCCGATGAAGTTGCGTGAAGCGAACTGGATCCAGCACGACGAGTTCCCCTACGCCACGATCGCCGGGTTGACCTACGACACCGGCAACTACGAGGCGGCGACCGCGAAAGCGATGGATCTGTTCGGCTACGACGAACTGCGTGCAGAGCAGGAGGCGCGTCGAGCGTCGGGCGATCCGGTGCAGTTGGGCCTGGGCATCTCGACATTCACCGAGATGTGCGGCCTGGCCCCCTCACGCACCCTCGGAGCGTTGAAGTACGTCGCCGGCGGCTGGGAGCACTGCACGATCCGGGCGCTTCCCACCGGCAAGATCGAGCTGATCACCGGCACCTCCCCCCATGGGCAGGGTCACGAAACGGCCTGGAGCCAGATCGCCGCCAGCATCCTCGGGGTCGACGTCGACGACATCGAGGTCGTGCACGGCGACACCGGGCGGGCGCCCTACGGCATGGACACCTACGGCTCGCGATCGCTCGCGGTCGGAGGTCAGGCCATCAAGAAGGCCGCTGAGCGACTCGTCGAAAAGGCCAAGGTCATCGCCGCACATCAGTTGGAGTGCTCGGTTGATGACCTCGAATTCGTCGACGGTACCTTCCAGGTCAAGGGCGATCCGGAGAAGGCACAGCCGCTCGCGGCGGTCGCCTTCGAGGCTTTCAGCGCCCACAACCTGCCCGACGGTGTCGAGCCGACGCTCCAGGCCGAGGCGACCGTCGACCCGGAGGACTTCTCCTTTCCGCACGGAACCCACCTGTGCGCGATCGAGGTCGATACCGAGACGGGCAAGTCCACGATTCGCAAGTACGTGTGCGTCGACGATGTCGGTGTTCAGGTGAACCCGCTCATCGTCGAGGGCCAGGTGCACGGCGGACTCGCCCAGGGCATCGCCCAGGCGCTCTACGAGGGAGTGGAGTACGACGCGGATGGCAACCTGCTCACCGCGAGCTTCGCTGACTACCTCATCCCGAGCGCAGCGGATCTGCCGTCCTTCACCACCGGGACGACGGTGACGCCATCCTCAACGAACCCGTTGGGCACGAAGGGTGTCGGCGAGGCAGGAGCCATCGCGTCGACTCCGGCGGTCATCAACGCCGTCGTGGACGCGCTACGACCCATGGGTGTCACCGATGTGTTGATGCCGGCATCACCACAGAACGTCTGGAGAGCCATCCAGGCCGCGAAGGGAGGTGCGGCATGATCCCCGTCGCATTCGACTACACGAAGGCCCGCACCGTCGACGAGGCGCTGGCCGCTCTCGCCGCCGGTGGCGAGGACGCGAAGATCCTCGCCGGTGGCCAGTCGCTCATGCCGGTGCTGCGCCTTCGCATGGCCGCCCCGACGGTGCTGGTCGATACCAGCGAGATCGCCGAGATGCAGGGGGTGTCCGATGCCGGTGACGCGATCGTCATCGGCGCGGGCACGACCCACCACGCGGTGATGAACGATCCACTGGTACAGGCCCATGCACCGCTCATCGCGATGACGACCGAGACGGTGGCAGATCCGCAGATCCGTCACCGCGGCACCTTCGGTGGGGCCCTGGCCCACGCCGATCCGGCGGGTGACCTGCCCGCGGCTGCGGTCGCCCTTGATGCGGTGATGACCGTCGCTGGTCCGAATGGCCGGCGCGATATCCCTGCGTCGGACTTCTTTGTCGACTACTTCACCACGTCGATGGAGCCGGACGAGATCCTCGTGTCGATCCGGATCCCGAAGCTCGGTGACGGCTGGGGCTACCACTACGAGAAGTTCAATCGCACCGCACAAGGGTGGGCGATCGTCGGAGTGGCAGCAGCGGTGAAGCGCTCGAACGGCTCGATCGAATCGGCTCGCATCGGGCTGACCAATATGGGACCGGGACCGGTGCGAGCAGCATCGGTCGAGGCTGCGCTCGCGGGTGCAGCAGCGTCCGCTGAGGCCATCGCTGCTGCGTCGGAGAACGCGACCGACGGCACTCGGGCGACATCGGATCTGCACGCGCAGGCCGACTACCGCGAGCACCTGGCGAAGGTCCTCACCAAGCGCGCCGTGGCAAAGGCCGCCGGCGTGTAGCCATTCCCCGCTGATAGACCAATTCGGGTCGCCCTCAGGTGTGCAGACACCTCGGGGCGACCCGAATTAGTTGGCGGGCTGATGAGTGGGTGACGTTAGTTCTGACGAACTTCCACGATGGGCAGGCGCAGGGCCGCCGGAGCGTGGTCGGGGACGACCGGATTCTTCGGCGCCACCGCCGCCACTTGCCGATAGGTCTGGCCCATGGCCGGCCGCTCATCAACTTCGCCCTTGTTGGGCCACATCGCCATCGCACGCTCTGCCTGCGCGGTGATAGTCAAAGATGGGTTCACTCCCAGGTTTGCGGTGATCGCCGAGCCGTCGACGATGTGCAGGCCGTCGTAGCCAAAGACCCGGTGGTAGGCATCCACCACACCGGAATTCTCATCTGCTCCGATGACGCACCCGCCGACGAAGTGTGCGGTGAGCACCGCGTCGAAGTTTTCAAAGGCGTTGCTCCCGGCAACTCCGTCGATCTTCTCCGCCGCACGCTCCACGACATCGGCCGCGGCTGGAATATAGGTCGGCGCCGGATTCGACTCGTCCTTGTTGGTGGTCAACTTCCACCGACCGAGCAGACCCCGAGCACCGGTCAACGTCAGGGAGTTATCGACCGGCTGCATGACGAGCGAGATTACACTTCGCTCACTCCACTTCCGGACGTTCAACAGGTACGCCGCATTCGCGCGCTGCTTCCACAACTCCTTCGTCCACGTCTTCCAACGCGGGACCCCCGGCTCCGGTCGGGTGAGCACCGACTGCAGCAGGCCCATGGAGTTCGAACCCTTGCCGTAGCGCACCGGCTCCACGTGAGTGGACTCGTCGGGATAGAAACTCGACGTGATCGCCACACCCCGGGTGTAGTCGGCGTCGGCAGACTTCGCAACGGCACCAAGGATCGACTCGGAGTTCGTTCGCGACAGCCGACCGAGCATCCGCGACAACCGGGGAAGGCGGCCCTCATCACGCATCTGATGCAGCAGCCGCTGGGTGTTGTAGGTGCCTGCCGCGAAGATCACGTGCTCCGCGGAGAAGGTGCGCGTCCGCTTCGACCACGCGCCGGTGTGCTTCGTCGTGACGGTGTAACCGCCTTCGGCCCGCGGCTCCACCGACACCACGGTGGTGAGGGCGTGGACGGCAGCGCCGGCATCCTCAGCGAGGCCGAGGTAGTTCTTCGGCAGGGTGTTCTTCGCGTTGTGGCGGCATCCGGTCATGCACTCGCCGCACTCGATGCACCCCGTGCGCCGCGGACCCACTCCGCCGAAGTACGGGTCCTCCGCCTCCACCCCGGGGCCGTCGCCGAAGTACACCCCGACCGGAGTCATCCGGAAGGTGTGCCCGACCCCCATGTCATCAGCGATGGCCTTCATCACCGCATCGCTCGGTGTCATGGTCGGGTTGTCCTCTACTCCCAGCATCCGCGAAGCCTGGTCGTAGTAAGGCGCGAGTTCGTCGGCCCAGTCGGTGATGCCCGACCACTGCGGATCCTCGAAGAATCGCTTCGGTGGCACATACAGGGTGTTGGCGTACACCAGCGATCCGCCACCGACACCTGCTCCCGCGAGCACCACAACGTCCTTGAGGACGTGGATCCGCTGCAATCCTGTGCAGCCGAGCATCGGCGCCCACAGGAAGGAGCGCAATCTCCAAGAGGTCTTGGGGTAGTTGGTCTCGTCGAAGCGCCGGCCGGCCTCCATCACCCCGACCCGATAGCCCTTCTCCACCAGGCGGAGGGCCGACACCGAACCGCCGAATCCGGACCCGATGACGATGACGTCGTAGTCGCAGGTCGACATGACTCCCACCCCTTCCTCTACTCCGCCCGCTCGTACGCGAGGCTCTCGGCGCACCCTAGTGCCGCGCGCGCCTCCAGGGTCGCATGAGTCGGACGCTTGCGCTCAAGATTCCCGCCCACCGAGCATCATCAAGTCCGAAGGGCACCCCGAAGCCCATGAGGTGCTGCGAGGCGATGACCTGGGACTCCGTCGTGGCGAGCAGACCTTCGACCCCGTGGCGGTACCCCAGCCCGGAATCACCCCGACCACCGATGGGCGCGGAGACCGAGCCCCAGGTGGAGGCGTAGCCCTCGTTGATGTTGACCGATCCTGCCGTGAGCCGCGCCGCGAGCCGGCGTGCAGCCGGGACATCCCGGCTCAGGATGGATGCGTTGAGGCCGTAGTCGGTGTCATTGGCACGCCACACTGCCTCATCGTCATCGCGCACCCGATAGAGCGCTGCGACCGGCCCGAACGTCTCCTCCCGGCACACCGCCATGTCCTCGGTCACGCCCTCGAGCAACGTCGGTTCGAAGGCGAGCGGACCGATGTCCGGGCGATGCCGCCCCCCGACGAGTACCTGCGCTCCCGCCCGGACAGCATCCTCGACATGCCCGCGGACCCGGGCCAGATGCGCCGCATTGATGAGCGGCCCGATGTCGGCACCCCATCCGATCGTTGTCCCGATCCGCAACGTGCTGACTCGCTCGACAAGCGCTGCGGCGAAGTCGTCATAGATCTTCGCGTCGACATAGACCCGCTCCATCGAGATGCACAACTGACCCGTGTTCGCGAACATTGCGCGCACCGCGACCTCCGCGGCCTTCTCGACGTCGACATCGGAGCGCACGATCATCGCGTTCTTGCCGCCGAGTTCGAGTGTGGCGCCGATGAGGCGCCGTGCGCACTGCTCAGCCACCAGCCGGCCCGTCGCTGTCGACCCGGTGAAGATCACATGATCGGAGACGTCGATGACAGCCGGGCCGATGACGGGTCCATCCCCGGTGACGACGGTGAACAAGCCCTCAGGCAGACCTGAGTCGAGGAGAGCGCGAGAAACCCACGCGGCGGTGAAGGATGTCTGCAGATCAGGCTTCACGATCACCGCATTGCCCGCGATTAGTGCCGGGATCGCATCACTCGCAGCGAGGGTGAGCGGGTAGTTCCATGGCGCGACGACACCGACGATGCCGACCGGGTGACGCAACTGGCGCACCCGGGTCAACAGCGGCAGGGCTCCGCGAGGCCGACGAGGTCTCAGCGTCCTGTCAGCCACCCGGGCGAAATGCTGGATGTTCAGCGCGACGTCGAGGACCTCCTCCATTGCATCGCGCCGGGCCTTGCCTGTTTCGACCTGGATGAGATCGAGCAGCGTGTCACGTTCGGCGAGAATGCGGTCATGGAAGGCCAGCAGGACGCCGATGCGATCGGCGATGGGCCATTGCGTCCATTCACGCTGAGCTGCCCTGGCCTGCGTTGCTGCCGAGATGACATCCTGAGGGCTGGAGAGAGGCAACGTCGTCCACGCGGTCGCGGTGAACGGACTCACAATCTCTTGCCGTTGGGCCGTTGCGCCCACCCGCAGGTGATCCTGGAGTTCCGAGATATCCACGGAGGTCATCAATCCGAGACCCGTCCTGGCTCCGGATTGAATCTCAGTCATGAAGCGGAACCTATCCCGCCCATGCCATGTCGGCATCGAATCCAGCGACCTCATCGGTGGTGCGTCGGTCGGACCACCCCAGGACGCCGGCCACGAGAGGTGCCGCTGCACGCGCGGCTTCCTCACCATGATCGGGAACATCGAGAGAGACACGCAGCCGTCGGGTGAGGACGTCATCGAGGCTCAATGCGCCCTGATGCGTGGCCGCGAGGACTGCCTCGGCACGCAGGTAATTGGCCTCCTCGATCAGCGGCTTCGCGAGATCAGGATCGGTCGCGATGAGCTCGAGCACATCGGTGATGCGGTCACCGTGGCGTCGCAACAAGGCCTCGACAACGTGGGTGTCAAGACCGGAATCGCGGGCAATCGAACCTCGCTCAGCCCACATCGTGGCGAAGTCATCAGCTCCCACCAGGGGGATGTCCGCTGTGGGCGACTCCGGAATCGATGTGTCCTCATCCGCGATCTCCGCCACGGCAGCATCGACGACGTCCGCCGCCATCACCCGATAGGTGGTGTACTTCCCGCCCGCGATCACCACCAGACCGGGCGCCGGGCGAATGACGGCATGCTCCCGGGACAGGGTCGTGGTCTCATCATCGGCATCCTCGACCTCGGCAGCGAGAAGTGGACGCAGTCCGGCATAGGTTGCTACGACATCATCGCGGGTGAGCGGCCGCGCGAGCCACCGATTTGCCTGCTCCAGGAGATAGTCGATGTCCGCCTCCGTGGCCTGAGGGTCGGCCATGTCGCCGTCCTCGGTGGACCAGGGTGTGTCCGTCGTCCCGACGAGCCAGAAACGACCCCACGGCAGGAGGAACAGGACGCTGACCGGGGTGCGCGCGATGATCGCGGTGGTCGATCGGATCGAGTCGCGCGGGATCACCAAATGCACGCCCTTGCTCTGCTGGACGCGGCCTGGGGCTGTCTCATCCGCGAGATGGATGAGGTCATCGGTCCAGACTCCCGCGGCACCCACGACAACCTTCGCGTGAATGTCGTAGTCGGTGTCGTCGAGTGCATCGTGCACCCGCACACCCACCACCTCATCGCCGTCACGCAAAAGGGACGTGACACGTGTCCGAGTGACGACATGCGCCCCCCGGGCTGCGGCTGTTCGAGCGACGGCAATGGTGTGACGCGCATCGTCGATTTGGGCGTCATGGAATCGGACAGCACCCGCGATGCCGTCAGTGTCGAGATCCGGTGCAAGGGACTTCGACTGCTGCCGGCTCAGGCTCTTCGGGCGCGGCATGCTGCCGCCGTAGGCGCCGATACGGCTGAGCATGTCGTAGAGATGGATTCCCGACGCGACATAGGGCCGCTGCCAGGTCTTCTCCACCGGGAACAGGAACGGGACGGGCCGCACGAGGTGGGGAGCGAGCCGATCGAGGAGAAGTCCGCGCTCGGTGAGCGCCTCGTGAACAAGGGAGAACTCTCGCTGCTCGAGATAGCGAAGCCCGCCGTGGGCAAGGCGCGAGGACCGCGAAGAGGTGCCGGCCGCGAGATCGTTCATCTCGACCAGGCCAACACTCAATCCCCGAGCGGCCCCATCCAGAGCCGCGCCGCAACCCACCACTCCCCCACCGATGACGAGGATGTCGAGAGGGTTCGCGGCCGAGGTTGCCTTCAGCGCTTCGACAGCATCGGCGCGCTGGTGAGGTCCGAGTCGGTCGTCGCCGAGGGCAGGAACTCCCCCCGCATCGACCTCCGTGGTCTCCCGCTCTCCCACGGTGCCAACCTACCCCGAAACACCGACCGCGCTTGT
>Ga0075480_10002846_pt1 | contig 11135 bp, 10 predicted proteins | sample DEB08_DNA_7_FD_81590 | JGI IMG/M metagenome (GOLD analysis project Ga0075480, IMG submission 81590) | Aqueous microbial communities from the Delaware River and Bay under freshwater to marine salinity gradient to study organic matter... | ecosystem: Environmental > Aquatic > Marine > Coastal ... | reverse complement strand
TTGATGCTGCGTTACACTTGACTCAGTAATATTTGCATCCGGCACGTTTGCCCAAGTAACTGCTGCTGTTAAATCATTTATTTCAGCAGTTAATGCACCTATACCTGCTGCTGTGGGAGGCGTAAATCTAAATATACCTGTAACATTATCATAAGTTATTGCACCGTTGCCTGCAGGGGTTAATTCATTGCCTACACTTAAACTTGATAGTGTAAGTACACTAGGCGTATTAGTAAAATTGTCGTAATCTAAATAATACGTTCCAGAGAAACCTCCTAGTGTTTCTGCATCTAATCCTGCACCGCCTTCGGCAACGTCTGTACCTGGTGCCCACTGTGATCCATCCCATTTTAAAACTTGTCCGCTTGACGGTGCTGAATCTGAAACGTTGCTTAAAAAACTTAGAGGAAAACTATCAACATTTATAGTTAGTTGATTGCTATCGGTTACAACTTCAGTTGATATATTTGTTCCGCCTACTATAGTTAAAATTTGATCGCTACCTACATCATACTGTCCGTCATCAGACACTACTGTTGCAAATGCATTAGCAATTCCGCCGCCGCCGGCTTCTCCTGTAAAATTAATAGTAAGCGTTTTTCCTACTATAGATGTAGCAATATCTGTGCCGCCGGCTATAGTTAAACTATCTTCAGAGTTAGCAGCTTCAACGCTACCGGTATCACCCACAACAGTTTTAAAAAGAACTATTGCTTCTTCAACTACGTCCCATGCATAACCGTTCCACTTCCATCTTTGTCCTGCTTCTTCGTGGGTATCGTTTGGGTTTGGAGAATTTGGAAAATTTAGTGCCATTTATAAATCCTATTAATTTGTGTTAATTGTAAAGCCACCGCTTAGTCCAATATTATTTATTGTGGCAGGTTGTCTACCGTACTTATTGTAAAGCACTCTATTTTCAGCACCCATTAAACTTGTATTGAATGTAGCATAATCAGTGTCTGATCCTGTAGAAAACATTACGGATTTTGTATCGCCAATCATTCTAGTTTGTAATTCTGCAGGTGTTAAGTTTGGTAACAGTTGTAAATGTGCTGCACACACTCCAGCAACTTGCGGAGAAGCCATAGACGTTCCGCCAATACTCATAATTGGAAAGTTTGCATTGCCAGGGTATGTTGTAACACTATAACTGCCAGTGTCGTAGTTTCTGCTAGTTGCAGCCATAATATTTGAGCCCGGAGCAAAAATATTAACACCAGGACCGCGTGTGGTGCTTTGTGCTGTCTTATCTCGATAAGTGCCGCCATCTAATTGTGTTGTAGAATCAATGTTACCTACCATAAATGCATTTAATGAATAAGGTGAGCTACCTCTATGATACGTGTAATTAGTTGTATTAAAAACTACAGTATTATCATAATCTGCACCTGCTGGAACATCAACCTTATGTAAATTATTTCCTGCGGCTATACAAATATGTATACCATCTGTAATCATATCTTCTATTTCAGCATCAACTGACGCAACTCTTACAGGCATTCTAAAAAATGAAGTAAATCCGCTAGAGAAAAGATTAGGGGAAACGCCTGTTGCTGCCCAAAGAACATTTCTATCGGTATAGTCTACGCCCCAAGTCCAGCTAGTGCCTCTGTAAACTCCGCTTACAGGGTTTGATGTTTGAGTAGAACCATACCCCCAACTCATATTTACTACTGTAGGGCGACCGTTTGTTTTGTTGTTGTGCCACAGTCTAATAGTGTCAAATGCATCAGTAATAGATATACCTGTACCGTCGCTGCCTGACAGTGTTTCTAAGCCAGCAAGTTTTTGACTATATATGTGTGCTCCTTTTGCAGTACCATATAATAATCCGGCAGCAATACTTGCACAATGTGAGCCGTGACCGTCTAAATCTCTATAGTGGTTAGCACTTTGAGTACCTGGTAATCCGCTTTCCGTATACCAGTTTATATTTTGGAATCTACTAACGCCATTGTAATCATTCCAGTCTGGATGATCAGGATCTATACCGCTATCTTGAATGACAACATCAACTCCGGTTCCGTCTAGTGCATATTCGTAATTGCCTGCGGTTGTTGTTGCATTACCGTAAACATTTGTTTCTGCTATGTTTCTACGTAAACCCCAGTTTACATAGGAATTATCTAATCCTGAACCTCTATAAAATACACCTTCCTGTGTTCTGTTCAACCCAATTTGGATGTCATCTCTTTGATCTGGTGGAATTTCTACTGCACGTACTCTTGGATCGCTACGTAATGCTTCTGCTTCGTCGTCTGTAAGCATAAAATGTGTTTGCACTCGTGATCCTAGTCTAGGATTAGCAACATCTACAGTTCTAGCAGGTATTGGACCAGCGCCACTGCTTGCAGTTAATTCTGACTCTAATTGGGCTAGATCATCTCTATTGTTTACTACAACTGTATATTCTTTTTCTATACTCATTATGCTGCTGCTCCTGTGTCTAACTCAATCCATGTTCCGTTTTGATATGCTTCTATTTTAGCAGATGTAACATTATATATCACATCACCATTTGACGGTGTTAGATCGTTACGCTGTGTTTCTGTTAAGTTAGGCAATCTAAAAGCGCCGGTTCCTGTTACTAATACTCCGTCTGCAGAATCTAATGTAAGTGTTGACGCACTTGACAACTCAGGAGTTCCTGTTCCTCCAAGTGTAAATGCATCTGCAGATATTGTTCCAGTACTATTAACATCTACCACAGATAATGTTGTTGTAGTAGTTGCGCCTCTGCCTGTTACTGTTGCTAGTGTATCCGATTCAACCAATGCTGCACTAGTTAAATAACCTGCTTGTGCATGATCGCCCCAACTAAACGCTGTATCCCAGTTTGATGCATTATCTAGTACAGATAAATTTGCTGGCGTAAATGTAAAAATACCGTTTGTGTTATTATAAGTTAAATTTCCAGATCCGCTCGGAGAGCTTACTGATACACTAAACGCAGTTAAATCTATATCACTGCCGCCGCCTTCGGGGGCGTCTTCAAAGGTAAAAACACCAGCGCCGTTTGTAGTTAATATTTGTCCTACAGTTCCGTCTACTATTCCTAGGTCTGTAAGTGAATTAGGAATTAAATTGCTCGAATCACTTAGTTGATTTATGTCTGTTGGTATGGTGGGTTTTCCTGCTACATCTACCCATTCAACTACCGAAACGTTTGCACCTATTGTTACTCCAGTAGGCTGAACCCACTGTGCGCTATCGTTGTCTTGTACATAAACGTACATCGTGCCTGTATCGGAATTAAACCATACATCGCCATTTTCAGGATCTTCTGGTGCTGTGTTTAATACTTCTACAGATGCTCCTCCGCCTGCTCCAGGATTAGCTACTTCAATAGTATTCCCCATATTAGTGTGCCGTGTACACCAATAGTACAAAGTTGTAGGAGTATCGCTTGTAATGGTAATTAATACACTTCTTGCAGATGCTAATTGAAATCTATCATTATATTCTTGCTGACTTACAATATCATCATCTAATCTATAAAACACATTTGTTAGATAACTTGTTCCGCTGCCTAATTCTCCATTTGGATCATCTGCAGAAAAATTAATAGGATGTTGATTATTTGTTCCGCCTTCGGGATTAGGATAAAATATATTTGTTTGGTTGTCTTGATTGAAAATATACGTATAGCCAACTACTAGTGTTAGTGCTGGCTTGTACTCACCGTTTAAAAAATACTTATTACCTGATTCTATGCCGTCTGGATCTGTGCCCACAGTGACGTTATATCGTACTGTAGATACTCCTGAAGTTTCTAAATGACGTGATAGATTGTTGCTTGTTAAAACAGAATATCCGCCGGCTAAGTTGCCGTTATACACTCTAAGTGTATTTGCTGCTTTATCAAAAAACACTTCACCGCTAGAACCTACATTTCTGTCAAGAAAATCGTCCGGTCTAGGAATAATTCTAATTCTATCTACAATTGGTGCAAATTTACTTGCCATATATGTTCCTGATATCTAATCTACATACATATTTATTCAATTAGAGACTGCAACAACAAAAGCCGTAGATAAGTATTTGTGCTATGAAAACTAGAGAAATTTTTCCTACTACTATATTCGAATTTCACAATAAAAATTTAGATATAGACAAAATCTGTGCGTTGCTAGACCAAGAACCGTGGGCAGAACATTCTGCTCTTAGTAGTAAAGAAAATATACACGTAAAACCAGAATACAAAGCAGTATTTGATTGGATAGACGACTGTTTACAGCAAGTAAAAACGTATCAAAAATATGATTGTGATAAGCTGTCGGTATCTAGCAGTTGGGCTAACAAAAACATTGCAGGTGAAGGTATGCATCATCAGCCGCATAGACACTCTATGAGTTTCTACAGTGGAATTTTATATCTTACTGAAGGCAGTCCTACAGTACTAGAAGATTGCGTCACACCTAGGGTACAGGCACAAATAGAAGTTTTAAGAGACGATTACAAACCATTTGAATATATAGAACCTATTCCAGGAAAATTGGTAGTATTTCCTAGTTTTATATATCACAGTTCGGGGTTACACTTTGAAGATTATAATAGATACAATATAGCATTTAACGTTTTGCCTAGCGGCAAAATAAATTACAATTTAGCAACTGACAGTATCGCTATATTAGACGTCAATGCTGATATACAAAGGAAATTTAAATACAACAATGATTAATAGTTTAACAGTTTTAGGTGGAGGAACAGCAGGATTAATTTCTGCATTGTTGATTAAAAAGAGTCATCCTACTGTTGATGTAACAGTTGTCGAATCAGCTTCTGTCGGAATAATAGGAGTAGGTGAAGGTTCAACTGAGCACTGGAATACACTTATGCAGTTTCTCAATATTCCAATCGAGGAACTTTTAATAGAGACAGGAGCAACTTTTAAAACTGGTATTAGATTCTCTAATTGGCACGGAGATGGTACAGATTACTGGCATAGTCTATTGCCAGAGTTTGTTTGCTTAGATCGCCAGTCGGGCGTCAACTTAGGGCTTATCTTTGCTATTGCTAACAATTTAGATCCTACAAAAACAGTCCCAGATGAAATAAGAAATAGTTATCACGCAGATGATTTTAGTGTTAATCAATTCCATTTTGATACACATAAATTAAACACATATTTCCATCAACTAGGTGAAAAATTAGGTATACAGTTTATAGAAGATACTATAAACAATGTAGTACTAGATGATCAAGGATTTGTTAAAAAAATTGTAGGCAAAAAGAGCGAATATGAGTCAGACTTTTTTATCGATAGCAGTGGTTTTGCAAAAGTTATTAATTCTAAATTAGATTGTAATTGGATCGACTGTCAAAAATATTTACCAATGAATAGTGCTATTGCATTTCCTACACCTTACAAAGAAGAAATTCCGTCACACACAGAAGCAAGAGCGTTATCTTCAGGATGGATGTGGCGAATTCCAACTCAACAGAGATTTGGTAATGGATATGTTTATTGCGACGATTTTATTAATGATGAAGATGCGTTTGCTGAAGTTTCTGCTCAGTTTGATCACGAAATAGAAATAGGTAAAAAAATTAAGTTTAGCGCAGGATATGTAGATAAATTTTGGAGTAAAAATTGTTGCAGCGTTGGTCTTGCAGGAATGTTTGTAGAACCATTAGAAGCAACAAGTATCGGATTTACTATACAACAAATATTTTGTCTAATAGCATCGTTGCCGTATTGGAATAAAAATAATAATTTACAACAGACAGTTTACAATAAAAAAATGCAAGAAGTTGCAGAAAACATAATAAATTTTGTACAAATACATTATTTTACAGAACGTAGAGATTCTGAATTTTGGCGATGGACTGAAAACAATTTAACTTGGACTGACTGGAATAAGGAGTATATCACTCAATATAAATCTGTATTGCCCGGTACTATAGAATTCAATGAACATTTTTTAATGTTTAAAGGATCAAACTTTCAACAAGTAATGCACGGATTACGATTATTTAATCACCAAGAAATTAAAAAAGTTTGGGATAAGCATTATGCGCATCACGAAAAATATTTTAAACAGTTATATGCTACAAAAATACAAAATCCCATACCTCACAGGCAGATGTTAGAAAATCTTATGCAGTTAAAGCCAAATACAGTAGCGGAAACATTAGAAAATGTCTTTAGAAAAAATTAAACTAGATAGCGCAATTTACAAAACCAGAATGCGTAATCATCTAGAGATAAAAGACGATATTCTTTTTTTAATCAATAATAAGTCCGGGGGAAAAAGAATATATGATGAAAATTTTGATGACTTAGACATATCAAAATGCGACTACGATACAACAGGTTTTAATGATAAAACACATCCTTATATGCCTATTCTGCGTCCGCATTTATTAAATGAATTAAATTCTATAATAAGTGATATGGGATATACTAGATTTAGTATTACTAATATTTGGTATCAACAGTATAACACAGACTCTATTCATGGCTGGCACGTTCATACTGACTGCCAATTTTCAGCTGTATACTATCTAGAACTGCCTGAAGATTGCCCTAAAACAGAATTTATTATTCCTTATTCTCAGCAAGAAAAGATAGAAATAGATATTAAAGAAGGAGACATTATTATATTTCCTAGCTACGTATTACACAGGGCGCCAAAAAATCTTAGTAATAAAACAAAAACTATAATTTCTTGGAATTCAAATTATGAAAACGATATAGGTAATCACGCATATGCATGATTTAATTTTTAAGGTAAACAATGAATTTTAATAACATAGTAATTGTTGGAGGAGGCAGTGCAGGATGGATGACTGCTGCAACTCTCGTAAAAGCATTTCCTAATAAAAATATAACTTTAGTCGAATCGCCCGAAGTACCTGTTGTAGGTGTCGGAGAATCAACTACACAACTAATGCGTAGATGGTTAAATTATTTAGGTATACCCAACGAAGACCTTATTAAAAAATGTAATGCTACTAATAAATTGTCTATAAGATTTGAAAATTTTAATCTTGACGACAAGAAAGGATTTCATTATCCTTTTGGTCGCTTAGATGAACGCCGTGTATTAGTTGCAGATTGGTTTGAATTTCAAAGTCTAAATCCAGAAGTTGAATTTGAAAATTTTGTAGAAATGATGTCGCCTATTACGTATTGCTTAGATACTAACAAAGTACCTACACAAGAAATAGATTTTTGGAACTTAAATCAGGATTCTGCATGGCACTTTGATACCCATTTATTTTATGGATATTTGCGAGATGAATACGCAATACCTCGAGGAGTAAAACGAGTTGTAGGCCATGTAGAAAATGTAGAACAAGGCGAGAACGGATTCATTACAAGTGTAATTACAAAAGACGACAAAATTACAGGAGATGTATTCTTTGATTGTACAGGTTTTAAAAGATTACTAATAGAAGGTGCAATGAAAGAACCGTGGCGTCCTTTTAACAACAAGACCTACACAGACAGTGCTTGGGCCGCGGGAAGGCCGTATGTTAACAAACAAGAAGAACTACGCTTATACACGAACTCTGTAGCTCTAAGACATGGTTGGGTGTGGGAGATACCTAACTGGGCTAGAATAGGCACAGGCTACAATTATGCATCAGAATATATTAGTGACGAAGATGCTTTACAAGAATTTAAAGATTATTTAGGACCTATACACGAACAAATGGAATTCAAACATATACGTATGCGCAACGGAATGAGCGAGCGTATGTGGGTTAAAAACTGTGTTAGTATAGGACTTAGTGGTGCATTTATAGAACCACTAGAATCAAATGGGCTGATGAGTGTGCATGAGTTTTTAATTAACTTTGTAAACATATGCGATGGTAAAGACATTTTGAATAACTTTGATGCTCACAGTTTTAATCATGTGTGCAGAGAACAGTTCTTATATTTTGCAGATTTTATTACTATACACTATGCAATGACTAACAGAAGTGATAGTAAATACTGGCAAGACATAATGGCACAAGATTTTAACGATAGCGATGTTTTAAAACAACTATACGATCTTAGAGGATGTCAGCACTATGAAATACATGAGCGATTAACGTTTGCAGATTTAGGAGCCCATTTATATATGCTAGCAGGACATAAAATAAATCCTTTTACTGACCTTAAAAGAAGTTGTGCAAATTTTTGGGAAATAGTCCTCCAGACGTAATAAAAAATCTAAATAAAAAAATGCAACCTTATTTAGATAGAAGGAAAAAAATTATAGAAGGCTTTCCTAACAGTGTAGAATATTATGAACAATTTCATAGATAAATTTAAATTTATAGACCCCGACGAAGATAGTTATCAATTTAACTTTTTAGATTTTGCAGAATGGTCAAATCAAATAGAGTATATTAAACTGTCAGAAAATGTAGGCTATTGGCTGGCACCGCACCCATTTAACACTAACAAGGATTTTGAATTATTTAAAAACACTATCGGAAAATATCCTATTTGTAAAACAAACAATCACGAAAATTGTTTAGATCCTAATCCTTTTGCTACCATACATATTCCGGGTTGGTTATCTAATCCAGTGTGTGAATATGTAAAAAGGTTTTATCTAGCAAATACCAAAGTAGATGTTTCAACAGAAAACTATGCAGAATGGGGCAATCTTTATTTCGAAGAAATGTGCAAACCTATTGGAATTTTTAGAATGCCTCATATAGACGCAGAACACGGCTTGGTTTCTAATATGTGGTTTTCAAGTGATGCATTAGGTTATGGTACTAAGTTATATGAGTATACTGGAAAAATAATAGACGGTATGTATGATTTTATGGTAGACGAAAATCATAAATTATACAAATGGTGGCAATCTACAGATAAGAAAACTAGATTAAACAATTGGACAAACTTTGAAGAAAGTGCTGAATTGCGTTTAGGTTTTGAATGTGTAGGTGTTGCTCCTGCACAGTACGGTACTATGACTATGTATTATAACCATACTCCGCACACTCCTTATATCAGTAACGGGCTCGATTTTAGATGGTCGCACACTTTTAGCTATGTACATCATTTAGCATATGTACATAGGCTTAAAGACCTGTAAGTTGGTTGAATAGTTCTTCTTGTACTCTAGGGTCTGTAAATTCATAAGGTAGTCCTAGCTCAGGTCGAGTGTCCCATTTCAAATCGGCACTGTCGCCGTGTTTATCTACGTATTGTAAGAAAAACTGCACTTGTTCGCGACCTTTAAACGGGCCGTCTCTGTAATGAAAGTAATCTCTTCCAGAATAAATTACTGCTGCACCTTTTTGCACATCGATACTAAATGGTTCGTTGTCTGTTTCAATAACTAGATTCCAAGGAGTTGAATCTTTTTCAACACAAAGACTCACAGTGTATTCACTGCTTCTTCTATCTGCGTGTCTATCTAAGCGAGCACCGTGTCCGTAAACTCTGCCGTAACTGTACGTTGGCCATAATTCTTTTCCTACTGCCTTTTCTACTAAAGGCGTAAGATGTTCTGCTAAACTTTCCGTTACAGGAGCACAATAAAGACTCCAAGTTTTTTCATCAAATCCGTGTTCTTTAACACTTTCAGGATTTATATATGCAAGTGCTCTAGCGTGTAGTCTAAAACTAGAAGCAGCAAATTTGCAAATCTCGTCTGACAGTATATTTTCTATGTATATAGGCGTTTTTATCATAGTATTGGCATCAAACTAAACTGCTCATAGGGCAGTGTTTCTTCTGTATGTATGTCAAACCCTAGAGTTATTCTAGGTGTATCATAAGATTTTATAACCTCAACCTTATGCTCTTTGTACCCTGGACCAATGTAAATTAATCCTATTTCATTTTCTACTTCAAAATCTTCAAATACTGTTTTTGTATCTTTAGGATCAATACAAATATAACCATGATGCGGCCAATCATGTCCATGCCAATCTAATACTTGATCTGGCATATGGTAATTTAACCAAGCCTGCATCCACAACGGATCATCGTGTCCGACATATTCTCTAATGTACCCATTAAGTTCTTTAAATAGATTATAAAATATCGGTGACGGAGATGTAGCACAAAATATATTGTACATACTGTAACTCCAAGTACTGTCGCCATTAGGAAACACACTTTTAAAATAATCAAATACTCTATTGCAGTCTTCAATAAAATATTCTTGATTGTCGATTATGTTTTGGCTTTTAAAAAACATCTGTTCCTGTATTAATATATTTTTTAATATCTGCAAAATTCATATTAAGAACTATCCTATGACGCGATTGTTGGCAAAAACTGCTTGCGTGATAGTACTTTCCGTTGAATACTAAAAGTTTTCCTTTTTTAGGAGTAACTCTATGCAGAGGTGTAAATGTGTGATTTTCTATATAATCCAAGTCGTTGCTATCAAATGTTTCGTTTGTTTCTTCAAAAATGACAGTATCGCCGTCGCTATCATTTACATAATATATGGCATTCCAGTGTTCATATAAAGAATCTATATGAGGCAGGTGATGGTCTCTGGTTGATCCTTTGTAACGCAATGACATATTTAAACGCATTCTTTCAATAGAGTGCTTCATTGGTATATCTACATTGTCTTGTATGGACAATACTAGTGGATATAAAAAATTAAAAAAGGGCGACACTGCTTGTGCATCTTCGTACAAGAAATGATGGAACCCTGATAAATTATAATCAATATCGTGTTGTAAAATTTGATCTGCAACCATGGTCGGATTATAATACCAAGGAAAGGTTTTTTCTGTTACTTGGGATTCTATTTGATCTTGATATGACTGAGTTATAATATTGTCTATTTCTATAATGTCTTTCATTCTATTCTGCTGTTACGTAAAATACTAATGTTAATCTACTATCTTCGATTGTTGTGCCAAAAAAGTTATCAGCACTATGCCACACTCTTGGGTCAAATAATACACACCGATTGAACACATTTTCAACTTGAATATCAATTTCAAAAGTATTTCTTTGTTCCTCTCGTAAGTTATTTAACTGTTGTCTTTCTTCTGCACTAAAATTTAACATATCATTTTCAATGTGAGACATAAATTTTTCTGCTAGTGCATCTACTTTATCTTTGTATATAGTTGTGCCGGTGTGTAGCGGTGCTGTAGGATTTAAAAATATTACACCTGTAGCAGTAGTAGTTGGATCATCATCG
>Ga0075480_10002842_pt1 | contig 11139 bp, 3 predicted proteins | sample DEB08_DNA_7_FD_81590 | JGI IMG/M metagenome (GOLD analysis project Ga0075480, IMG submission 81590) | Aqueous microbial communities from the Delaware River and Bay under freshwater to marine salinity gradient to study organic matter... | ecosystem: Environmental > Aquatic > Marine > Coastal ... | reverse complement strand
AGTAAAAGAAATTATTAGATCATATGACAGCACAGATGTTGTTATCAAAATTGACGGATATAAAAATTTTACCTCCTCAGAAAAAATTAATCTTAACACTTCAGACGGAACAACTATTGGAACAGTTTCGTCATTCTTTGCAAATACCGTAGGAATACAACCTGTAAGTATTGGTATTATAAGTGGCAATGAATTATCTCTTGGAGATATCGTTGCAGGTAGATCTTCTGGTACAACAGGAATTGTTCGTCATGTTGGAACTACAAACGGATATTATAATAGCACTCTTACCATTGCAAATACAGTAGATCCTCAAATTAAAGTCGGTGATATTTTAAACGGAGTAACTTCCGGTGCAAATGCAGTAGTTCAGCACATTGATTCTGTGTATAATGCAGGTACAGACACCGTCGAATTGATGGTCCGTAACTATGGGTCTTCTTTTACATCAAGTGAAAAAGTTAACATTATAACATTTGATAGTGCTGTTCCATTCAGAGCAAATGGAGAAACAGTCGGAACTGTAGATTCGTTTAGTTTAGGCGGAAGAGACCTTTACACATACAGAATCGGTGCAGTGAACACTACGGATAGTGTTACTTATCAAGCAAACGTTTCGACTCAATTTGACACTGGTCCAATGGGAAGGTTTATTGCAGATGAAGGAATTTTCGATGTATCCACTGATACTACAGTGGGCAATGTTGCATACTCAACTACAAACACCACGATAGAAAACACATTCACTCTTTTAAGAGATGCATTGAATTTTGAGGCAACTACATTTGGAACAATTGTGTCTCTTGGTTTGCCCGTCGGTGGATCTGGTTATACTCTGAATCCTACGATTCGTATAACTGAACCTGACATCGCATCTCTTGGAATTGGTGAGGTCGTTCTCACATTACAAACAGACGACGCCAATTGGGATACGAGTCCAAGTAACTCTCAATTCACTACAATTGATACGAATGACCGTATTGTTCAGACATCAACTGGTGCTTCTGGTGATGTTAAAGGTTCTCAGAGAACTGGTATTCCAATCAGCACGATACAGTATGCTAATGGAACTTATGAAACTCAAGTTCGGGTCTTCCAAGATTTCTTGCAGAGAGAACCTCGAAATGTAAATTTCGCAAACGATGCAGTATGCACAATCGAAATTTACGATCAATCATACACACCGGGATCTGCGGATACTCGTCAACTTAAGGATTCAGCACAAGCAAAGATCGTTTCAATAGAAGATCGTGGGGTGTTAGGAAAGAATGCAGTTGTTCGTTCTAGCATCGGTGCGAACGGAACATTAACAGGTCTTAGAGTTTTAGACTCTGGGTTCGCATATCGTAACGGAGAAGTTGTAATTATTCAAGCAACTAATAGGCAGTTGGCAACTTCTGCAACCGGGACTATTGAACTTTCTGGTGTCGCAAACTCTGAAGGATATTATACTTCATCCAGATCTCATCTTTCTTCACAACGATCATATATTCAAGATTCAGACTACTATCAAGAATATTCTTATCAAGTTAACTCTCCTATTTCATTGGATAGATTTAGAGACATTGCATTAAATTTAACGCACCCCGCGGGTCAAAAATTATTTGGTGCAGTTAGGATTCAGTCTAATGCGTCGGTTGATATGCAAGCAACCGCAAACACATCAACGAGTTCATTGATTAGTGGAACTGTTTCGGTTGCTAAGACACTAGCATCTGGAACTATTGCAATTCAAAATGGTAATACTCATGTAGTAGGAACAACCACAGACTTTACCAATGAGTTTAGTGCATCTGATTCACTGATTATTGAAATAGATCCGGGTAATGGAATAGCAAACAAATTTATCGAAGTGTCTGGGTCAATATATACTTCATCAAACACAGTATTATCAGAACCTTGGATTTTTGCAACACAAACTTCTGCAAATGTTTACTATGCTAATTCGATCATTGTAACTGGATCTGGAACTTCATTTACTAGCGAATTTAGTGATGGGGATGAAATTATTTTTGTAACAAGTGGCAATGAGTTTGTTACAACAACCATAAATAGTGTAAGAACTGATACAGAACTTACTTTGAATAAGAACTGGACTCTTGCAGATTTGTCTGGTGCAGAGTGTTTTTCTTCTACAGTTATTAATTAACGGATCACAATAATGGCAGTCTATAGATACGCAACAAAAGACTTATCAATCAATAACGCAGAGGCATTCATTTCAGCAATGAATGCGTCAGATGGCAGAAACACCAAAAATTCTGTCATTTTATACGCAGTCATTGGTAATGTTTTTCCTTATGTAAATGAACCAACTCCAGTCAATCCTGAAGACAATGAACAATATCTTCAATATCAAGCACATCGTGATTTCATTGGTGGCAAAAGGATTACTACAGAAGATGTGAGTCATGTTACGACTCGTCACAACTGGTCTAGTGGCACTGTCTATTCAATGTACCGCGATACTGATACCGATATGTATGATCGTGCGTATTATGTGCTAACAGATCAAAACAATGTATACAAGTGTCTTTTTAACAACAAGGGTGGCACTTCTACAGTCAAACCAACTGGATTTTCAACTTCACCATTTACAACATCTGATGGATATACATGGAAATATATGTATAGCATTACTCTTGGAGAAGCAAATAAATTTTTGACTGCAGTGCATATGCCTGTTAAAACAATTAGTTCTTCAGACGGTAGTGTAGAATCAGATCGGCAAATCGCAGTACAAAACGCTGCGGTTAATGGTTCGATTGAAGTTATTGAAACAGTTTCTACTGGGGCAGGTTATCTCGAAGTTGAAAATGGAATTGTCGCATCTGGTGGGAAATTTACAATTAGAATCTCTAATGATACCGTTGATGATTTATCTTCAGATAATAATGAATACACGGAATCTTCAGTTTACATTATTTCAGGAACTGGAGCAGGACAACTACGAAGAATTATTGACTATTCGTCGTCTACAAGGGTAATCACAGTAAATACTGCGTTTGCGACAACTCCCAACACTGATTCAAGAATTATTATTTCACCAACAGCAACAATTATTGGGGATGGTATAGGTGCGAAGGCATATACTCGTGTATCTGCTTCAGGTACAATTTCTAACATAAACATGATTACAACAGGTTCTCGTTATACGAGAGCAGAGTGTCTTATTACAGCAAACTCAGGTATTGGTGCTACTGCAAATGTTGTAATATCACCAGTTGGTGGTCATGGATCAAATCCAATTAGAGAACTAGCTGCTGATAAAGTGTTATTAAATGTTAAACTCGGCCGAGAGGAAGGCACATCGTCTACAGGTGCAGGTTACATTCCTTCAAATACGGAATTTAGAACAATTAGTATTTTGAAAGATCCGGTTCTTAAGTGTGATGCTAACAATAATTTTGTCACACTCGAAAGTATTGCAAATACATCTAACAGTCCAAACTCTCTTAGATTTACTACGAGATTGCAAATATCATATAATCAGATGAACCAAGAAACTAATCTTCCAATAAATCCTGTATACCCTCGTGAAATTATTACAAATAAACGACTTAAAGAGCGAGCAGTACTTGGAACACTTCAATTTGTAACGGATACAAATCCTACTGTCAGGGAAAACAAAGCATTATCAAATGCAGTCAAAGCAGCGAATGGAAATATAGTTTATGTGCGAGAAGATGAGACCGTTACTGATCCATCCTTCTATACAGTTTATATAAATAACGTAGAAGGATATGGTCCTTATAACCCTCCTTTTACGAAAGACGATGTGATTTTAAGAAGTACTAGTGAATCTGAAATCGCAACTATTGAAGCAATTAAAGGACCAGAAGCAAACACATTTTCTGGTGAAATTATGTACATCGAAAATATACAAGCAGTTACACGAGATCCTGATCAAACAGAAGACATCAAGATCGTGTTGGATTTTTAAAGGTAGTATAAATGACAATCGAAACCAATTTTAACCAAAGTCCATTTTTCGACGATTTCAATGAAAATAAAAATTTTCATCGAGTGCTTTTTAGACCCGGTTTTGCGGTGCAAGCAAGAGAACTGACTCAACTTCAAAGTATTCTCCAAAATCAAATTGAACGATTTGCAAATGAAATTCTTGTTGATGGTACGGTTATTTCTGGTGTCGGTTTTAAATCAGAACAAATTGATTATGTAAAATTAAGGGATAAAGATGCAAACAACTCAACCGTTTTGCTTACAAGTTTTTTTGAGAACGGAGTTGTTGCAAACGCAGTTGTAACTGGTGAAACTACTGGAATGACTGCACAATTAATTGATGCACAAGAAGGATCAGAAGCAGCGGCACCCAACTACCTATCTTTATTTGTCAAGTATACTAATTCTGGTTCAAACAATACTGTTAAGGCATTTGGTAACAATGAAGTATTGGTTGTCCGTCGACGTTCTGATAATGGATTTTTAGTTGCATCAAATACTATTGTTGACGATGCAGTAGGCAAAGGATTGCGAGCAACAGTTAGTGACGGGATTATTTACCATAAAGGTCATTTTATTCGTGTCGCACCTCAATCTCATGTTTTTGAAAAGTATACAACCAGAGCAAACAAAAAGGTTGGGTTTGAAACAACAGAAACAACCGTTGATTCCAATATTGATTCTTCATTATTAGATAATGCGACAGGTACTACAAACTTTGCCGCTCCGGGTGCGTCGCGACTCAAACTTTCTCCCACATTAACTTCTCGTCCCATCAATGTAGCAAATACTACTACTTTCTTTACTATTGCTGAAGTACGAGAAGGTATTGTAACACAAAAATTTACAGACACAGTATATTCTGATATTGCACAGTATATTGCACAAAGACAATATGAAACTAATGGCAACTATGCAACCGATCCCTTTAACATTCGGATTCGCGAACATTTGCGGACTCCTACAAATTATGGAAGATATAATGCTGATGGTGGAGGAGACTCAAACAAATTAATTGCAGAGATAGAAAAGGGTACTGGTTATGTGAGTGGAAACAGAATTTCACTTCATGCTCCTAGATTTAAAGATGTAGATAAAGCAACAGATTTTGAAACTAAAGACGCACGAACCATTGGACAAGCAATCGGTAACTATGTGTTTGCAAAAGAGGTTGTTGGCACTTGGGACTTCCAAGGACTCCGTGAAGTCTCTATCCGCGATGCAGTTCAAAACGGTATTACTAGTAAAGAATATGGTGATAGAGTCGCACAAGGAAATGAGATTGGGACTGCAAGAATTCGTGGTATTCAATATGAGTCTGGTGCAACAGGAACTGTTGCTGGCCAGGTTCGTTTGTATATTTTCGATATTCAAATGGATGCCAACAAAAAATTTACTGATGCCCGAGGAATACACATTACCAATTCAACCGGACCTAATAGTTGTGCGGATCTTGTTTTGGTAAGTGGCAGTGCCTCTCTGAAAGAATCTGGTAAAAATACTCTTGTATTCCCGTTCACTCAAACAGGAACAAAAACACTAAAAGATGCACTTGATGCAGTAGACACCGAATTTGTATTTACATCAGAAAAAACCGTTACATTCACAAATGGAGTTGCAACAGTTTCAGCAAATACAGCACATACTGGTGGTGCAGAAACTCTGAATGATGCTTCAGAAGTAGGATTGACCCTTTCAGATCGTCGTAACATTTTTGTTGTTGCTAAGGCACAAGTAGACACTGCTGATCATACTGGTACGATTACTGACATCGCAGGTAATACAATCACTGGTTCTACAACCACATTCACATCTGCATACACTGTCGGTGACATGATTAAGATCACTGATGGTGGTAATACATACTCTGAGATTGTATCTGAGATCACAAGCGATACAGTCCTCAAGACAATCGGTGCAATTGCAGTTACTCGTACTGGTGTGACATTGGGACATGCGACTCGCTATCCAACTGGTCGTGTATTTAATAGTGCTAATTTAACAGTGACAACAGCAGATTCTACTACACATACTGTAACTCTTACTCCAATTGCAAACACAGTATCGTCTGTATCTGCGTCTGTCTATTTTGATGTTTTGCGGTCGAATGCTGTTCAAACTAATAAAGTTGTTAACAAAGATAAGTATGTTCATATTAATACCAACACACATTCTGCAGGTAAATTTGGACCCTATCCTCTTGGAGTATCAGATGCATTTAAGATAACTGCAGTTTATGTTGGGGGTACTACAACAGTTACAACTTCAGATACAGATCAGTTATCAGAATTTGAGTTAGTCACAGGACAAAAAGATTCATTCTACGATACTTCATATTTAAAATTGAAGGATAATTCAAGTTTAGATTTGACCGATGTCGGCATTCTTGTTAAGTTTAATTATTTTGGAAGAGACGAAACTAACGGTATTGGATTCTTATCGGTTGACTCTTATCCTATCAATGACGCATCGATTACATCTTCTACAATTAAAACTGAAGAGATCCCATTATTCGTATCTCCTACATCGGGTAAAACCTTTGATTTAAGAAACTCAGTAGATTTCCGTCCAATTAAAGCAAGCACTGCGACACCATCTTCAACTGGAACAGTAGCATCAGCACCGACGAATCCAACTGCGTCTACCACATTTAATATTTCTTCTGATGGTGCATACTGCCCTACTCCAGATGAAAATTTTCAATGTGATGTTCAGTTTTACTTACCACGTAAAGATCGCATCGTTCTTACGAAAGAAGGTAGTATTGAAGTCGTTAAAGGAGTGCCTTCTATTACTCCGAGGACTCCTCTTGAAAGAGCAGAATCAATGTCTCTTGCAACACTAGACATTCCTGTTTATCCATCATTGTCACCGCAAGTTGCAAAGCAAAATAAGAGACAAGATTATGCAGTGAAGTTGACTCTTGATAACAATCGTCGATATACGATGAAAGATTTGAGAGCAGTTGAAAGTCGTGTTAAAAATCTTGAATACTATGCATCACTCAATGCGTTAGAAGCTTCTGCAAAAAATAAACAAATCTTTGGTACCACTGGTATTGATCGATTTAAGAACGGTTTCCTTGTAGACAACTTTGATGGACATAATCGTGCGGACACTTCTCAAGTTGGATACAGAGCTGCGATTGATCGTGAACGTTCAGAATTGCGTCCTTCCTATGTAAGACGAGATGTATCTCTCTCGAAAGATGTCAGTTTGTCGTCAACTAATTTGACGCAAAAAGGAAATATAGTTTCGTTGCAATATACTCACAGTGAGTTTATCAACCAAAAATTCGCATCTAAACTCAGGAATCCTGTGCAAGAGTTGACATTTAATTGGAGAGGTGAAATAGTATTGAACCCTTCAATGGACAACACACCAGACATTACTGAGTTGCCAGATATCCAAGTTGACTTTGATGGCATGTATCAAGCATTCGAAGAAATCGCACAAGCAACTGGAGTCACTGGAATTGATTGGGGCAATTGGAATACTCTCTCGCGAGAGGTTACTACTGACGAACGTGGCAACCGCAGAGCAACAACAACTCAAACAGAACAAATTCGACAAGGAATTCAAACACAGTTAAGTCCTTCTGGGGAAATGTTCTCAGATGGAAACTTTGTACAGAATGTTGCAGTTCGAGATTATATGAGATCTCGTAATGTCCAAGTTTCTGCATTCCGAATGAAACCATCAACACGTGTGTATCCATACTTTGATGATGAATTGGTTACAGAATATGTCACACCTGCGGATATTGCATTTGCAAATACTGGTTCCGAAGGAGATGCTCTTGTAACTGACAGCACTGGAACATTATATGCAAATTTCAGAATTCCAAATGATGAAAATTTAAAGTTTAGAATTGGAACAAAACGATTCCAATTTAAAGATGTCGCGAATACTCAGACACAATCTTCCTTGATCACAACATCAGCACATGGGGATTTTACAAGCATTCCTTTAAGTTTGTCTACACGAGGAATGTCGTTTATCAATCTCCCTCAGTTATCAAAAGACACTGTAACGGAAGAAAGAACTTTGACTTCTGTGACAAGTCAAGATCTTAATGATGGTCGTTCTGGGGATGACTCAGGAAATGATGGAAATGATGGCAGTGATCCATTAACACAAACATTTACTGTTTCGGCAGGATCTTCAGAGGGTATATTTGCAACAAAGATTGATATTTTCTTTGGTAGGGTGTCATCTACATTACCAATTACCCTGCAAATTCGTGAAGTAGAAAATGGTTTCCCGACTCAAACTATTTTGCCTTTCGGATCAAAAACTTTACAAGCAAGTCAAATTACCGGATCTAAAGTAAATGCATCAACTGTTCCGGATGCAACAAGTTTTGAATTTGACTCTCCGGTTTTCTTAAAAAATGGAGTAGATTACTGCTTCACCTTAATTCCGGGTGGTAACAGTGATGAGTATGCAGTATGGGTCGGAGAACTTGGTGGCACTGATATTTCTACAAATGAAATTATTCATAAGCAACCATACTCTGGAATTATGTTTACCTCTGCAAACGATAAGACTTGGAGTCCTATACAGTCTGAAGACATTAAGTTTACGATTCATAAAGCGAACTTCACAACGAGCACAGGCACTCTATACTTAGAGAATGACGATATTGACTTCTTTACTTACAGTTCTAAGTCAGGAAACTTTAATATTGGAGAAAAGGTTGTCAACGCAGCCACTCCTACACCAGCGCATGGGTTTGTAAAATTTGTCGATTACACAAATAAGAAGATTCATGTCGAAAAGTCAACAGGGGACTTTAGTTCTTCAGATGTTATCACTGGAACAGTTTCTAGTGCTACTGCACAACTATCCTCTATCGACAATGTGATTGTAAATACCTTAGTTCCTAAAATTCCTTCACTAACCTATGCGAACACTTCTTTAGCATTTAGTGTTCGTCCAACAGCATCAGTAATTAGTCCAACATTTTCTGCTTTAAACAACGAAGTGGAAAATGATTTCTTAGACAGTGAAAAGAAAATATATTCTAAGACAAATGAATCTGGACTTAGTGCAGTAGGAGGTTCGACTAAAACACTAGTTGTTAAGGGAACTTTCTCTACAACAGATCCTAATGTATCACCGATATTAGATACTTCTAGAACTAATGCAATTGGCATTGAGAATATTATCAATAATACCTCTGTGGATGAACATAAAACCGTTGGTTTAGCAAGTGTAAGATACTATACAAAACCAGTTGAACTAGAAGATGGTCAGGAAGCAGAAGATCTAAAGGTATTCTTAACTTCATATAAACCAGTTGGAACTGGAGTTAATGTGTATGCAAGGATTATCAATCCGGAAGACAGTCAAGATCTTGAAGACAAAGATTTCACTCCTTTAACACAGATTACACCGTCAAGTACATTCTCTGACTCAGTTGACAGAACAGATTTTAAAGAATTTGAGTTTGGGTTTAGTGCTAACACAGATGGTCAAGGATTCTTAACAACAGCAAACTCCCACGCACGACTAAATAGTTCGGATGGTGATATAGTAAGTTATCGAGCATCGGATGGTTCGATTTACTCAACCTATAAAACATTTGCGATTAAGATTGTCATGACCAGTACTGGAACAAATATTGTTCCCTTAGTAAGAGATATGAGAGCAATTGCTCTTCAGAAGTAATGAAATTAAAAGTAAAAGATTATGAAAATTTAGTAAAAGATACGACTACACATGCGGTGTTAAATACAGATATGACATCATTGCAGTCGTATAAAAAGCATAGAGAAAAACAAAAACAAAGGGATAATGAAATTGAACATCTAAAAGAAGATGTTGCTGAAATCAAAAATATCCTTCAACTTTTGGTAGAGAAGATTAAATGACAATAACAGTCTCAAACACTAACCTAAACAACAGTTTTGATACATGGAGAAGAACAACTAACTTCATTGCGACTGTTATTAGTAACAATGTGGTTACCGTAAACCCTCACGGATCAGCAGATCGAAGTGGGAATGCAACTGGTAATGGTATGGTTGAGGGCACATTTGCCGCTACTGTGTTTAGAACTCCACAACTACAAGGGGGCAACACAGCATATCGTGGTGATCTTCTCATTTCTACAAACACAACGATTGGTGACGCTACTGATACGAATCCCGCAAGAGAGTTTATCGTATATTCAAACACGACATTTCACAGTAATGTTGATTTCAATACAACTGGTTCTGATAGAATTATTATGGGAGACATCTCTCGTATTCGTATTTCTGGAGGAAGTCAAGGACAATTCTTAAGAATTACTACACAGACAGATACACCAGAATTCAAATCACTTGAATTGCGTGATATCACAGATATGTCAACCAACTCTGCACATATTATTCTGTCTGGTGCTAATTCGATATTCAGTGATACTGGTGATTCCACACACTTAATTTTTGGTAGTGGTAATGATCGTGCTCATATGTATCTCGCAAAAGGGATACTTAGTGGTGACTCTGATGTATATCTTAATCTTGTCGCAACAGATGATGGATCATCATTCGTTGTAGCAGACAGTTCAAATACTGCAGCGCACAGTTTCTTTGCAGATGGTACGCAAACAATCACTGGACGTATCACATCCGCAGGTCTCACTTCTTCTGCAACAATCCTCGGTGATTCAGACGACACTGTTGACATTGGATCATCTTCATTAGAATTTAAAGATTTATACCTAGATGGGGTTGCTTACTTAGACACTCTATCTTTATCATCATCCGCAGGAGAGGGGGTTGACACAGATCTTGTTCCTACTGCAGATGGTACGAAAAACATAGGATCTGCAACCTACGAATGGAATAACGCATACTTTGACGGAACAGTACAAACTGACACTCTTCAAGTCGACGATGGTGCAACCGTATCTGGGCAAACAGATTTAAATGGTGATGTCAATATTGGTAATGCAGACACCGATACATTGACGATCACATCAAAAATTGACTCTCATGTTATCGGTGCCACATCGGGAGGTACTGACAGGCATCTAGGATCAAGAGCAGAAACTTGGTCAAGAATGTATGCGAACTCGGTATTTGTCGCAAACACATTAATTGCAAATACTACTCTCACCAACGAAGTCAAAATTTTAGAAAATGGAAAACTATTCGCAAATAATGCTTTAGGTGATGGAGAAGT
>Ga0075480_10002838_pt1 | contig 11150 bp, 12 predicted proteins | sample DEB08_DNA_7_FD_81590 | JGI IMG/M metagenome (GOLD analysis project Ga0075480, IMG submission 81590) | Aqueous microbial communities from the Delaware River and Bay under freshwater to marine salinity gradient to study organic matter... | ecosystem: Environmental > Aquatic > Marine > Coastal ... | reverse complement strand
GCTTTGCTTTACCTGGAGCCTGGACAATGCTGCAGACAGGCTTGTCTCAGGCAACTGAAAACCCACTTCGCGTCGTCGTTGTCAGCCTCGCCATATTCATCGGCCTCAACCTCTACGCCTGGTACATCGACCGCAGCTGGCGAGTCGAGAAAGCGGGTTGGGTTGTCTACCTCGGCGCTGTCTCCGCCTGGGAAGAATGGGTCTTTCGCCTGGCGCTACCTTACTTTGCCGTGAGCAGCGGGGCGACACTGATGACTGGTGTCATCGTCAGCAACCTGATCTTTGCGGCTGCGCATTATTTCACGCTGCGCTGGAAGTGGCAGTGGTGTCTGCTCGCGTTCATCGGGGGTGTAGCGCTCAGCCGCCAGTTTGCGGACCAGGAAAACCTGATGCTGATTATCTTTATTCACTGGGTGGCGACCTTCATCAATACCCCAAGACTACCTGGCAGCAGTCAACGGGACGCGGCTGACTAATCCTCAGAATTGCACTAAGTTAATCCCCGTGAGATGTCTAACGAGATGAGCCGACCCTTGGAGTCAACACGATTTCTCATTGCCAAGATGGACTGCCCGTCAGAAGAGGGGCTAATCAGAATGGCGCTGCAGGATGTGGCTGAAATCCGGGGGCTCGAGTTTGATCTCGCCGCACGTGAACTCAGGGTTCTGCACACACTTTCCCCAAACGAGATTCTTGACTATCTCTCACCACTAAAGCTGGATACTTCGATTCTTGAGAGCCAGCAAGTGAATATTGAAGACGCGGCGGTTCCTGCAGACACCGGTCAGGAAGCGGGTGACTTGAAGCTGCTGCTCCTGATCAACGGTCTCATGTTCGTTATCGAGTTTGGTACTGGTCTAGTCGCTGAGTCCACCGGGCTGGTCGCCGATTCGCTCGATATGCTGGCCGATGCCAGCGTCTACGGCCTCGCATTCCTGGTCGTGTATCAGAGCAGGGAGCAACAGAGAAATATCGCCAGAGTGTCAGGGTGGTTGCAGGCGTTACTCGCTGTCGGAGTGCTTTTAGAGGTAACCCGGCGACTTGCCTTCGGCAGCGAACCCGTCTCAATGCTAATGATGATCATGGGTGGTATCGCGCTGGCAGCCAATGTGCTGTGTCTCACGATTATTCATAAACATAAAGAAGGCGGGCTGCACATGCAGGCAAGCTGGATATTTTCTGCTAACGATGTCATCGCCAATGCGGGCGTCATCCTTGCAGGTCTTCTGGTCGTTCTGACGCAATCCAATCTGCCGGATCTGCTGATTGGTGCACTGATTGGTCTCGTTGTCTTGAACGGCGCAAGACGAATTCTCGCTTTATCAAGCACAGGCACTAAATAGGGAGGGGAGAGCGCTCATTGGGTTCAAATAGTCTCAACGATTGGCCTGCTTCATTCGCGTTGGGGCAGGTATTGCTGTAAGGTCTGGCCACGCCTGGGCTTCTCCAGGCGCACACTGAGGCCAATCATGGCAAACAAAAAGAAAGCTGATGACGTCTCGAAAGAGCGGCAACGGCAACAAATTGAAGACGACACGCGGGTATTTCTTGAATCAGGCGGCGAGATCAAATTGATTCCGACCGGCCAAAGTGGTGTCGACTTCATGAAACCAGGGCAGAAGCAGATCAAGCTGGGCAACAGCAAGTAGCGCCCTATCTCAATTCCGCACATTCCGCTGAAGTACCGATATCGAAGTATTGTGATTGATGATCGGGTGCTTAGAATTCGCACCTTTCTCGACAATCAGCAGTATTACGACCCGGATGGTACCGCGTCAGAGCTCGGCATTTCCCCGGCAACATGGCCACTGGCAGGATTGCTTTGGGATTCCGCTGTTATTCTGGCTGAGTTGATGATGCAGTTCGACATCGCGGGTAAGCGGATTCTCGAAGTGGGTTGTGGCCTGGGCCTCGGCAGCCTGGCGCTGAGCTCGCGTGGGGCAGATATTACATGCACAGATATCCATCCTGAGGTCCGACCAAACCTGGAAGTGAATACGAAGCTTAATGGCGGGAAACCCATTCCCTACTTTGACGGAAACTGGAGAGATGAGAGCATCGAGACGCGACTCTTTGACCTGGTGATTGGCAGCGATGTGCTGTATCAGCCAGATCACCCCTCACTGCTTGCTCGATTCATGTCGCGTCATACCAGTGCTGCAGCCCAGATTATTGTCGTAGATCCAGCCAGGGGTAACCTCGCTATGTTTGGCCGGGAGCTCGACCAGTATGGTTTCACACGGTTCAACGAACAGATAGGCAGGGACGTTATGCAAGCCAATGGGTTTAAGGGGCAGGTGCGTACTTACGAGAAAAATGAGTAATGTGTTGACTTCGGTACCTTGACCTATAGACTGCATGCAGCTTCGAGCCATGATGCTCACCTCATTTCAAGCAGATCCACCAATCTCTCGTCCTGTCGTTTAAGTAATCATTTGTTTCACGCTACCAGTGCGCGACACTGGGGTGTCTTTGATGTCCTGTGTTTTTGCGCCTAATTTTAAATATACACAGGATAGAATTATGTCTACTACCAATACCGGAACCATCAAGTGGTTCAACGAAAGCCGTGGTTACGGTTTCATTCAACAAACAGAAGGCCCTGATGTTTTCGCTCACTACAACGAGATCGTCGGTTCAGGGTTTAGAACGCTCAAAGAAGGCCAGGCAGTGCAGTTTGAAGTGACTGCTGGTCAAAAAGGTCCGCAAGCAGTGAATATCTCCATTGTTGAGTAGCTCATTGATCAGTGACCTCGCGATCAGAAAGGCACCGTTTATCGGTGCCTTTCTATTTCTGTGTCTGGCTTCAGTCGTTCTCACAACTCATTCACCGTTGCTGTTTGCGCAGGAGCTGCCTGCCAATGCTTTCGATACTTCCTCAGCGTACCGAGACAGTTGGGATTGTATTCACGGCTTTGTGAAAATGGAGGATCACTGCCAAGCGATCGAGTTGCCAGCCAACGCCCATTTAAAAGATCAGGTCTACGGTTCTCAATTGCCCTGGCGGTGCGATCTTGGCTTTCATCAGAAAGACGATCAGTGTTATGCGATAGAAGTCCCGCCCAATGGCTACGTGGATGATCGATCAGGGGGGGATGGATGGTCCTGCATCAAAGGTTTTTCTAAATTTGATGGATCATGTGTCAAGTTTATCGTGCCAGAGAACGCCTATCTCAATGACTCAACCTTCGATAATCGATGGGTCTGTAAACAGGGACATCGAAGGGTCGGTGATCAGTGCCTTTCGGTCTCTGTTCCAGAGAATGCAATCTTTGTCGATCGTTATGGGGAACCGGGCTGGCGATGCCTTCGAGGATACAAAGCCTTGGGTGACAGCTGCGAGAAGATCGTCATGCCCGCTAACGCGCAACTGACGGGCAAGAACTCTGCTGTTGACCAGGGCTGGGAATGTCTGCCCGGCTACCAGCAGGACGATGGCAGATGTTCTGCTATCAACATTCCCGAAAATGCTGTATCGGTTCGACTGTTCTCTTCCGTGGCGTGGGAATGCAAACGCGGATATCGGCAGGTTCGTAACAGATGTGAAGCAGTGGTGGTCCCGGAAAACGGGTATCTGCGCCAGTCTGGCTCAGATTGGGCTTGCATGAAGCCATACAGGCAGCGGGGGAATCAGTGCGTGGCAAGAGAGAACTGACCGTCACTAATCGTTTTTGACGGAACGGACGACATAGCCACCCGAACGCTCATCCAGTTCGATGTCGAGCAGGCCCTGTGCTGCGGCATCTTCAAGTAACTCGTTGAATGAACTGAAGCCCAGTGCTCCCTCATTGAACCCCGGATTGCGTCTTTTCAACGTCTGCTTGACCATCGACCCGAAGACGCGATCGCCTCGTTCCTCAATCAAAGCTTTAGCTGTATTCAGAACAAGTTTTACGCCGTCTTCCTTGACCGATTTCTTCGAGGTTGCAGTCTTCCTGGGTTTCTTGGCGGGAGCCCTTTTCACCAGGTCGTTGTAGAAAATAAATTCATCGCAGTTGCTCATGAGCAGGTCAGAGGTGCTCGAGCGAACGCCAACGCCAATCACCACCTTCGCGTTCTCCCGCAATTTGCTCACCAGCGGTGAGAAATCAGAGTCGCCGCTGATGATCACAAACGTGTCAAGGTGATGTTTGGTGTAGCAGAGATCCAGTGCGTCCACCACCATGCGGATATCCGCAGAGTTTTTACCGGATTGTCGAGTGTGTGGAATCTCGATAAGTTCGAATGAAGCTTCGTGCATGGAAGGTTTGAAGTCCTTATACCTGCTCCAATCGCAATAGGCTTTCTTTACGACGACGTTACCCTTCACGAGCAAGCGCTCAAGAACCAGTTCTACATCAAACGGGGGAAGCTTCTCATCTTTCACCCCCAGGGCTACGTTCTCGAAATCGCAGAAAAGGGCAAGGTTGTTGTCGGACATGGGTGCTGACTTCCGGCCGAAGCATAATGAATAAAGGAACAGTTTACAGGTCATGGGACGTTAGAGGGAAAGAAAGCTCTCCAATGGTGGCCGGCTGGGCGTGTCGGGTTTGTGAATCCGCCCATTCGGGTTGCGGCGGCTGAAGTCAAGGTTTCAGCGAGTCGCGGTGACCGATATGCTGTCGGGTGACATGACCATAGAATCTAACTGGCACGAACTGATCTGCGCCGCCTGGCAGAAGAGACAGGCGCTCTGGCAGGGCACTGACGTCGACTGCTTTCGGCTATTCCACGGTTACGCTGAGGGTGCCCGGGGCGTTGTCATCGAGAAGTTTAATGATGCGGCTGTGATCGACTACAAGACTGACATCCGGGACTCGCTGCCTGAACTCAATGAGGCGTTGCTCGATGTGTTCCCTTTTAAAAACATCATTGCGAAGGGCCATCAGTCCCTTGGCCTCAATTTGAAACAGCGGCTTCACAGGCTGAAGGGTGAAGACGCCAGCGTCGTCTGCCATGAGCATGCACTTTCTTTCAGTATAAAGCTGGATGCCGTCCATAACCCTGGGTTGTATCTTGATGCCCGTGATTCTCGCCGGTGGATCGCTCAAAACAGTGCCGGTCGAAGGGTGCTGAATCTCTTTGCGTTCACCGGCAGCCTTGGCGTCAGTGCTGCGTCCGGCAAAGCGACTGAGGTTGTTCATCTCGATCGATCGCAGGAGCTGTTGCCACGCATCGAGGAGAATTGTCGGGTGAATGGTGTTGAGTTTGATGCGCGGAATTTTCTTCGGGGTGATATATATCGACATCTGCCGCGAGCCATCAGGGCAGGGCAGAAGTTCGACGGTATCATTCTTGACCCGCCGCCCAGGGTTTACCCGTCGCCCAGCATGCGCCACAAAGCCAGGGGGCAGGACTTCCCGGTACTGATCGATCTCTGTACGCAGCTGCTGAATCCGGGTGGTTGGATTCTGGGCATGCTGCATCACTTCAACTGTCCCTGGGATGAGTTTGAGACCGAGGTTGTTGAGGCGTCAAAAGGCGTGCTGCAACCTCGGGTTCGCATGACCAGCGGGATTGATTTCCCTGAGGCCGAGCCTGAACGCAAATTGAGGGTATCGGTGTTCTACGCCGCTGATGCTTGATACCGTTGCCCGCGAGCCTCGACGCATGAGCCGGGGTCGCATTGATTTAGAACGTCCTGGTAAGAGATCTGTTTGATGAAGCTGACGATTGATTTTGACGTGAGTGAGCAAGACGAAGAGGTCATCCGTGAAGGTCTGAACGAATTCAATGCGCAGTTTGTCGGGCCGACGAACAATCAGCAGTTTCGCCTGGCGGTGCGTAGCGAGGGTGGGGAAGTGGTTGGGGGTGTGCTCGCCTCCTGCATGTGGCAGTGGCTTTATATCAATGTCATCTGGGTGTCTGAATCGCTGAGAGGTCAGGGCCATGGTGCGGAGCTACTTGAAGCAGCTGAGCAGGAAGGCATCAATCGGGGTATGAAGTACGTGATGCTCCACACCTTCAGCTTTCAGGCGAGGCCTTTCTATGAAAGCCAGGGATACGCGGTTTCGGGTGAAGTGCAGGATTTTCCGGACGGCTATTCCCAATATGTGATGTGCAAGCGGTTAGGCACCAACGGATCTCAGGATTTCTGATAGACACCGCTTGATGTGCTTGCAAGTCCTTCTCTGAGATGAACTTTGGGGTTCAAGGTAGAATCCCTTCGCGGAAGGCGGCGATTGAGGGAAGCCTGCGTTCTGGGTCGAAGGCAAGCGCCTGTTGCAGAGTTTGCCACTGTCGATCAGATAGAACGTCAATTCGTTTAGCTTTCATGCCCTGATTGTGCGCCTTGAGTGACGGCGTCCGATGGAACGGGTGCTGGCCCGACAGAAGCTCATAGGCGACGACCGCAGTGGCGTAAACATCGTCTGCAAACGATGCAATACCTGTCTCACAACGCTCACAGCTGGCATAAGCTGGTGTGAAGGCCCATTGGTTATCCGGCAACGCTGCACTGGCCGCTTCGGTGAGTGAGAAATCGAACAGCTTAGGGGTGCTGTCGGAGGTATAGAAGATATTCCCAGGTTTGATATCGCCGTGAACGATATTGCCTGAATGTGCCCTCGCAAGCCCACGGGTTATCCCGTCGATGATTTCCATGGCCTTGTCGTGCCCCAGCGTCTCTGATTGCAGTGACTGCAAGTAATTGTCCAGTGGTTGCCCTTCGAGAAGTTCAAAGACAAGGAATACCCGTGCGGCATCCTTCTCGACCAGGTAAGTTGCCATGATGTTGCGATGCGCGATCTCGCTTACCCTGCCCATTGAGTCCCGAAGGAGACGGAGAGCGTCATTCGACGCGGAGAACGCTTCATTCAGCAGCCTCAAGGCAACGTACGGCTGCGCGCTGCCCTGGTTTTTCTTCAACAGGTCCAATGCCTTGTAGACATCGCCGAGCCCGCCACTGCCCACTTTCCAGACTTCATCAATGAGAAATCGCTCGCCGACTAACTGGCCCAGTTCAAGTTCACCACTGTGCAGTAGAGCATCAATCACTTTAGAGACGATGTCGTCCTGGAGTTCAAAGATATCATCCAGCGTTCGGTCAAACCGAGAGGACCAGACATTATGCCCGCTCTCGACTTCATCCAGTTGAACGTGAATCCGAATTCGATCGCCGGATTTTTGGATGGTCCCACTGACAACATAGCGAACTCCCAGGCGGTTCCCGATCATTCGATAGTCGAGATTCGGTTCACCTTTCAGGGCAAAGGACGCAACTCGACCGGCGAGGTCTAACTCCTCGAATCGCGAAAGGGCAGTGATCAGATCATCAGCGATGGCGTCGCCAATTTCCTCGCTGCTGCTATCACGGCTTCGATTGGAAAACGGGACAACGGCAACCGATTTTCGGGTTGGTTTCTTTGCTTGTGCGCGGGCGGGCGCGGGTGGCGCCGAAACGCCTGAAGCAAGCATGGGCGAGAGTCCACGCATCAAGGTGGACTCGTACTGCCCGCGATCAAGCTGATACATCAATATGGCTTGATGCGTGTTGAGCCGAAGCTTCATGCCCCCACTGAGTAGCGTTTCTTCGAGATAAATCGCAATGATCGGTATATCGTTATCAATGGCGTACGCTATTTCTGCAACGCAGTGTTTAGAGACTGCAGAAGCAGGGCTGCCGAAGAAAATGAAAGCGTTCGCTCTCTCGATCGAGCTGGCGAGGGCTTCCGTCCAATCTGAACCTGGGCTGATGCCTTCGTCGTACCAGATGTTGCAACCCTGTTCATTCAGCCAGACAAGTTCTGGATAGACCTGAGCGGCATCTGATCGCGCGTAACAGATGAATACATAGGGATCATCACCCTGGTAGGCGGGAAAGGGACGTTGCATTGGAGGTTCAGCTGAGGTCTAAGAAGCGAAACCTACCACAATTCAATTTGCTGCGAGTAGAAAGCGTTAAAGACAGCCAGGTTTCTCACCAGAGCCAAAGTGATCTACTCTATGGCTTACGTTTCTTTTCATCCAGATAACAAACCATGAACAAATTAAGTGATGAACAGTTCGACGTCGTCGTTGTAGGTTCCGGCGCCGCCGGTCTGACGGCGGCCGTCACAGCCAGTTTGAGAGGTGCTGAGAAAGTCATTGTCTTTGAAAAGGCAGATCTTGTCGGCGGCACTACCGCCTGGTCTGGCGGTCAGGTCTGGATACCCAACAACCCCCATATGCCTGAGGTTGGTATCGAAGACAGCAGAGAAAAGGCACTCACGTACATCATGTCGCTGTCGCGGGATATGCTGGATGAGTCACTGGTCGAATCCTATGTGGATGCGGGTCCTGATATGGTGACATTTCTTGAAAAGCATACCCCCGTGCAGTTTTATTCGGTCGAAGGGATGCCGGATTACCACCCGGAGTTCCCTGGGGGCAGCACCGAAGGTGGCAGAACTATTGAATGTCCGCTTTATCCTTTCAAGGAACTGGGCGAGTGGGAGGACAGAGTTACCCCATCCCCTTACTTCGCCAATCCAAACATCACGATGAGTGAAACGCCGCTGGGTAAGGCGATCCCGGAGATACCCGGCAGAGATGAGTTGTCTCGAAGATCAGAAGAAAATGAGCGAGGTTGTGGCCAGGCATTAATCGGTCGGCTGCTCCGGGCGTGTCTCGACCAGAACGTCGAGATTCAAACAGGTTGTGGTGTTAATGAATTGATTGTTGAAAAAGGCCAGGTTTGTGGCGTTGTGGTAGATACCCCAGAAGGTGTTCAGCGCATTCGGGCATCTCGAGGCGTTGTGCTGGCCAGCGGGGGCTTTGACTGGGATGAGGACCTGCGTCGCTCATTCCTCAGGGGCCCCATGACCCACCCTGTTTCGATGGAGACAACCACGGGTGACGGGCTTCGAATGTCGATGAAGGCAGGCGCGATGCTGGCCAATATGCGCGAAGCATGGTGGATTCCGGTGGCGGTTGTCTCTACAGAAGAAAACCCGATGGGCAGGGTCTTGATCAACGGGCAGAGAACCCTGCCTCACTCGATCATGGTCAACAGGCACGGTAAGCGGTTTACCAACGAAGCGGCCAATTACAATGCTTTTGGTGCTGCCTTTCACGTGGAAGATGTCTCAAAGTTTGAGTACCAGAATTTACCATGCTGGCTTGTCTTTGATGGCACCTACGCAGAGTCGTATGGCTTCCGGGTGGCTTCGGGCGTAGAAGGCAAGGGCGTTGCTGACTGGGTCACCCGAGCAGAATCGCCGGAGGCGCTGGCAGAATTGCTGGGGATCAACGGGCAAAACCTGAAAGCGAGCATTGAACGCTGGAACAGGCTCTGTGACGAAGGCCACGATCCCGATTTTGGTCGCGGGGACAGCGCCTTTGATCGCTGGTGGGGTGACCCGCATCGTAAAGGGCAGCGGGATGCCACCCTCGGGCCTTTATTGAAACCTCCTTACTATGCAGTGGAAATTAAAAGCGGCTGTCTGGGTACCAAGGGCGGGCCAAAGGTTGATAAACACGGGCGGGTGGTCGATATCGACGGCGAAGCGATTCGGGGTCTGTATGCTGCCGGCAACGTCATGGGGTCTCCTTTCGGCATGACCTATGGCGGGCCTGGTGGAACGCTTGGGCCTGCGATGGTGTTCGGGTATCTTGCAGCGAACCATGCAGTAGCAAGAAACGATTAGCCAGAAAAAGCGGCTTGGCGCACCGAAATGGTTTCCTGAAAATCGTATGGTAGAAGTAAGAGGGGAAGGTGAGCAAAGAAGAATTAAATGCTCAACGCATTCAAACCGTGAAGGACCACATGGCTCTGGAGATTACTCACGACTGGGATGCTGTTATTGCCACTTTTGAGCATCCACGCTACGAGCTGTACGGCACGGGTACGGTGTTCGATGGAGAAGAGGCTGTGCGTCAGTATTTTGCGTCATCCCGTGTTCCATTCCCGGATCAGGCCAACGAAATAATCTCTATTGCGGCCTCAGATAATGATGTTGTCCTCGTTGAGTTCTGGCTCACAGGTACTCACCTCGGGCCACTCAACCTCGGTCAGGGCAGGATCGCCGAGGCAACCGGGAAGAAGTTTCGGGTACGCATGTCTGCGACCTTTGAGTTCGCGCCTGGTAGCGACAAGATCATCTGTGAGCGCCCCTATTTCGACCAGGGTGCGATTCGTCGTGCGCTTGCGCTCTAAGGCATCGCATACGGGTGTATTGGTGTCTAGCCACGCTGAGCGGACTGCAGCTGACTGCAGGCAGCCATGAGATTCAGGCGATACTCATCTGCGTGGGAGAAAGTAGGCTTCTCGCGCCAGCGCGTAGAACATCGAAACCAGCAAGAGTAGTGGCAGAGCCAGGTAATACCTGGCCGTTCTAAGATGGGTCAGGGAACTTGCAGTTGCGGTCAGCAGTATGCCGTTCACTTTCCCTGGGTGACGTTTCCATACCTGTAAGGCTATCGCGCCTCCCATGCTGTAACCGGCGAGGGTTGCGCTCTTGATTCCCATCGCATCAATGGCGGTGGCGACATCATCGGCACAATCTTCGAACCGACAGGTCTTTGAATCGAGCCCTCGGCTGTGGCCGCGATGGTCGACCCCAAGAATGCGGTAATCCCGCGCCATCGACGCCAGAACGGGCTTCCAGTTCAAGAGGAAGGAGGCGCCCAGTCCATGCAGCAGAATGATGGTGGGTGCGTCATCGGAAGGTCCGGGCACTTCGTAAACGGTTAGCTTCTGCCCCGATGGATGGTCAATCTGGTGTCGATTCATCTGAGAATATTAACCCGGTGATGGACAGAAGAGTTGGTCTCTATTGGTGTAACATCTCCGGAAAAACACGGGTGAGATATGGCAACCGTTGGTCTGCAGGGAATATGGGGGCTGGAGCAGCTTGATCGCAAGGGGCTGTCGAACTGGCGACTCCTGATCATCATGGTGCTGGTCGCGGACTTTCTGGGGCTCGCCCTGGCCTATGCCGCTGGTTTGCCTCATCCTGAATCACCGCTTGCGAGTTATTACACGGCCCAGGTCACCGGGCTGACAATCCTTTTTGTCACTGGCATGAGTGGTCTGACACTCGCCCTCAACATCATGTTGGCGAGAACCACAGAGGCTGACCTCAGGAGCCTGCCTTCCTCCGAAGGTATTGATAGCGCTATCAGTGGTCTAAAGCCCAGAGCCTCGCTGTTCGTGCCAATTGTTTTGGCCATTATGTTGATGGTTGTCCTTG
>Ga0075480_10002837_pt1 | contig 11152 bp, 14 predicted proteins | sample DEB08_DNA_7_FD_81590 | JGI IMG/M metagenome (GOLD analysis project Ga0075480, IMG submission 81590) | Aqueous microbial communities from the Delaware River and Bay under freshwater to marine salinity gradient to study organic matter... | ecosystem: Environmental > Aquatic > Marine > Coastal ... | reverse complement strand
ATTTGTTTTAGTTGGGAAATGACAGGGTCAGCATCTTGATTAGTCTGTCCGACCTGCGGTGTCTGGGCCTGGACATTGGCTGCCTTATCTACTATGCCGCGCTGACCATCGCTCATGCCTTGTCTGTAAGCAGACGAAACAATGGTGTCGATATTGTCAATCACGGCTCTGTGAGAAGAGAGCATGTCGTAATCCCAGCTACCATCCTCTCGGACGTAAGGATCAAAGTACTCGTCGAGTCGAGAGTTCTTGTCAACGAGCTGAGCCTTGTAATCATCATTCAGACCAAACGTAAAGGTCTTCTCATTGCCCAGGTCAAATTCTAGACCTGTCATTGCGTCAACCTCCTTGGTCATGTTGTTGATCCAAGTCTCATCAAACATGTCCTCGCTTGCATTGCTAACTTCTGGCGCAGCATACTTAGACCGCATCGTCTCGATACTAGCCTTAGCTTTTTGCGCATCAATCTTCATTTGAAGCTTAGACAGCTGCACCTCTTCCTCCGAGTGGAGGTCGGGGTCCAACTTGTATTTGCTGCCAACGAGAGTGTTGATCTCTTGTGATGTCAGATTGGGGTACTCAGTAGCCAGATTCACACGGATAGCGGTATCATCATCCATCTCGGATGGGTCTAGCCGCTGGTATGAAAACCAGTCTTCTGGAGATCGCCCTGTCTCTGCTACAAATTTAGAGATGGCTTCAACTCTCTCGTCAAGAGCTGTGGTTTGAGGTTGAGACAAAGAATCGAAGTCTGAGATTTCTCTACCCAGCCTCTCGCTTAGGTAATTGAGAACTGCAGTCTCGACGTCTTCGCCGTCAAACTCTTGTGTTTCTTGTTGTGTTTGCTCAGCCTGAACCTGGGGTTCTGCTGGAGCAGCGTCTGGGTCAACATACGGGGTGTCCTGAACAGGTTCTGCAACTTGCTCTTGCACCGCCTCTTGAACGGGGGCTTCGGTTTGACCCTGAGCCTCACGATCCATACTTGCTTGCAACTCCTCAGGTGAGGAGGCAATCTCAAAGTTTGTGATGTTTTCTTCCATCTTAAATTAAATTATTGATTATCAATTACTTCACATAGCAGATCAGTCCGTCGCCACTGCAGGAGCTAAAGGTCCCATACAAAGTGGCTCCAGAAGGAACTGCTATAGTGTTCGCGGCAGCGGAAGCGACGTAAGAGCCGCTACTTTCAGTGAAGATATTACCCTTAACTACAGCGTTAATGGCTGCTGCAGTAGGGTTATATACAGCGTAGATATCCTTTAGCAAAGCGGTGCCGCCGCCGAGGACATACAGCTCTTCAGGAAATTGTTTTTGTGTTGGGTGTGCCATGATTATCCGAGTTTAGCTTGTGTGTCGTCCACGCCGAAAGAGCCGTACTCAATCATCTGACCTGACTTGGTGCCGTACACCTTCAGGTCGATAGCTGGGTTGGCTGGTATAAACGCAAACTCACCACCGCCAACTTTAGCGACAGTGGTGGAGCCTGTGTAAATATAAACGTAGTTCTCCTTTTCGGGATCAAGATTGCACAAGTAGACGTAGGCTACATCCGTTTTGTCGTTAGCCTTGGCAATAGTGACATCCCCAGAACTTCCCAAGCTTACGCTTGTAACCTTAGACCTTATTGAGTGGCCTGAGTCGGCAACACCAGTAAAGGACTTTACAAGGTTGATAGCATAAGAGAGAGCATTCTGACTACTAAAAGAGAAAGATGCTTTGATGCTGGACATTACGTTTCGAAGATCAGGAAGTACTCAACTGTCAGTTCAGTAGAAACACTAGGTGTGATCTTGATGTCGTCAGTGCCATTGAAGGGAACGAACAAGAAGTCGCCTCCGTACAATCTGCCAACAGACACGTTGCCAAATGCGACAGTAACAAATTCAGTAGCATTTGAAGAAACGACTCTGATGTAAACTTTGTGTGCCTTGTCGTCACTGTAATCTGCAGCAGCAAACAAAGTATACTGAGAAGTAGCGGTGGTAGTCTTTCTGCCGACGCCCGTTGTTTGATCGAGCCCAGTAGAGACACCAGCCTTTCTCAGGGTTGAGGACTGGTTAAGTGACAAAACATCACCAGTGAGGTCTGAGCTCTGAAGCTGGAGTGTTGCGGTGGTTGTAGCCATAGTAATAGTTGTTTCCGCAAATATAGGTATTATTTGTTTTTCTTCTTCTTGCCCTTACCTGCTCTGATCTTTGCAGCCTCTCTTCTACCAAACGCTGACTTAACCCTTGCCATGGCCCATGCGTGCTGAGACACCTTGGGTCTGTTGCCAGAGCTCATGTAAGCAGCAAGGCCTCTGCGGTATACTTCTTTTTCAGCAGCGTCCAAGCTAGAATATCCCTTACCCTTACCTTTCTTTGAGGAACTTTTTCCTCCTTTCTTCATAACCTTCATAGCTTATCTCTTTTTGCCATAAGCCTTTTTAGTCTTGCTTCTACGGCGGGTGGGAATCCTTTCTTTTTTCTCTGTGACTTTGTGCCTCTGTACTTTTTATAGATAGCAGCTATTTGAGCCATAAGCTTTTTTCTTTCGGGAATGTTGGAGCTACCCCTCGTATACTTAGGGTTGAACTTCATTCCTTTCTTGGCTTTGCCGAAGTCTGAGTCTTTCATCTTAGCAATAACGTCAGCTTGCTTTTTGGGATCTTCTCCTTTCAATCTGCGTCGTGCAAGATTTGACATTACGTCCGCTCGCTCTCTTTCGTTTGGCACCATCTCCTTAACAGACTTGTTTATGAAGGACAAGTGAGCGGCTCTATCAGCAGGAGTGCCCTTGATTGTACCGTCTTTATCTACATTTTCAAGCTGATCAAACAAATGAGAAACTCTGCTCTTTTGAATCTTGGCTCCCTTGTTGGCGGACTTAGGCTTCTTTCCTGCTTTTTTCATGGCGATAGCAATCGCCGCCTGCTGTGCTGGTGTCTTAGCCATGGCTCACAGTTTTGAACTTGGCCTTAGGTACCGCACCAGCGTGAGGTTTATACTCGCCCTTCATAAGAAAGTATCTGCCCCTCTCCTCCATCCAGTGGTAACCAGATGGTGGCGGAACAGATACAGTCTTTTGGGAGATCTTAAGCTTACCCCCCTTGTTGTACTTTACAGTCTTCATTACCACTTTACTCTGTTGGCCCAATAAGCTGCGCTCATTTTGCCCTTGGCAATGTTACGTCTGTGACGCGCCTTGAAAGAGGCACGCTTCTTCTTCATCTTGGGTCCCTCACCAGCCTTTGGCTTACCAGCAGTTTTTGCTCCCTGCTGTCCAAAGCGTATGGTCTTTACTTTGTCCCCTTGCTTGGCAACAACGATGTGAGACTTCTTCGGGTGATTGGGGGTCCTTTTGGGTTTGTTAAACCCACTGACTCCAGCTCTTTTAAGACGAGGATCTCTCTTTGACTTTACTACCCTGGGCATAGGGCAAAGATATAAAATACAAACTTTACGTTAAGTTTGATCGACTTCCTCTGAGTAAACGACGAACTGAGCGATGAGATCATCGATTCTGTAAGCCGTACCTGACTCGTTTGTCTGAATCTTAACGTGAGGCAACAAGATGTCACCCTTTGCAACGGTGACTCCAGTAGATCTCACTGTAGAAATAGAGTACGTCGTAGAAACAGGATTTGTTGCAGTCGTTGCAGATGCGGTACCGACCAGGAGGTCCCACTGTCCAGCTCCGTCGGGAGTGTACTTCTGGATTCTAAACAAGATATCGCCATCGTCAGCGTATGTTCCGCTGGAGTCAGACCTAACACAGCTAAAGGAGCCACCAGCAATGTATCCATCAAAAGGCATAACAATACCCGTCGAGGATGCGTAATTACCCCCATCAATAACCTGAACACCGTTTGAAACACGAAGCATCTGCTCTGTGGAAGCGCTCGTGGATGTAGGCGATGTAATGATTCCATTGTAGCCACACTGGTACACCATTTGAGTTCTCCTCGTGAGCTCCTCAAGGGTCTTAGTTTGAATCTTGAGAGCATGGAGAAGGCCTTCGTTTTCAGTAAGGCTAGTGCTTGAAGAGGCTGCCGATGTGATGATAAGGTTCGACTGCTGAACGTCTTTGTCTTGAACCCTGAAAGTAAGATCACAGTTTTTATTCGTGTCATCCGAATCTATAATCTTAGCTGTGATATCGGCATAAGAATGTCCAACTCCACTTTCGTTGTCTCCCTGAAAGTTTATCCTGCCAATCTCATCGTTGTCAGTTCCACCTGGGGTAATAGGATTTCTTATCAAATTCAGTATAGGGCCAGCGACTGCACTATCAGCGGTGCTCTCTATGATAAAATTATTGACGCCACTGCTAAAGATTTGGGCGGCAATGGGGTTAAGATAAAAAGTGGTGCCTGCTGTATAAAGCTGGTTTAAGAACGTGCCTTGGGTGTTACCCACCTGCGTCGTGATGGAGGCTAGTGACAAACCAATTTGGTTGGTACTATTCCTTATTTGTAAATTACCAGATCCAAAATTAAGGCTTCGCGACACCCCGTCAGGTGATACGGTAAGGTCGCTATTACCTATGTTCGGGACGTTATCGTCCGTTGTAATCTTTTTCCATGTTAGTGCCATGGCTTAAAGACTTATGCTTGTTTCTTTTCCTCCAGCTTAAACAGGCGCTCAAACTCTTTGCTAAGCTTGTCCATAATTTCTGATACCGCTTTTGCGTCAGAAACTTTAACGGTACATCCTTCCAAAGCATTCTTTACGAATGCCACTTCATTGATATCAAGTTTCATTGAATTGAGATTAAAAAATTTACTTTGAATTTAATTGGTTGCTGAGCTTATTTACGATGCTCGACAACAAATGTACGTCTTTACCTCTAAAACTAGACTCACTAAGTGCCCACAAAAGGTGCTCAAGTTCTTCTTTTGTGAGCGTGTCGGTGGGTACTGGGGGAGCCTCTTGAGACTTGCTCCCCCTTATCAGACCCATTATGCAGTGCCAGTTTGAATGAACAGACCGCCTGTGCCGTTAGTGCTATAAAGCATAGCTCCAACGCCGATGTCTACAGCCGTGCCACCAGAGGCAAGGGTTGATACGCTGGCGGCGCTCGAAGTGACCTCCATAACACCCACACCGTGAGTACTGGCGGCACTGCCTGCTGTGTTGTCTACGGCCTGAGCAATTCTCCAGCCCAGAACAGAGGAGGAGTCGTTGAAGCCCTTGTAGACAAAACGAGCCAAGTTACCATCGGCAGCGGTGCCGTTGTCTACGGCAATACCGACACCGTTGGGGCCAGCGGTCTGACCAGCACCATCATTGGCAACCCCACCAGCGACCTTGATCAAGGCGTCATCAAACTCTGAGTTAACAACATTCACAGAGGTCTGGGTCACATCACCAACCACATCGAGACTACCAGTAATCGTCAACTTAGATCCATCCCACGAAAGGTTGCTGTCAGCAATAGGGGTTGCGAACTGTCCATTGGTGGTACCATTAGGAGCAAGGAGAAGCGAAGAGGCTGCACCTGCAGCTGTCACATTAATTTCCTGCAACTTAGAGCCTGATGCAACACCAGCAAGGTCACCAATGAAGCCGCTTGATGAAGAAACACCTGCCGCACCTCCAGTATTTGCACTCGTTCCCGTTTTGTGCGCGAAGGTTGCATCAGCTTCGTAAGTAAAGTGTGACGCGCCCCCTGTGACATCGCCAAACAGCGCCTGCGTGGCTCCAGTATTGTCTCCAAAAATAACAGGGAGGGCAGCGGTCTGAGCATCAGCTTCTCCACTACCACCTGCGCCGATGACGACATTTGCAGCCGAGGGTGCAGCAGCGAACTTCAGCTTGCCATCTACGTTAGTGTCTACCGTAAGTACGTGACCGTTACTTCCGATGGAAAGAGCTCCAGGCTCGCCAGAGTCAAGGCCTCTGATGAGATCACCAGAAGTTAAGTCTTGCAGTTTGTCGAACGTGACCGCGTCATCAGCGATGACGGAGGTGCCGACGGGGGTGCCATTAAAGGCGGTGACGCCAGCGTTGGTTAGCGTAATGACACCACTTACAGAGTGAGCTGCAGCTGCAGCGGCGCCCTGGCCAATCAAAAGCTGACCTGAGCTTCCTGCTATTGAGTTGATTGCCGAGCCATCGTTGACAACGAAACCCTTTTGAGTTGAAGTATTATTCGTACCACCATTCGCGAGAGGTATCGTATCCGCGCTGGTAAATACCTTTTTCCATGTTAATGCCATAGTATTGTTTTATTCGTTTATACCTAAAAATAGAGACTTTTGTGTTGCGTCATAATACACCCCGCCAGAAACGACGGTAGGTGCTGTTTCGTTGTCTGCAAATATAGCAACTTTCTCGTTGTTAATTGAGAAGGCTAGATTTTGTGAATCGTCAGTAGAAGTAAAGAACTGTATGGAGGTAGGGACATAAGAAGCCCCCGCGTCTCCAGACTGAGTAAATAAGATCTTACCCCCCGTAGCCACGGTGTCCCCACTGCCTACACCCTTGAACTCTATTACCCCAAGCTCTTCGGCATCAGGGGTAGCAGAGGCGCTGCTGTTGCTGAACAACAGAGTAGGTGTGGTAGACGTAAGAGTCGTAGAAGAAAAGATGGGGTCGCCCGTCCAGTCAGATAGGTAGTCGTCATTCGACGTCTTGGCCAACACATTGTTTATCAGTCCCCCAGTAGGTATGCCGTTGGTGGCAGCAAAGCCCGCCCAGTTTCCATCTGCACCCCAGTCTTCATCGCCTGTGGTGTCTTTCGTATACACAAACGGCGTTGACCCCACCACAGCCAAGTAACCCTTGGTTCGATACCTGGTCGTTATAGCTGCCCTGCTTGCTACGTTTTCAAAAACACCGATACCCTTGACAGGACTCTTGCCCGTCTGGTTAAACTGAGTCTGAGTGTCAGTAAGGTCAAGTACAGGGAAGTTTTGATTCGAGTGTCTTACTTGTCCAGAAAACTCAGGCATATCAGTTCAGCGTTATTGTTAGCGTATTTCCATCGTTGAATGCACCAGGGTCATTCGTCTTGTAAATATAGTAAGCAACAGATATACCAGTTGGCACAGTAACAGTGAAGGTAGAGCTTCCAACGAGTGCAAAATCAGCTGTGACGTCTGTTGAATTATTCTGTATCACAGACTTCAGAGTACCAAAGGGCTCAGGTATTAAGATGAACGTGAAGTTCGATTCCCCCTCAACAGCAGAAGAACAAGACAGATCAAAAGAAGATGTGCCAGGGTCGCTTATCAAAGAAGATCCTGCTAGGTGTGCAAACGTTGTGGTAGCCTCTGAATTGTTTGAAGGCACGACGTCATGAGCGGCAAGGGCCACTCTGTATCTAAAGTTTATAGATGCAGTGCTGCTAGAAACAGTAGATGTAATCCCGTTGGGATTACCGTTCTCTGTAGCCGACATCCCGTATGTTATTGTAGCGGGTGTGTTGCTTTGATGGGAAGTAGATTGAGGGAAAAGTACGGGCGAGGTGTTAGACTCACTCAATCCACTTACAAACGAAGTGGAGTTTTGATTCAACACCACTGAGTTAGAAAGCACACTAGAAGGAGTGTCTATCGCATAATCGTAATTGTTCATTACTATGCTTGATCCTACCTCATAGTTTTTTGACTGACCCCCCAGGTGAACTACCCCCTGGCCTCCAGCTTGATAAGTAACAGAGAAAGAAGTAAACTGAGGCAGCTTATACGGATCTAGAATATTCTTAAGTATCGTGGTGATACTTGTGCCCGTCTCAAAGGTTCCCCCAACAAGACTAGAAAAACCGCCGTCGGTATTAGTGACAGTGATGGCCTCGTCAGTCAAGTCATCCCCACCAGCTCCCCCAGTATTTTGGTCTTGGAATTGGAAGTTGTTCTCCCCAACATTGTACACGAGTATCTGACCACTAGTAGGGTCGCCCTTGACGTCTTCGAGATCACGAAGCCTTGTCGCTCCAGCAGCTGGAACAGCGGCGGCTACCGTAATGGTATTGAACTGCTCCTTGACAGTAGCTACAACAGCAACCCTGGAGGACACTTCAAAAGAAGTAGAAGGCACAGATACCTCAAAAGAAGGTGACCTCATAGGGAACACCTCAACAGAAACCGATGAGCTAACGTCGGGTATAACGGCAGACAACACTGCCTGCTGTTGAACGGTGATCGAAGCAGAGTTGCCACCACCAACTGTAATGGTCGCAGTATCTGCCATGATTACCTGGTTCTAGATCTAACTGGATCTTCTTTTATTGGATCTTCTGTTCTGCTCTCTGCAAACTCAGATACGTCCTCATTGACCACAAAGGAACCCTTGAGGATGGTGGTGTGAGTATCAGAAGTGTTGGCGCCTGCGCCTGGCAAAACATACTGCAAGTCATAGACGTAGCGGCCAGAAGGAATCTCCCTCATAACAAGGTCAGAAATCTTCACGGTAACGTTTCCGTTGTCGTCAACGTTGTCTGGACCCATCTGCTCTATGAAGCCAAGTGGATTGGAGTTGGCTGGCTGGCCAAGAGCAGTACACAAGATCAACCCATCTGGGCCATCATTGAATGCGCTGTTTCTAATCTGCATGACAAACTGATACTTGCTGGTGTCAAGAGTAAGGCCAGTGCCGTTAGAGTCCTTTAGTGTAATAACCAAGCTGAAAGTATCACCCCTCCTGCAGGTGATATTCAAAGTCTGGGCTATATCAAGATTTACCTTCTTAGCCATTACTGCTCAATAATTTCGTCAATCATAGAATCATCCCCCTCTACTTCCTGCGGGGCTTCAGCGAGTTCTCCTCTCTTACCCTGTCTCTGAGATATCAGCTTGCTCTGTTCTGCAGATTCTTTCTTGACGCGAGTATCCTTGCGGTCCTCCTTCAAGACCTCCAGCTTCTCCTTAAACTCTTGATCCTCAGTTCTAAATCCTAGCGTAGCCTGAGCTCGGATAGTTTCTATCTCTTTTCTAAACTCGTGCTTCGCAGTTTCAAGCTGTATCTCAAGTTGAGTCTTAAGCTGCATCTTCTGCGTCTCCATCTGCATCTCCATCTGCATCTCTTGCTGCCTACCCTGTGAGGCTGCTTGCGCAGCTTGGGCCTGCTGCTGAGCTTGCATCTGAGAGTTTTGCTGAGCCATCTCTTGTTGCTTCTGCATGCGCTTTTTGCGGCGCACAATCAAAAGTCTTTCTGCCTGGTTGATGTCCTTCAACTGCCTGATGGCAATGGCATCCTCCAAGTCAAGTTCTTTTTGAGAAAGAGACACCTGGATGTTTTGCTCCAAGAACTGTCTCTCTGCATCCTCCATCTCTTTCTGCACGCTTACGCCGAAGTTGTACATAGGCAAGTCAGAGAAAGTAGAAAGGACTTTCATGTTCTCCTCACCGATGGCGTTCTGGTATGCTCTCATGATGACAGAGCCCTCAGGAATAATCTGAAGGCACTTGACAATATCCTCGCACACCTTCTTGAACAATACCATAGATGCGTTAGTGATGTCATAGATGGCATTGTTTCCTGCAGCAATAGCCTGCTCACGCACGCCAACCAGAGCATCGCCCTTTGGAGAACTAGCATCCATAGCCTCATTGACACCCGTAGCGTCTCTGATAAGGCGCAGGTAGTGATTGTATATACCAATGAGCTCGTTGATGTTTCTGATGCTGTTCCCAATCTCGCGGATAGGTGGGTTCTGGAACCCGCCCTCTGGATCTTTGCTTCTGTAATAGAAGACACCAGTCTGTTCGTAGATGTCGTGAAGCTCCAAGGGCTGAAGCTCCCCGCCTTTTCCAAGCTGTACATTTTCCAACCCTTCGATGTCAATAACCAAACCGTCTGGCTTAGCCTTGGCGATAGCCTGCTGAATCTTCAGGTGGGTGATCTGCAACATGTCTGCAAAGCCAACACAGCTGTCTACCATAGACTTCGGAATCATTCTCCGAATGTTGGTGGCCACAGCTGAGTAAGAAAGCCTGCACTTAGAGATGTCATGGATATTTCTGGGCATGTTTGCCTTCAGTCCATAGTCGTACATGTACTTGGTGCCAAGGATGTAGCTACCACCGTAGACAGTAGCTATGTTCATCTTTCTTGGCTCGCGCTCAAAGACACTACCAGGTCTTTCCTTGTATTCAAAACCCTCGTAGAAGAAGAGCTTGTTGCCGTATCTGTTTTCTTTGTCCTCAAAGAACATGCAGTCCACAGACATAAACTCAAAGTCCAGAACGTCGATCATGTACTCGTCATACCCAAAGACTTCTCGCTTCAAGTAATCGTCATAGTATCTTCTGTTGAGAATGCTTGAGTCATTCCCGTACATGCCAGCCACCCCCTGGGCAATCTTCTGGTAGTCCTCCTCAGTAAGCTGATCGCCAGCCAGCCTCTTCAGCTCCTGTATAGAGATCTTCTTGATATGGCCAGCATACGTCAAGTCGTTGAGGCCTGGGTCTTCTGTATAACTGTGCAAGAACATACACGGATCTACGTGCTCTGTCTTGATTCCGTAGTTGGGGTCGTTAGACCTCTTGACGACAGCCATACCGAGCGACACAAGATCATTAACGCATCGACGATAAATGCTGTCGTTGAAGTTGTTCCAAGACAACGTGAGGTTTGTGCCTATCTGTGCAGCAATCTCAGCGTCTGTCTTAAGATTTGTTTCGAGAAAAATTTCCGCTTCCTCCAATGTATCTGGCAAGTCGTCTGGGTCCTTGTCAAGAACCAACCCCCCAGTCTCTTCTTTGAGTTGTTTTAGATCTGGCTTGATCTGAACCTGAGTTCTGATACGCTGCTTTTCTTTGTTCTTCTCAGAGGAAGAGATGGGGTCAATGGCCTCCAGGTTCGGGTAAGGGTTTCTAGAAAGAATCTTGTTGCCAACGATTCTAGAAAACTTAGGAAGGATTGGTACGGGGGTGTAGTCTAGGTTTACCAGACTGCCATCACCGCTGTTTGGATCCATCGAGGTGAGAATCCGCTTGTATATATTTGTATCCTGAGTTCCGTTAGCGTAGTCTTTGTTTCTCTCCCAGACTCTGTTTCTTCTCTTGAACAAAGAATCGCTATCAGACATCTTCCCCCACTGGGCCTCTATCGCCTTAGCATACTTAAGCCCATAGGCTTTCCCTTGCTTGACAGCTTGAGGCGCTAGTGGATCTGGAAAGCTCTTGCTGTTCCTTTTGCTGTTGCTGTACATTAGGGAATTTGCATTT
>Ga0075480_10002835_pt1 | contig 11156 bp, 10 predicted proteins | sample DEB08_DNA_7_FD_81590 | JGI IMG/M metagenome (GOLD analysis project Ga0075480, IMG submission 81590) | Aqueous microbial communities from the Delaware River and Bay under freshwater to marine salinity gradient to study organic matter... | ecosystem: Environmental > Aquatic > Marine > Coastal ... | reverse complement strand
TATCGACCCGAGGCAGTGCACCTGAATTGGGCTTCTCCGATGTCTTATTGAGTGGGCTTGCATCTGACGGCGGGTTATACGTGCCAACTGAGTGGCCTTCGCTGCCGTCAATCGGTAGCGATTATTCCTCGGCGGCCGTGGCAATTATGTCGGCGTATATCGGTGACGATATTCCAACCGATGTGCTCATCGAACTGGTTGGCGATTCGTACGCAACGTTCCGCCATCCAGCGGTTGCGCCGCTCGTTCAAATCGATGATGAACTCTGGATCCAGGAACTTTTTCACGGCCCAACGCTTGCGTTCAAAGATCTTGCGCTTCAAGTCGTCGGTCGACTATTTGACTACGTGCTTGCCGAGCGAGGGGAGCGGGTAACGATTGTTGGGGCAACAAGTGGTGACACGGGATCTGCCGCAATCGATGCAGTCAAAGATTGTGACAACGTTGACATCGTTATTTTGTATCCGCATGGCCGGACGAGCGAGGTGCAGCGACGTCAGATGACCACCGTTGACTCACCAAATGTTCACGCTGTGGCAATCGATGGCACCTTCGACGATTGTCAGGATCTCGTGAAAGCAATGTTTGCTGACGAACAACTGCGAAACGACTGCAATCTTTCGGCGGTGAACTCAATCAACTGGGCTCGAGTAATGGCCCAGATCGTATATTACGTAACCGCATCTGAGTCGCTGTCGGGTTCACCGACGTTTTGTGTGCCGACAGGTAATTTTGGCAATGTTCTCGCCGGTTGGATCGCAAAATCAACAGGTGCCTCAATTGATCATCTGTTGATTGCATCAAATGCAAATGACATTCTCGCTCGATTCGTGAATGATCGCGATATGTCAGCCGCAGACGTGGTGCCGACGCTGAGCCCAAGTATGGATATTCAGGTGTCGTCAAATTTCGAGCGACTTCTTTTTGAGATGAATGATCGCAACGGGGGAATGACAGCCGAACAACTTCAGCGCTTTCGGTCAACTGGGAAACTCGAGGTCGAAGAAGGGGAGTTTCGCGATTGGGTCTCTTCAACCTTCTCTGCCGAACGTGTTGACGACGAGCAAACGCTCGCAGAAATCGCTCGGGTCTATAGCGAAACTGGGTTGCTGATTGATCCGCACACAGCCACCGGCACGGCGGCCGCCCGCAGGAATGATCGTTCGGGAGCCACCGTGTGTCTGGCGACTGCCCATGCGGCAAAGTTTCCTGATGCGGTCGAGCGGGCCACTGGGATTCGACCAGAGTTGCCAACTGCGCTTGGCGACTTAATGGAGCGCCCTGAACAAATCACCAATCTTGATGCTGACCTCGCTGCAGTTTCGGCATTTGTGCGACAGATGTCCCGCGTTGATAGGTGATTGCCGTCAGTCGTTGATACTGCTACAGTTTGAGGGGTCAGGGCGATCGTTCTGATTTCACGAATTCAGAAATACTGATTCGTCCCACGTAGCCGGCGGTTCGCAGGGCTGTCCCCGTCACAGCAGATTTCACTTCTGCTTGGCGAAACACATGCCGTTTCCTCCGGTCATACGTGAAGCGATATCCCGCCAATTTGGCGAAGAGAAGGTGAACGTGGCTGCTCAAGCTCTCGAACAATCAGTCCTCGAAACGAAAGACAAGGAACAGCTTCTTGCGATTTCTAAAGCGTTAGGTGTCAAGGTGACAGCTCGCTCCAAGAAGGCTGACATTATTGACGCGATTCTCGCAACCACTGGCGGTGCTCCCGCAAGTGATTCGAGCAGTGGTGCTCCAGCGAAGTCGGCTCTCTCAGAAAAGCCGGCGCCTACCACTGCTGGTCCCGCCGATACAACCACATCGGATCAGGCAACAGACAAGGCTGCTCCTGCCCCGGCAATCGATGACGAGCCGCCGGCAGAATGGGAACTCGAGTTCTCAGCTGAGCCCGCCGAGGACGTCGCAAAGGGCAATTCCTCTGCCCGCGGCGCAAACGCTCGTGAGGGGCAGCAGCGCGAGGGAGGGCAACGTCAACAGCGCGACGGGCAACGAAGTGGCCAGCGTCAAGAAGGCCAGCGCGACGGTCAGCGTCAAGAGGGGCCGCGCGACGCGGATGGCGAAAGCCGGAACCGTCGTCGTCGCCGTCGGCGCAAGGGTGGTCGCCCTGAAGATGGCCCACAGGGCGAGGATCGCGAATTTTTTGACGATGATGACGACACACCGGTTAGCAACGAACCGGTCCCCGTCGACGGATACCTCGACATGCGCGATGAGGGATACGGTTTTGTTCGGGTGAATAACTACCTGGCATCGAAGAAAGACGCCTATGTGCCAGTGCGAATGTCGCGTCAGTACGGCTTGCGCAAGGGCGACCATCTCGTTGGAATGATGCGGCCTGCTGGACGTAACGAGAAGAATCCGGCAATTCTTGAGATTCAGACGGTGAATGGGCGCCCACCTGAAGAGGCGAAAAAGCGTCGCAAGTTTGAAGATATGACGGCGCTGTTCCCCGACGAGAAACTCCGTCTCGAGAATGAAGATGACCCAACTGACATGACTTCGCGGATCATCGATCTGATCTGCCCGATTGGTAAGGGTCAGCGTGGGATCATCGTGTCGCCGCCGAAGGCGGGTAAGACGACCGTGATGAAGTCGATCGCCACGTCAATTGAGCGAAACAATCCCGAGGTTCGACTCATCGTGCTTCTGATTGATGAACGACCAGAAGAAGTCACCGACATGCAGCGTCATGTCCGAGGAGAGGTCATCTCCTCTACCTTTGACCGTCCCAGTGATGAACACACTCAGGTTGCCGAAATGGCGCTTGAGAAGGCAAAGCGAATGGTTGAGTACGGTGAGGACGTCGTCATCATCCTCGATGGGATCACGCGTCTGAGCCGTGCCTACAACCTCGCCGCTCCGGCAAGTGGCCGAATTCTCTCTGGTGGTATTGATGCAGGAGCGTTGTACCCACCGAAGCGATTCTTTGGTGCTGCTCGCAATATCGAAGAGGGTGGGTCATTGACCATCCTCGCAACCGCGCTTGTTGAGACAAACAGCCGGATGGACGAAGCAGTGTTTGAGGAGTTCAAGGGAACCGGCAACATGGAGTTGCGTCTCGACCGAAAGATGTCTGAACGACGTGTGTACCCGGCGATTGATGTCGATGCATCTAGTACTCGTCATGAGGAATTGTTATTCGATCGGAAACAACTGCAGATGGTGTGGAAGTTGCGCCGTGTGTTGTCAGGGCTTGCGGCGGATGGGAGCGCTGCTCCAGGTCTCGAGTTGCTTGTCGACCGTTTGAGAACATTCCGGACAAATGACGAGTTCCTTACAGAAATTGCGAAACAACCAGGAATGTAAGCACTGGCGCCCATGTGGTTCCGCTGCAGTTGCCCGCTAACATTCTGAAGTCCTGAGTCAGGAGAATTTCCCATGAAGTCCGATATTCACCCCAATTACGAAGTTGTTACTGTTCGTTGCTCCTGTGGCAACGCATTTGAGACCCGCTCAACCCGTTCCGGTGAGCAAATTCTTGAACTTTGTAACGAATGCCACCCGTTCTTCACTGGCAAGCAGAAGCTTGTTGACTCTGGTGGACGCGTCGAGCGCTTCAATCGCCGTTACGGCGATCGCGTCAAGAAGTGACCCAACCCTGAGGGGTTTATCGTGACTGAGCCTGGAACGGTTGGAGACAGCCGCCGACCGGCTCTCATTTCGTCAGCCTTGCGGTCGCTCGCCCGCGAATATCGCGATGTAGTCGATGTACCCGTCATTCCATTCCCGGGTGGCGCAGGAATTCATGACCCGTCTGGGTCATTCGTTTGGCTCGACGAGCAACCTGAGCGGCTTCTCGGTGCCGCAATTGCGCTGCACCTCAGGAAGGGCACTGACCGGCTTGATGTCGTGATCCCTGAGATTCACAGAGCGATCGCCCCTGCTGTTGCTCGCCGAGCAGCACAGTGGGATATTGGCGCCGATGTATTCCTTCTCGAGGGCAAAACACTCGCACACGTAGATCCTGCAGCCGCCGAGCTGGAACGTGACTGTGATTTCGACGTCGAGGCGTTTCGCCCGGTGATCGTCGAGGCTGGTGCAGAGGCTGTGATTGAACACGGTGTGCTTACTGGCGAAGTTGCAGGTCTTGAAGTGTGTCGCCTGGTTTTTGAGGACGACTGGCGCTTACGCGTTGGAGTGGGATCGCAAGATCGTGAAGCGTTCCATATGTTGCATGGTGACGCGCCGGCCCTTGGCTCATTGCTGAAGGTTGTCGAATTTGTGCAGGCCTATCGTCAGCCATCCGCCGACCCGCATCCGTTAAATCGACTCTCACCCGAGAGGTGGATGCGTTCATCGTTCCTACTCACGAATCTGGCGGCTCGAGGCACGACAACACAGATGCCAGGAGTGCTACCGCGCGGCTCTATGGCCGATGCCTCTCCTGCGTTTGCAGTGACTGAACGTGATGGAAATAGGGTGCTGTATGCCTTCACTACAGGCACTGATCTAGGAGCGGTTGTTGACGCTGCTGACCACGCAGAGTGGTCAGCCCATGAGACCGAAGTTCGCGAAATCATCATTGTGGTGAAGGGGAACAACCGCCTACCAGTGCTCGATGTCATGACCCAGAGGTCGGTTCGACCAATGCGTATTGTCTCACAGGACGAACTTGTCAGTCTCTGAGAGTAACCTCAGATCACCATGACGCAGCCTTCTTCTGAGCACGATGCTCTTTTCGAGCGCCTCGCGTCTCACACCGGTGAATTCCGTGAACTAGAGCAGCGATTGGCCGATCCTGCAACAGCTGCTGATCCGAACGAACTTCGCCGCGTTTCACAGCGGTATCGCCAACTTCAGGCATTTGTCGACGCTCTTGCCGAGTGTGACCGTTTGCGCGATGACATTGCCGCAGCAAATGAACTTGCTGAGGTTTCGGAGGGCGACGATCGCTCTTCCTTTGAGGAAGAAGCGCTCGCTGGAAGTAAGAAACTGGAAGATCTTGCTCAACATGTCCGCGAGTTACTCATTCCTCCCGACCCCGATGCTGGACGCAATGTGATCATTGAAATTCGCGGGGCAGAAGGCGGCGAGGAAGCGAATCTCTTTGCCAGCGATTTGCTCGACATGTACCGCGGCTACGCCCAACTTCGTGGATGGAAAGTTGAGGTTCTGTCACATGACGCGAGTGACCTCGGTGGAACAAACCAGGTCACGTTCATTATCCGCGGCGAGGATGCCTGGCAGCGACTCAAGTTCGAAGGTGGACCGCATCGGGTACAGCGAGTGCCGGTCACCGAGAGTCAAGGACGCATTCACACGTCATCGGCAACAGTTGCGGTCCTTCCAGAAGCTGACGAGGTCGAAGTTGAGATCGATGACCGCGATCTCGATATTGATGTGTATCGATCCTCCGGAGCGGGTGGGCAGCATGTGAATACAACCGACTCGGCCGTGCGAATTACGCACCGGCCATCTGGCCTTGTGGTCACAATGCAGGATGAGCGAAGCCAGCTGCAGAATCGTGCCAGGGCGATGCAGGTGTTGCGCGCTCGGCTGAAGGCACTTGCGGAATCAGAACAAGATTCTCAGCGGTCGGCGGACCGTCGATCGCAGGTCGGTGGTGGCGGCCGAAGTGAGAAAATTCGTACCTACAACTTCAAAGAAAGCCGAGTGACAGACCATCGGATTGGTCTCACCATCCACCGTCTGCCCGAAGTGCTCGCCGGGGCGCTCGACCATGTGATTGAGCCGCTCCTTCTTGAAGAGCGCGAGCGGCTTCTTGCGGAGGAGACAGAAGTCTCGTCGTGACCACCGTTCGCGAGCTTGTTGAGTCGACCGCAGCGGTGCTTGGTGATCATGTTCAGGCGCAATGGCTTGTTGAGGTAGCAGTCTCTGCTGACCATCTTGACGAGGTGCTTGATGAGGATGTCACAGAGCGAATGGTTGCACATCTCGATTCGATGGTCGGGCGCTTGCGAACGGGCGAACCACTTCAATATGTGCTGGGCCGTTGGGCATTTCGTCACCTCGATCTTTTTATTGATCAACGCGTGCTGATCCCGCGTCCCGAGACCGAAGAGGTTGCGGGTGTTGCAATTGAATTTGCGAAGTTAGTGAAGAGTGATCGAACAGTGATCGATCTCGGTACCGGATCAGGGGCGATCGGTCTGTCGCTCGCCACCGAGCTTCCCCTTGATGGCACTGCCGTGTGGATGACAGATGTTTCTGCCGATGCCTTAGATGTTGCTCGTGCCAACCTGGCTGGCATTGGGCGGCCAGCCCGAAATGTGACCATGATCGAAAGCAGTTGGTTCGATGCGGTGCCTGCGGAGCTTCAAGCTGATGTCATCGTGTCGAATCCTCCCTACATTGCGGCAGGAAGCCGCAACATCGAACGCAGTGTCAATGATTACGAACCGGCAATCGCGTTGTACTCCGGAACCGATGGTTTAGGCGCCATTCGCGAAATTATTGAACATGCAGGCCGTTATTTGAAACCGGGTGGGGTGCTGGTGCTCGAAATTGGATTTGATCAGGCCTCGGCAGTGCGAAAACTGCTGGTCGAATACGGTTTCGTTGATGAGGAAATTCGCGTGGACGCCTTTGGTCAAGATCGAATTGCGATCGGACGATGGAATAGTGGCACGAAGTGACCGACGATGCATCCGCACGGATGGCCGCATGAGCGGGATGCCGCTAGCGTCTCAAGGGCGGAAAACCGCTGAGGAGAAGACACCGTGAACGACGACCGTTTGTCCCGCTATCGATCAAGCATTGACAATATTGACGCCGCGCTCGTGTTCATGCTTGCCGAGCGTTTCAAGATCACTCAGGCTGTTGGTGAATATAAGGCAGAGGTTGGCTTACCGCCAGCTGATGAGTCGCGGGAGAGCGAACAGATTGAGTGACTCCGGGCCCTCGCAACCGAAGCCGGTCTCGACCCTGCGTTTACGGAGAAATTCCTTCGATTCATCGTGGCAGAAGTGATCCGGCATCACCAGCTGATTGCTGGCGAAAGCTGACCTGTCCTCATGTCTGACCGTGTAGATGTTGTTGTTATTGGTGGAGGACCGGCTGGTTCTGCCGCTGCAATGCGCGCCGCCCGCGGTGGAGCATCGGTAGCGCTATTCGAATCAGGTGATCGTGGGCGCGACAAAATCTGTGGTGACGGGCTGACTCCTCGTGCTGTTGCAGCATTGAACGAACTCGATATTCCAATTGAGGAAGCGCATAAAATCGCGGGCCTTCGGATGATCGCTGGTCGTCAAACACGTGAACTGCCATGGCCGGCAACTGGCCGGTTCCCGGATTATGGAGCGGTCTGGCCGCGCCAGCGGCTTGATTCGGCGCTGATCGAAGCTGCCGAAGTATCCGGAGCGGCTGTGTCCTTCAATTCGAAGGCAATGCCGATCATCGAAGGTGGTGTGGTGCGCGGCGTGCATGTTGAAACCGAACGCGGTGCGCGAACGGTGATGGCTGAAAAAGTTGTGGTGGCGACCGGTGCGCCTGGTGCTGTTGCCCGAGAACTTGGCGCGGTTCGTATTGCGGACGAGCCGTTCGGGCTAGCGATCAGAACGTATGTTGAGTCGCCACGGCACGCCGATGAGATGTTGGAAGCTTGTCTGACGTTGCGTGATGAGCACGGAACCCCGGTACCGGGCTACGGGTGGATGTTCCCCTGCGGAGACGGAACCGTCAATATTGGTGTCGGTGCGTTGTCCACGATGAAGGGGTTTAAGAAACTCAATCTAAACAAGTTGCTTGCGTCGTACCGTGCTTCGGTCGAAGGTCCTTGGAGTCTTGGAGCGGACACCGGAAAGGGTCGGGCGTGGCGGCTTCCGATGTCGGTCGTGAAGCGTTCTGGCCCTGGCTGGATGGCAATCGGCGATGCGGCCGGACTTGTGAACCCCATGAACGGCGAGGGCATTGACTACGGGCTCGAATCGGGAATGCTTGCAGCGGATGAGATTCTCCGCAATCCGGTAGGGGCTGAGCAACGGTACGACGACGCGGTGGGTGAACGATTTGATTCATTCCTGCGGACCGGCCGTCGATTTGCATTCCTTATCGGTCACCCGCTGTTGCTTCGCACTGGGCTTCGCATGGCGGTCGGTACACAGTCGATTGCGAACATTACGTTGCAGGTCATGGGCAATCTGGTTGATGGGGATACTCCAGGTGCAGCCGGTCGGGTGTTGTCGGTCGCAGATCGTGCGCTCGGCATCGCAGATCCATTGCTCCGCAAAACAAGAGCCAAAGCCTGATCGGTAGCGTTTTAGCTGTGACTGCAGCCGTTGGTTTTGGGATTGATATTGGTGGCACCGGGATGAAGGCCGCCCCGGTTGACCTCGCGGCCTCTGGGCAACTTCTCGCGGACCGATATCGAATCTCGACACCGCGTCCCGCCACCCCTGATGCAGTTGCAGGAGTAGTTGTTGCTCTTGTGCGACAGTTTGAATGGGAAGGACCGGTCGGGATTGCACTTCCCTCGGTGGTGAGGAATGGAGTTGTTCACTCCGCAGCGAATATCGACGACAGTTGGATTGACGTCGATGCACAGGGTCTTTTTGCCTCTGTCCTTGGTCATGACGTCGTCGTGTTGAATGATGCCGACGCAGCTGGGCTTGCTGAGATGTCATTTGGAGCAGGTGTCGGTCGCAACGGAGTTGTCATGGCGTTGACGTTTGGCACGGGAATCGGGTCAGCACTGTTTGTCGATGGCCAACTCGTACCGAATACCGAGTTAGGACACCTCGAGTTTCGCGGTGAATCAATTGAGAAGTGGGCGGCAGCGAGCGCCAGAAAACGCGAGGATCTCTCGTGGCACAAATGGGCGGCTCGGGTTTCAACCTACTTGCAAACCATCGATGCACTGTTCTCACCCGACCTTCTGATTCTTGGTGGCGGCGCGTCAAAGTCGGCTGAGAAGTGGGTTCCGTTGTTAGAGGCTCGACCAGAAATTGTCGTTGCTGACTTTGCAAACTCAGCGGGGATCGTTGGCGCAGCAATGGCGAGTAGCAAACTCTAAGACCACTTAGTTGTTGAGTTCTCCCAACTAAGTCGGGATGTTGGCTGTGCGCCGAGAGCCTCGAATGCCGATCACAATGAGTGTCACCGCAGTGAGTGGAACAACGAACACGACCATGACGGTGCTGAATTCATCATGGATCGCGGCAGAAGATGCGTCGAGTCCGAGCCAGATGAGATAGGCCGCGTAGTACGCAACAAACAAGATGCCCTCCCAACGCTTGATCACAAACCCGTTCACGAAAATCGGTAGGCACGCAACGGCGACGGCGAGCATGAAGGGCAGATCGAAACCGAGCGCGGTGTCCCCGATGGAAATGGGCGAAACAAGTGAGGTAAATCCGAGTACCGCAAGAATGTTGAACAGGTTTGATCCGACGGCATTACCAACAGCGAGATCTCGTTGGCCTTTCGCTGCTGCAACAATTGACGTTGCGATTTCGGGAAGTGAGGTTCCAACGGCAACAACGGTGAGTCCGATCAGGAGTTCGCTCGCGCCCAACGCGGTTGCAAGATCTGTTGCTGCGGTAACAAGTAATTGTGCGCCAATGACCAGCAAGGCGATACCGGCGATGACGAGACCCAGGCTTTGCCATAACGGGTGTGCCCCAGACAAATCTGAAGCGAGTCCCTGCTGGTATTCCTCTTCGATAACGACTCCGTCGCCATCGCTTGATGGTGCCTTTGTTGACGACACTGTTCGGTAGAGGTACGCGATGAGAGCGGCAATGAAAAGTGCCCCGTCTATCCGCCCGAGTGTCCCATCGAGACCAAGGACGATGACAGCGGCAGATGCCCCAATCATGATCGGGACGTCGATGCGGACAATTCGGAACGCAACCACAAGCCCTGAGCCAACGACGGCCGAGAGGCCAAGCACCAGAAGAATGTTGGCAATGTTGCTTCCCACGACATTGCCAAGAGCGAGGTCGCTAGTTCCTTGCACCGCAGCCCCCAAACTCACCGCAAGTTCAGGAGCGCTTGTCCCAAATGCAACCACCGTGAGGCCGATGACGACCGGCGAGAGACCACTGCTGGCTGCAATTCGCGCAGCTCCGCGAACCATGATGTCGGCGCCGTAAATCAGCACAGCCGTGCCGATGATGAAGGCTAGAGCGGTAAAGAGCGACATTGCATTCATCTTCGCAGAGGAAAATCGACTTGCCTCGTCGTAATCAAGAATGACGGAACTTTCTCGCAATGTCTGCGACTATTGGGATATGTCGGCGGTCCCGCAAGTATCAGTGTTCGGTGAAGCACTGATTGATCTCATCGTTCCCGAGGAGGGCGAGGTTCATGCCGTGGCTGGCGGCGCACCATTCAATACGGCACGTGCGCTCGGACGACTTGGTGTAGCGACCTCATTTATCGGCTCTGTTGCGCAGGACCGCTTCGGTGATCGGCTCGTAGCTCAACTCATCGCCGATGAGGTCGATGTTGCTCACGTGCGTCGAACGAGTTCACCTACAACCCTTGCCCTTGCCGAGCTTTCAGGAAACGGTAGTGCCGCGTATAGGTTCTATGTCGACGGAACCTCAGCCAGCGAGTCATTTGAGGACCTTCCTTGTCAAGACGGCGGATGGCTGATGACCGGGGGTTTAGGGCTGGTGTTGAACCCGTTGGCCGACCGAATCGTGACTTGCATCGCTGAGCGACCTGCAACCGCTCGAGCGATGATCGACATCAATTGTCGGCCACTCGTGATTACACGTCCCGACGAGTACCGAGAGCGTCTTGCCAACGTGTTGCCATTGGTTGACGTCGTGAAAGTGAGTGACGAAGATCTCGCCTACCTATACCCCAAAGTTTCAACCGGTGATGCGGCACGTAAGGTGCTCGAGAGCGGCCCGAGCCTCGTGCTTCTTACGGCTGGGTCAGATCCGGTTCAGGCACTTACCGCCAGTGGGTCGTCGATGGTTGAGGTCCCCGCTGTGGATGTTGTTGACACAGTTGGAGCTGGGGATACGTTTGGGGCCGGCTTTCTTGCCTGGTGGGTTCATCACGGCAACAATCAAGACATTGATATTGCATCACTCACCGACCTTGATCTTGTGACTCGGGCAGTGACCGCCGGAGTCCATGCCTCGACTCTCACTGTTGGTCGCAGGGGTGCAGATCCGCCATATCGAAGCGAACTCGATGACGACCTGTGGCGCTGAGATGACCAG
>Ga0075480_10002827_pt1 | contig 11167 bp, 6 predicted proteins | sample DEB08_DNA_7_FD_81590 | JGI IMG/M metagenome (GOLD analysis project Ga0075480, IMG submission 81590) | Aqueous microbial communities from the Delaware River and Bay under freshwater to marine salinity gradient to study organic matter... | ecosystem: Environmental > Aquatic > Marine > Coastal ... | reverse complement strand
TTGCAGAACTCGTCGTAGGAGGTGTCGCCGATGGCACATACCGAGAAGTGCGTCCCAGCGAGGGCAGGATTGGCGGTGTTGGTCGCCTGCCAGAGGCTCTCGGCGTTGTCGGGCATCTCGCCTTCGCCCCACGTGGAGGTGATGATGAGGAGGCGGCCGGCGGAAAGGGCGGACGTGTCGGCTTCGTCCATGTCGACGACCTTGGCTTGGAGCCCGAAGTCGGCGGCCATCTTTGCGGTCTGCTCCGCAAGTCCTGCGGCGTTGCCGGTTTGCGAGCCGAACATCACGGTCAGGGAACGGTCGCCGTCCATCACGGCCGCCAGAGCGTCCGAGACGCCCGCCGCGGGAGCCACGGCGGCTTCGACCGCTGCGGGGACGGCTTCGACGGTTTCTGCTGCGGGCGCGGCTTCTGCGGCTGCGCTTTCCACCAGTTCGAACTTGATGACCTCGACCGGGCAGGCCTCCGCAGCCTCGACGATGAGGTCGGCCAAATCGGCACCAAGGGTGCCGGTCAACGGTGACTTCGCGCCGTCGTTCATGTCGAAGGTGCCGTCGGCACGGACTTCTGCGAGGATCATCGACGAATCGTCGGTGACCTTGAACACCTCTGGGCAGATGTCCTCACAAGCATTGCAGGTGATGCAATCGGGCTCAACCCAGACCTTTGCGATGACCGACATGGAATCACCCCTGTTCTCACTCATTGTGAGTGATTCATCCCACCCGTGAGGGGCCTTTCAAGGTTCCCTCGGGCCCACCGCACGAATGTGGTACAGCGAGGATGCGAACATCACATTCCGAAGTCTTCCATGCCCTCGCCCTCGGAGGGGATGACGCCCTTGGATGAGATCACGTCGTCGATGCGCAAAATCATCGTCGCCGTTTCAGTGGCCGACTGGATGGCTTGTTCGACCACACGGACGGGTTCGAGAACGTGACCGGCGAGCATGTCAGCCACACCGCCTTCGTAGACGTTGATGCCCGCATGGACCTGTCCATCGGCATGCGCCTTGCGCAGATCGATGATGGTGGTCACGGGATCCAGACCGGCGTTCTCCGCCAGGGTCCTCGGCACGATTTCGAGGGCAGAAGCGAAGGCTTCGATGGCCATTTGTTCGCGCCCACCCACGCCCTCGGCGTAGGTACGGAGTTCACGGGAAAGGGACGCCAACACCGAGCCGCCGCCGGTGAGGACCGCGCCGTCTTCCCACGCCACGGCGACCACACCAACGGCGTCGTCGAAGGCGCGGCGAATCTCATCGACCACGTGTTCGGTACCGCCGCGGAGCAAGACGGACACCGACTTGGCTTCGGGGCACCCGGTGAGGAAGGTCATGTCGGATTCGCCGATCTTGCGCTCTTCAACACGGGCCGCATGGCCGAGGTCAGCGTCGCTGAGGTCGTCGATGTTCGTGACCACGCGTCCGCCCGTGGCCTTGGCCAAGGCTTCCATGTCGGATTTCTTGGCCCGACGGATGGCGAAGACGCCTTTCTTGGCCAAGTAATGCTGGGCAAGGTCGTCGATGCCCTTCTGGCAAACGACGACGTTGGCGCCGGTGGCGCAGATGGTTTCCACAAGCCCACGGATGTAATTCTGTTCTTCTTCGAGGAAGGCAGCGAGTTGGTTCGGGTCGGTGATCTGAATCTTCGCATCCACTTCGGTTTTCTTGACCTCGATGGCGGAGTTGATCAACGCGATGCGCCCTTCCGAGACGACACGGGGCATGCCTGCATGGACGCGCTCCTTATCGAGGATGATACCGTCCACCAAGGTGCTGTCCCGGATGGAACCGCCTTGCCGCTTCTCGACCTTGATGTCGTCAAGATCGACGAGGCGCTCGTCGTCTTCCACGCGGCCCACGGCGTTGACGGCACGGACGCAAATGTCCGCGAGGAAGGCCTTGACGGCCCCTGCCGACTTCCCGGTCAGCGAGGTCTTGGCCACCTCGAGCAGCATCTTGTCGTCGTGCCCCGTGGCAAGTCCATGCTGGTCCAGCGACTGGATGGCGTGCTCTGCTGCCAAACGGAACCCTTCGCAAATGATGGTTGGATGAACGTTCTGCTCGATGAGGTCCTCGCTTCGCTTGAGGAGTTCACCGGCCAGCACGACGGCTGAGGTCGTGCCGTCGTAGCAGTGCTGCTCTTGGGTCTTGGCGACCTCGATGATCATCTTGGCCGCTGGATGTTCGATGTCCATTTCCTTGAGGATGGTGGCGCCGTCGTTCGTGATGACCACGTCACCAATGGAGTCCACCAGCATCTTGTCCATGCCTTTTGGCCCGAGCGTCGAACGGACAGCATCGGCGACCGCCTTGGCCGCAGCGATGTTGTTTGACTGGGCCGTGCGGCCTCGGGTTCGTTGGGTGCCTTCCTTCAGGATGAAGATGGGAGCTTGCCCTTGCTGACCTTGGTACATGACGTCGCCTCGATGCCTGCGAGGGCGGGGCCGACTTCAACCCTACGTCCAATGCAGGGTTGCATCAGGCGCGGCCGTTTTGCTCAAGCCACATCTGCCCATAGGCTTGCCATTGCTCCATGGACCAGCCGTCAGGCAACCCTTCAGCAGGCACTGGAGGGGCCGCGGGTGCGGCCGGCTCGGGTGCCGGCGCAGCCGCTTCTGGCCCTGGAGCGGGCATGGCGGGAGCAGGGGCCGCTGGCGGGGCGCCAGCCGGTGGAGCCTCGGTCGGAATCACCGGAGCGGCCTTGACGCCTGCATAGGTCGCCTGGAGGCTGTCTTCGTAGCCGTCGTCGGCCCAATCGTCGATCGCGTCTTCTTCGATGCCACCGATGATGCGCATCACGGCAAGTCCACCGATGACCACCACCACGGCGGTGAGGAGGATCATGATGACGTTGCGGACAGCGCCGCTGTTGCCTTCGTTGTCGTCACCGCTCTCGTCCACCGCGGCGGTTTTGACCATCGTGACCGTCATCTGTGCGTCGGCCGCATCGCTGACGGTTTCCGAACGAGCCCAGACGGTGAAGTTGACCGTCTTGCGGTCCTCATCGAGGTTCAGCAAGGTCGTCTCCGAGATGATCAGTTCGACGGAAACCTTGCGCTCTTCCCCAACCTGCAGGACAAAGTTCCGGTCTTGCGAGTTGATGCGAACTTGCATGTAACTCCCGGCATCGCCGGCGTCAAGTTCCATCGCCACGGCTTGGGCCGTGGTGTACTGGTTCCGCACGGTGAGTTCCATGAAGTGGTCTGCATCGGCCGTGTCGATCTCCAGAGGAATCACAGAGGGAATCCTCAACCAGTTCTGAGAACCGACGCGGTACAGCGCGTTTCCAGTGTCGGAAATGGACGGGTCATTTTGCGAGGTAGCGGTGACGCCCAGTTGCAGTTCACCCTCCGTGCCGGAGATGAAGGAGAAACTGACGCTGACGTTTTCAGATGCCCCTGGCTCAATCCATGGACTGAGCTGCCAACCGGCCTCGGCAATCATCCCCTCTGGCACCACGAGGCTGATGTTGAATCGGTCGGCTTTGTTGCCGTCGTTTCGCACCTCGAACTCCATGGATTGTGGAGGATCACCGGGAATGTAGGACTGGTCCGCGTCCTCGTCGAGAACGGTCACCGCCGCCGTGTCGAGAACCTCAACCTGAATCTGAAGCGATTGTCCAACGGTGTTGTCGTTGACGTTGCGTGCCACGACGGTGGCGGTGTACAGGCCGGGTTCCAGACCGAGGGGCATGGCAAAGCGAAGGGCGATGTTGGCTTCTCCGTCCCACGCGTCCAAGACGGGGGTTTGCTCAGAGAGGAGTTCTGCCTGCAAACGCCAGTTGGACTGCTGCAATTCCAAGTCGTACTGTTCCTCGGCGTTGCCGGTGTTGAACAGCGTCAAGGGAACGACCGTGGCCTGACCGTTGGAGGGGCCGCTGATCTCGTAGGTGTCGGCGTAGAAGTTGAGGGAGCGCAACACGGGAACCTCGATGTTTCGCACCAACACGTCGGTGCCAAACAGGGCGCCGCTGCACGTGGGGCAGGTGGCCCGCAGGTTGAACGAGACGGTCCCAGGTGTGGCAAGTTCGTAGGCGGACACGTTGAGTTGCAAGTCCATGGACTGGCCCTTGCTGAGCGGGATTGGCATTTGCACAGGTACGCCTGTATCGTTTTCGACCACACCTTCCCAGCCGGTTTCAGAAAACACCGAACTCAAGCGGTAGTTGGCCTCACGGTTGCCGGTGTTTTGCAGACGGAAGGGCACGATGCCCGATTCGTCGGGGAGCAAATTGTCCGCCACCAAACCGGTGCTGCTGTCCAATTGAACGCTGTGCTGCTCGGTGACGCCGACGGGAATGTTCAGCATTCCCTTCATGTCACCGTTGCTGTGGTCGTAGAAGGTCACGTTCCAGTCCTGTTGTTGAACGTCGGCACCGGGAGGGATGGAGAGGTTCAGCCACACGGAAGTGGTCATCCCAGCGTCGAAGTTCTGGAGGATGACGTTGTTGTCATGGTCGTTGGGGTTCAGGTCCGCGTCGATGCGAATCTGAAGGTACGGACTCATCCACGAAGCGTTGCTGACCTCGGTAAAGACGCGAACAGGAGCGGGTTTGTACCCGTTGTTCGTCACGTCGCACTTGAGCACCAAGAGCCCGTTCGGAGGCGAGGCAAACCCGCTTTCTGGGTTGTTGCAATCCACATCGAGGGTGAATTCGTCCACCTTGCTGATGCCGAATTGAATGAAATCATCCACGTGCATGCCTTCACCGGCGCCGCTGCTGTCGGAGAGGAAGAGAAGGCCGTAGTACCACGTGTTGCCCCCGAGGAAGATGTCAGGGTTGCTCAGGGTAGGGATCTGCGCCCAGTCGACTTGCGGGTCCCAAGAGAGGTTCGTCCAGTCACCTTGGCCGCTGGCGGGTGCCCCTTTGGTCAGGTTCCAGTGCAGGGATTGCATGGGGTCGTCGTATTGGCCGGGAGGCCTCCACATCTCGATGGAAACCGCGTCGCCGTTGTTGGTTGCACCCCAGGCCCGAACGTGGAACTGCGTGGAGATGAAGTTGTTCGAGTAGAAGGCGTGCCGGCAGGCATAGATTTGGTAGACAAAGGAGAGTTCACCGTCAAGGGCGGCATCCGTGCCGCAATCCTGCACCGTCGTGAAGAACCCACGAACAAGGCGATCGTGGGCGTTGGAGGGGTAGTTCGAGCCGGGCTGTGAGTGCCGCCAGTGACGGCTTCCGACGTCGCTGTTGTTCTCATCGGTGCCCGTCGTGGTCCAGCTGCCTTGACCCGTGGCTCCGCCACCCGTGGCTTGGTAGCGGCCAGGGATGAACCCGAGGCTGGTGCCAGCGATGCCGTCCATCGCGTCGGACTGGATCGCGACGGGAACGGCCTGTTCTTTGACGTCGTTCTCGTTGCGGTCGTCTTGTGGGTAATCCACGGATGCACGCACGATCAGTCCACCGTGGAGTTCGTTCGTCGACGTGTTGAGGATGGAATGGGCGACATCTGGCGTCCAGCTGACCGAGGACGTGTCGGAACCGATGGAGCCGAGAAGTTCGCTCGTGTTCCATGACCACGTCTGCATGACGTAGCCGATGGGGTGGACCACGGACAAGGTGACCGGTGCTGCCTTGCCGAGCTGTGCGTTGCCCAACCGACGAACTTCCACCGTAATCTCGATGGTTTCGTCCATGAAGACGTAAGGCATCACCGCACCATCAGGCTGAATCCAACTGTCCGCGGGGCTGGACAGGTTGCCGATGGTGATGGAATTGACCAGGAAATCGTCCTTGCTACCTCCGCGTCCTGAAGCCCCCTGTGCGGTGACCACAAGGGCGAGGCTGTTCAACAGAAGGAGGCCAACAAGAAGGAAGGCTCGTCGGTGGGACATGGAAGTCACGGTTGAGCGACACAGGAGGGGCATATGAAGGTCGCCGTGGCCTGTCCAATCCTCAACCGAGGCCCCGCACGGAAAACGCACTTGATGCATCCTCCTCGCTGCGGCCTGCGTCCTCTTCCGCATCTTCGCTTGGAGACCTTCTCGAAACGTCAAGGTTGAGCGGCAGCGGGACGCGCGGTTGAACCGCCTCGACGATGGCTTGGAACCGATCCTGACGGCGTTGTGCGGCCACCTCCTGCGCATGCTCTTCGCGTTCTTCCGATGGCCGCAGCCAGCGGGGCACGGTCAGGCCGCCGCCTTCCAAACACGCCAAGGTCGCGTGCACGGACAGGGGAATCACCGCGAGGGCCGTCATCAAATCGAGGAAGGAACTGTCCGGCACCACCGCGTCACCAAGCAGGGTGCTGAAGACCGCTTGCTCGAGGTTCATCGTCAAATCGACATCGCTGCCAAACCACGCCAACACGATGGTGCTCGCCAAGCGCCCGAGAAGCCACAGGACGAAGATGGGAGCGAGGTTCGAGAGCCGGGTGACGGTGATCAGGAAACGACGCATGGTGGCCGCGGCGCCGACGAGACGGGCGGCAAACAGGTGGTAGATTCTGAAGGTGAAGAGCAAGGCCAGAACGTACAGCAGGAAGGCCATCACCAGATGCCGGTCCTCGTGCACCAAGCCTTCGGGCATGGCGACGATGAGGGCGATGGGCAACACCACCAAAACGGTCTGAAACGGCACAGCAAGGAGAATGAGGCCACCGTGGGTGACGGTGATGGGGTGCCCTTGTTGCACCCGATCGTGGGTCAAAAGTGCCAAGCGGCCGTGGCTGGATTGGGCGTAATCGTGCCGTGCGTTTCGAATCAAGTCGGCCTGCCGTGGTGAACGGGAGAACCCGAGCGTGGCGGCCCAACCACCCCGCTCCACCACAGGCAAGGGGCGCCATCCACCGAACACTGCGGCGAGCAGGAAGGCCAACATGCCGTAACTCACGGATGCGGCGGTGATCCAAGGCATCATGTCAAAGCGAAACTGGAGCGATGCCTGTGCGTCGTTCCATTCAAACTGCAGCAGGTAGGTCAGGCTGAACGCCACGAAGGGCGTGGCAAAGACCTGCAAGAGAAGGATGAAACTGAGCCAAAGCCGTGGCAGGAGAGGAGCCCGCCGTGGCTGCATCGGTCTGCCTGAACTTGGACAGGCTATGAGGTTGGTCCGTTTGGAGCGGTCCGCAAGCCCGACCTTTGACCTAGGTCTGATGCTCCGAAGGCCCGAGGGCATGCCCGTCGGCCATCCAGAGCCGCAAGATGGCCACCGGCAAACGCTCGCTACGTGGACGTCCGAGGTCCGGGCGTGGCAAAGGATCGAGCACGGTCCTGCACGCCGCGCAGCGCACGCTCAGCACTTCCCACACGGGCTCGGGAAGGGCGCAGCATGCCGTCTCCTGTTCGCAAGCATCCATGACGGTCTGAAGGCGAACCGCGGTGTTCATCGACAGCGGGACGCTTTCCGCATCGGTCAATGCGATGAGGCGTTGGATGGCGGTCCAACCGGCTCCGGCCCAAAGGCCGAAGCCGAAGGCCGCATTTCCGCTCCGAAGGCTGGCCGCACCAAACAGGAGAGGGATGAGCGTCAGGGGCAGCACCCCCCACCACAACCTGCGCATGAGCAGGACGCGGGCGGTCAAGTGCGGTTCCAAGCGAAGCGGAGCAGGGTGAGGTGAAAAGCGCAGGTTGAATCCCTTGGTTCGGCACAAGATGAGCATCGGCAACCGAGGGAGCAAGTGTCCAAGAAGCACCCCCAACGTGAGGCGAAAAGCGACGCCAAGAAGCGACATTGGGATCACCCGCGGAGGCGACGAAGGGTGCCCTCAAACAGGTCCATTCCCCGCGAAATGTCCTCGCGACCGATGGTGTAGGCAAAGCGAAGGTGGCCCTCTCCGCTAGGTCCGAAGGCCGTCCCTGGTGAGCAGAGGACGCCGTCTTTGAGGACTTCGAGGGCCAATGCTTCGCTCGTCATGCCTGGAACCTCGACCTTTGGGAAGACGTAAATTGACCCCTTGGGGCGATGGCACTGTACGCCTGGCATGGCGTTGAGTCGATCGGTGATCAGCTCGGAGCGAGCTTGGAATTCCTTGGCGAGAAGGTCAGGATAATCCGAGGCTTTCTCGATGGCCGCAAGCACAGCGTATTGCATGGCGTCGTTCGGACAGGCCGTGAGGTAGTATTGGATTTTGATGGCCTGCCGCATGTGCTCGACGTTTTCGGCGATGATGTAGCCCACGCGCCAGCCGGTCATGGCAAAGGTCTTCGAGAAGGAATTGACGACAAACACGCGGTCGTAGCCCGCCCCAAGGAAGGAGACGTGTTCGCCTTCGAAGATGATGCGGTCGTACACTTCGTCGCTGATGATCCACAGGTCATGCTTGCGGGCAAACTCCAGCAGCGCGTCCCTCTGTTCGTGGTCGATCGTCCCTCCAGTGGGGTTCGAGGGGAAATTGTAGAGGATGGCCGTGGTGTCCTCGTCCACCAAGGCCTCCAACTCGTCCACCTGCGGAACGAACTCGTGCTCGAAGCGGCAAGGGTAGTAGACTGGCGTGCCGCCCACCAAGGTCGCATCAGGGCCGTACAGCGGGAAGTATGGCTCGGGAAGAAGGACCTTCTTTCCGGGGTCGAGCAAGGTCAAAAAGAGGTTCATCAGCGCGTTTGTGCCCGACATGGTGATGCAGACGTTGTCCGCGGTCAGCCCGGGCGCATACGCCTCCCATCCTTTGGCGATGGCATCACGCAAGGCCGGAAGCCCGGCCGTGGTGGTGTACTTGTTCCGACCGTCGAGCATGGCTTGATGGAAGGCCTCAATGGCCACGGGAGGGGGTTGGAAATCAGGTTCACCAAGACCGAAAGAAATGGTGTCCTCGCCGGCCAAATCGAACATCTTGCGCACCCCCGTGGGCTGAATCGCCCTGGCCCGTGCAGCATACGTCCGCATACGTCACCGACTCCGTGTTCGCTTTTCAAGCCGTGGGGGGCGGCGAAGCCTAAGCAGCATCGCCCTCAGCAAGGGAAGGAGGGACTGCGTTCGTTTTGGGGTCGTCGTCCCCGGTCAGGCGCATCGGTGCTTCGGTGCGGCTTTGAAGCAAGACGACGACGGTCAGGGCCACCGCGAGGACCACGACCACAACGGCCATGATCGAAGCGCTTCCGCCCATGCCGTCACTCGATGCAGCCCCCGCAAAGGTGCTGAAACTGCTCAATGAAACGCCGTCTTCCGTGATGGCACGAACTTCGACCTCATGCTGCCCCTCACCGAAGGCCGAGGGGTCGAGCGCAACGGTCCACGTCAAGCGCTCGAGCGAGGCAAGGGAGGCCACGTCAGCATCGAAGGTCGCCGAGCGCCATTCACCGCCGTCGACACGGTACTCCACGGCGAGCAAAGGTGCGCCTTGTGCCCATGCATCACCGCTGAAGGTGACCAAAGAAGGCGTGACGCTCACGTTGGTGAGGTGAGCCTGAGCGGTCACGTCGATGCTTCCGGTCGTGCCTTGTTCGAGGAGCATGAAGGACATCTCCACCGCCGCGCGCGCATCGACCATGCCCCAACCAAAGTCACGGTTCCAGTATGGATCCACGTCCGGAGCAGAGGGTTCGCCGCGCCGCTCAGCGGTGAACTTGAGGATCTCCTTGATTTCAAGCGGGGAAAGATCTGGGTTGGCTTCCATCATCAAGGCGATGATGCCAGACACCGAAGGGGTGGCGTAGGACGTCCCAGAACCACGGTTGGTGTAGCCGTTGTCGGCGGCATCCTGCCCAGGCACGTCGTTGTGGCAACCGGCGCTGGTCACGCATCCTTCTGCCTGAACGATGTTCGTACCGGGCGCGGTGACCTCTGGCTTGAGTTCGTTCAACGGGTTACCGTCTCCGTTGTCGCGACGAGGACCGCGAGATGAATATCCTGCGACGGTGTCGTCTTCTCGGTCGATGGTGTCCTTGTCGTCGGTGGCGCCGACGGTAATGGACAAGGAAGAGGACCCCATACCTGAGAGCCCGTCGTTGTCCGGCCCGTCGTTTCCAGCGGCGACGCTGACGACGATGCCCGCTTCCATGGCTTCGTTGAGGATGCGGCTGTGCATGTCCTCACCGTCGGAACCTCCGCCCTCGTGGCTGGTGATGCCCCAGGACAGGGAAATGACGTCAATGCCGTGCTCGGATTCGTCCGCTCCCGCCCATGCGTCGTCTTTGTGATCGATGATCCACTGTAAGCCGTTCATCGCGGATTCGTAAAACTCCTGCGCGATCAGGTAATTCTCGAAGGGACCGGCCCCGACGTCCGTCCCGATGCGAACGTCGACCAGCGCCGCGTCTGGAGCCGACCCGGTGAAGTTGGACTCCGAGCCGTCCGCCATCTTGCCGGTGGCCGCGGCCATGCCCATGCAGGCGGTGCCGTGTTGGTGAGCGTCGTCAGGGTCGAAGGAACCGTCTTCTGCACGGCCACCGGCAAGAACGCACTGATGCACCCCGCTGTGGAGGAAGCAGACGGCGTCATAGCCCGCGACAAATTTTTCGTTCAATCCCGGGTGTTCGTTGTCCACGCCTGTGTCAACCATCGCGATGACGATGCCCTCGCCGCTGACACCGAGGTCCCAAGCACCCTCTGGGTAAACCGAGGATGAACTGGCCTTGACGGCGGGCGTTTGCACGTCGCCCCAGAACACCAATTCCCCGTACGATTCGACCATGACGACGTCGTTCAACGACCGAAGGGCCGGAATGAGGTTGGCGTCAACCTCTCCCAGCAAAAGAGCATCCACCGCTGGAACAACCAATTCGACCTGAAGGCCGAGGGATTCCACGTCAGCCACGTGTTCGTCGCCCACGGCAACGCCGTACGAGAGACCAACCCACACGGGACCCATCGCTCCGTCCAAGGTGTCGTGGACGCCGTTCCGGTCGAGATCAAGGGTGGTGCGCTCCCACCACGGAGCCGCGTCCAACGCGAGCGGGCCTGATGCGAAGTCCGGCAGCACCAAGGTTTGGCCCTCGGGAAGCACCTGCCCCTGGCTTCCTTCGATGAGGCCTCCTTGAACAGGAGCAAGGCATCCGGCCAACGGCACCAAAAGCAGCGCGATGAGAGCCACGGCCGTGAGTCGGGGTGCAGCCATGCACGGATGACATGGGTGACCTGCATGAAGATGACGTCGATGACCACGCCAGGCAGGGGGCACCTTGATGTGGCGGAATGTGCACGCCGGTGCATGCAACCCAACGAAGCCGCACCATGGGACGCTGCTCAACAAGCCGCTGCACAGCAACAACCGCAAGCCGCCCAGCAGGTC
>Ga0075480_10002826_pt1 | contig 11168 bp, 8 predicted proteins | sample DEB08_DNA_7_FD_81590 | JGI IMG/M metagenome (GOLD analysis project Ga0075480, IMG submission 81590) | Aqueous microbial communities from the Delaware River and Bay under freshwater to marine salinity gradient to study organic matter... | ecosystem: Environmental > Aquatic > Marine > Coastal ... | reverse complement strand
CCGGCGATGATGGCTGGGATTATTTTTAGTGAATACTTTAATGGCCAAAAAAAGCTACTTGCCAATAGAAGTTCAATAAGAATGACACCCCAAGATAAGATTAAAGAAAATGTTTTCATTTGTTCATATGTGAAGTTGTCTTTAATCCAGGAAAAAGGCCAGTGATTGAAGGTGGATTGAAGTAGCCCAAACATGACTTCTCCTGAGAACCATTCAGAAGAAAGTTTTCCGACTAGACCTCCAAGAAATATCATGCTGACTAAAGCTACAGCTAATTTGCAGGCTTGTTGATGATATTGTTGCTCGCCATGAAATGAGAACCAGAGAAGCCAAAGACTTACCCAAAAACTAGTAACAAAAGTAGCATCGTTGTAGGTGTTCAAATGCAGCATTAGAACAAGTGAGGAAAGGCATAAGATAGAACTATAAATTTTTAAAAGTAATTCGGAAATAAAGCCGGACTTCATAAAATATATGGAAAGTGTAGTTAAAGGAAGAAAGTAGAAGAGTTGAGAGACTATAGGGCTTTCAAAAATGGAAGGAAATAACTCTAAGTCTGGTCTAAATTTAAAAGCTGTTACATTTAAATATTCCCAGAAAAAAACAGGTAACTTTATGAACCATCCTAGAAGAAGGCCGCCTAGGACAATTTTGTAGATCTTGTCGTTAAACTTATTTTCCGTCATAGGACTTCTTGGTTATCACTTTAAAAGACTTGTCTTTTATATCCCACTCATATGCAGTAATGATGGTTTTACCTGCAAACTCGGATCTTATATAAACAGACTTAATCGATCCATTTATGAGTTCTTCACGGTCTTTTCGAAAACTAAGAACTCGTGCTGGATAGTGGTTGAACTGTTTGCCGACATGCTCCAGATCTCTATTGATAATGTCATTTAAAGCAATGGGGTCATATTTGTATGGACTCACCCATATACAATTAGAGAAGTTGTACATAGATGGGATAGCTTGGAGAGAAGACCAGGCTGCGAAGTTTGAAGATTGTAAGTGGAATTGTTTTAAGAAGACTTTTGGAAATATGAATTTTCCCAACTGAATCAAACAGACAAGAACAATTACAGAGTAAAATAATTTAGTAGATTTAGTCACGTCTTGTCCTGTATAAAATAAAAAGGTACGAATTAAACTATAATTCGTACCCTAAAGTTTTTTACTTTAAATTTTGAACGACCGTTCAAATTAGGCTTAGTTTCAACAGCCCATACTAAAGCCGACGACCGTAACCGGTTTTATGTCGTAACTTATTATAAAGCCTTTGAATCTTTCAGTTGTCTTATTGCCATATTCTTTATCAACAGTACTCATATTAAAAAAGACATCACTAACAGTAAAACCACCTGTTCTTAAAGTCATTTTAGCCTGTCTGTACTTGATAGGCTCCCAATAATCTCTGTTGTCAGCCAAAAACTTTTTAGCTTTCTCAACTCTTTGTTGGTAGAACTTACTGCTCTTATTAACAGCTATATTTCTAATAAGACGACTGTACGAGAGTACCTTAGATCTTTCCTTCCAAACTACGATAGAATCGTTAGATAAGCCAACCATTCTACTATGTGGAATCAAAGTAACTGATTTTTTGCCTTTCTTCTGTTTAGAAATATCAGACTTGGACTCTTTAGGAAAGCTAATAACTTTCTTTTCCGGAGCCTTTGGCTTAGCTAAAGCAACAGGTTTATCCATTTCTTTCTTTTCAACTTTAGCAATTATTGGAGCGTCTTTTTGAACCTCCACAGATCTTTCTTGACTGGCTAGTTCATTAAATTGAGACTGTTTGGCTTCAAGCTCTTTTTTGAGAAGTCCAATTTCAGCTTCGTAAGGGCCTACGTAGTCGTTTATCATCTGAAAAGCGACATCCCACTTTTTCTCTAAAGCTAACTGACGAACGTCTAGTTTTAGATCTTGAAAGATATCCTTTTCATTGGTTAAGTCAGCTTGTTGCTGAGGTAAGCCTTCAACCTGAATTTGATTGTAGTTTACAATTTCAGTTTCTGGCTGTTTAACACTGGGTTTTTCAGCTTTAACAACTTTTGGAGCAGCTTCGGTACTTACTTCCTTTATGTCAGAATCTGGAACTTGGGCAGTTTCAGTTTCTTGAGGAGTAGTTTGTCCAGAGTTTTTGGAACTTAAAGCAGCAATAGCTAAAACAAAAAGTAATAAGCCAAGACCAGTCAAAATAGCTGGAAGAGGATTTTTCCCTTTTTTTCTAGCGTTTCTTAAAACCCGATTAACAGGTTTTCTTTTGTTCGCTTTCATTTAATTGCCTCATTTAACTTTAAAACTTTCTGACTTAAGCTTTCACAAGCTCAAATCTTCCGTTCAAATAGATACAGAGGTAATGTCGAGTTTCAGCTGATAAATTAATAAGTGCTTCTCACACAGTACTCATTATTTCATTTCAGCTTAGTCTTCCCAATTAAAAAATAACTGTTCATAGACTAAAAAATTCCTACAACATTACAACACAGTCACCGACTTTTATAAAACACATTACTAATATAACGCATATGACACTTAAATACTGTCATCATTTTTAATAAAATTTTACTATTTTTTATATTTTGTCATTTTTGGCGATTAAGAAAAGCATAATTGCTTCCTTGAAATTCACTTTTCTCAGTAGATTTCGAGGATTTTTTTACCGTTTAATCTTAGCCTCGTTCATTAAACCCAAAAGAATCTGTTCAATATTTCACAAATATATAGTAATGAACTACTGGCTGTCACTATTTACTTAGCAATTAAGTATGTGTAATTTGCGAGGAAATATGTTTAAAGTTTTTCTATTTTTATTGCTTCTCAGCCAATGCCTTTTTGCTGAGAAAAAGCCCAATGTCATCATTATTTATACTGATGATCAAGGGACGCTGGATATGAAATGTTACGGAGCAACAGATCTAGTAACTCCATACATGGATAAGATGGCTTCAGAAGGAATTCGCTGGACTCAGTTTTACTCAGCGGCACCAGTTTGCTCTCCTTCAAGAGCGGCTCTTTTGACTGGGCTTACTCCTCAAAAAGCTGGCGTCCCAGGCAATGTTGGATTAACCGCTGTTGGCATGCCTTCTGATCGAGTAACTATTGCAGAACAATTAAAGACAGCAGGTTATAAAACAGCAAAGATAGGGAAGTGGCATTTAGGTCATCATGAAGAGACTGTACCAAATGGACAAGGCTTTGATTATCAGTTCGGTCATCTTGTTGGCTGTATTGATAACTATTCTCATTTCTTTTATTGGTCTGGTCCTAATAAACATGATTTATTTAGGAACAATAAAGAGATACACTTACCTGGACGATTCTTCCCAGACTTGATGGTTGAAGAAGCAAGTAAGTTTATTAAAGAGAATAAGAAAGATCCTTTCTTTATTTACTTTGCCATGAACAGTCCTCATTATCCTTATCAGGGAGATGCAAAGTGGTTAGAATTTTACAAAGACCTTCCAATGGACAGACGTTATTATGCAGCTTTTCTTTCAACACAAGATGAAAGAATTGGTAAGCTTCTAAAAGTTCTAGAAACGGAAGGCCTTAAAGAAGATACAATTGTTATTTTTCAGTCAGATCATGGACATTCAACAGAACAAAGAGCCTTTTATGGTGGAGGTTATACAGGAAAGTTTAGAGGAGCCAAATTTAGTCTCTTAGAAGGAGGGATTCGAGTTCCGGCCATCATTTCTTGGCCAGGTAAAATAAACCCTGGAGTTCGTGACCAATTTGCAGTTTCATGTGATTGGTTTCCAACTATCATGGATTTATGTGGCGTTAAACTTCCAAAACATCAACTAGAGGGCAAGAGCCTTGTTCCGATTATTAATTCAGCAAGTGAAAAAACTCAACATGAATTCTTCACTTGGCAAATGGCAAAACAGAAGGTTGTTCGTGAAGGGGATTGGAAATTATGTATCGATGTAGTTGATACTACAGGGAAAAAAAGAGTAACTGAAAAAGGTGCAAGGCTCTATAATATTGCGAAGGACCCTTCAGAGAAAAAAGACCTTGCCAAAGAAAATAAAGATGTCGTTGAACGCTTGAAAAAAAGGCATGCGGATTGGCTTAAATCAGTGAAATAGAAATAATCTATTAAGAAACCTCGAGGACTGTATAGTCCTTGTGCTTTCGTCCAATAGTGACTGATATTTGATCTCCTACACTTTTCCCAATTAATGACTTTCCAAGAGGTGAAATAGGAGTCATGACCATAATCTCTTTAGAATCGAACTCGACTTTAAGACCTCCGGAAGAGGGCGCAATAAACATATATTCTTCTTTGCCATTTTGATCTTCAAGTCGTACAAGAGCATTAAGCATTACGCTAGTAACAGAGGTGATTTCCATACTATTTAATGCAGCCAGAGAGTTTTCCAGTTCCTCAACCCTTCGAGCTTGTCCTTGAACTAGATAGGATGCTTCAAGGCCTTTTGTATCGTACTTAGATTCAGCGATGTTCTCTTCATGTGTAGCACTTTCATGAGCCATTTTGACGGCATCAATGGCCAGAGTTAGCTTGGCACGAATTTTATCTTTTATGGCTTTAAATAGTTCTTCTTTATTCATCTTTTACTTCTCTTAACTGAGCTCAGAATATTGCCTCAGGAAACTTTTTTCAATATCTGAGTAAATAAAAGATTTGACTTAGTGTAAAATATACATTAATATAAAAGTGTAATTAAGACACTAAGATAAAGGAGGTCGAGATGTACGGATATATGAAAGCAGACCCCAATCAGTTTGTGATTCACTACAGTAAGGGGAAAAAGAAAAAGGTTGGAACAGGAATTTGTTTCTGGTATTTCACGCCAACGAGCACGATTGTTAAAGTCCCAATCAATTCAATAGATGAGCCCTTTATTTTTGAAGAGGTTACCGCTGACTTTCAGGAGGTAACAGTTCAAGGGCATTTAACTTACAAAATAAGTGATCCTGCTAGAGCTGCAGAGGTTTTAGATTTTTCTCTGAATGCCAGAGGCTTTTATAAAAGCAAAGATCCTGAGAAACCATCAAAGAGACTCTTAAACTCTGTTAAAGTTTATCTTCAGGAAGAGCTACAAACAAAGAGCTTGAAAGATGTCTTAAAGGGAACTGAGCGTTTAACAGAAATAGTCCGAGACCGACTTAAGAAAAATTCAACAGCTGAAAATCTCGGATTGGAAGTTCTCGATTTCAACATCTTGGCTTTAAAGGCAAACCCTGAAACTATGAGAGCTCTTGAAGCTACTATTCGAGAAGAAATTCTCAAAAAAGCTGATGAGGCTCGTTATGATAGACGAAATGCTTCTGTTGAGCAGGAGAGGGCCATCAAAGAGAATGAATTCAATACTGAGATTGCAGTAGAGAAAAAGCAGCAGGAAGTTCAAGAAACAAAACTTGCTGCTAAGCGTAAGCTCCAATCTCAAAACTTCGTTGTCCAACAGGAAAAGGTAGCGGCGGAAATAGACCTCGAAGAGAAAAATAAAGAACTTGTTACCTTGCAGGTTTTGAATGACAAAGAGAAAGCAGATAGCCAGGCATACAGCTTGAATGCCATGCTGAAGGCTTACGAAAAAATTGATCCTAAGAAGATTCAGGCTTTAGCGATGATGAAGATGGATAGTCACCAGTTAATCGCCAATGCATTCAATGAATTGGCAGAGAATGCAGGCAAGATCGGTGAATTGAATATTAGCCCAGAGCTACTGAATCAACTTATGAAAAAGAGGGGAGGTGCTTGATGGATCGCAAGCTGGTAATTATCTATCGCAAAACAAGGCTTGAAGAGCTCGTTGAGAAATACAACAGTGTTGACCAGGCTAAGTTCTACATTGAGAGTCTGGGGGAGGACTTTCAAGACTACGCTTTAGAGAATGCAAATTACCAGCAATCCATTGAAAAGATGAAGCAAGAGTTGTCGGGCTTGAATGTGCGCTTTCACTTTGTTGAAAGGCGATTTCTATCCAATTACATATTCAATCCCGACGACCTTATTTTGGTACATGGCCAAGATGGGCTTGTTGCCAACACTTTAAAGTATTTGGAAGGACAAGCAGTTATAGGAGTCAATCCAGATCCAGAAAGATGGGAAGGTAAGTTACTACCATTTAGAGTTTGCGATTTACACTCAGTTCTTCCAGGAGCTTTGAAAAATCAACGTCATTATTCTGAAGTAACTATGGCTCAAGCGACTTTAAATGATGGTCAAACCTTGAAGGCTGTTAATGACTTCTTCATAGGAGTTAAAAACCATGGAAGTTTTAGATATGCTTTGGAGACTTCAGGACATGAAGAGCATCAAAGTTCTAGTGGAATTATTATCAGTGCACCTTTAGGAGGAAGCGCATGGATGACATCAGTCCTTACTGGAGCTCAAAAGATAATGAATTTTTTTGTAGATCTTCCACCAATGAACGTCAATATTTTTAACTCATGGGATGAGAAAAAATTGGTATATTCAGTTAGGGAGCCGTTTCCATCTTTGTATTCTCAAACAGAAAACTGTTTTGGAGTCATTTCTGATCAAGACAAGCTCATAATTAGATCTGAAACGCCGGATAATGCAGTCATTTTCAGTGATGGAATTCAGGAAGACTTTATTGAGTTTACTTCAGGTTCTCTAGCTGAGGTTTCTATCTCAAATACAAGAGGGATAATTCTTTACTAAGTTTTTGGCTGAACTTATGTACAAATAAGTATATCTGACTAGTTTAAGCTCCTATGTATGTTTAAAAGGATTTTGTCATGAGGGGCTTATTTTTAGTATTTGTATTTATCTCTTCTTTATATTCACATGAAAACCATTTTGAACCATTACATCATAAGTTGCCAAAGGCTGATGAAGTAAGGTTAGGTTCGGGGGCTCCAGGTCCAAAATATTGGCAGCAGCAAGTTGATTATGAAATGGATATTAAGCTGGATGAAGATAAAAATACTTTGACTGGAACGGGCAAAATTACTTATAAAAATAACTCGCCTCATACACTCAAATATCTTTGGCTGCACCTAGATCAAAATAAGAATCATAAACACTCTGAGAGTAGAAGAAGTTCTAGTGGCTCAGACTTGTCTTCGGGAACCTTCCCTTTGCGCCATTTCAAGGGAGAGGTTCTAAGAGATAAGCTTGAGGGCGTAAAAATTACTTCAGCAACAGATAAAGATGGTAAGAAACTATCTTATGAAGTTGTTGGAACAATGATGCGCATCAATCTGGAGAAAGAGCTTCTAACACAGCATTCATTTGAATTTAACCTGTCCTGGAATATGGAGATTGTAGATGCTAAGGCCATTTTTAGTAGAACAGGCTACGAGTATTTTGAGAAGGATAAAAATAAAATATTTACTATATCTCAATGGTATCCTAGACTTGTTGCTTACAGTGATCGCTATGGATGGCATACACAACAATTTCTTTGGGCCGAATTTGCTCTGGAGTTTGGCGACTATCAAGTAAACATAACTGTTCCAGAAGACCACCTTGTAGCGGCAACTGGAGTCATGGCCAATGAAAAAGAAGTTCTATCTGCAGAGCAGCAAAAGAAGTTAAATGAAGCCAGAAAGGCAGAGAAGCCTGTTTTCATTGTTACTCAAAAAGAGGCTGAAAAGAAACTAAAATCTAAGTCTAAAAAGTTAAGAACCTGGAAGTTTAAAGCAGATAATGTAAGAGATTTTGCTTTTGCTTCTTCGAGAAGGTTCATCTGGGATGCAATGAACTGTCGCTTAGGTGAGAAAGATGTTCTATGCATGTCATTTTACCCACCTGAAGGCAATCCTCTTTGGGAAAGGTATTCCAGTCATGCTGTCAGTCATACGTTAAAGACTTATTCAAAGTACGCTTTTGACTATCCTTACTCAACAGCTCAGTCAATCAATGGTCCTATTTTTGGAATGGAATATCCAATGATTACTTTTCAGTCAATGCGACCTTCGAAAGACAAGACATACAGCCGTAGACAGAAATACGGCTTAATATCTGTGATCATCCATGAAATAGGGCACAACTACTTTCCTATGATTATTAATAGCGATGAACGTCGCCATGCCTGGATGGATGAAGGTATTAACTGCTATGTACAATATCTCGCTGAAACTGAGTGGGAAGACAACTATCATGGAATCAATGGAAAGACATATGGAGGGATAAAAAGTTATATGTCCTCTGCAACGGATCAGTCCATTATGACAAAGGCCGATAACATCAAAAGTCTTGGAGTGAATGCCTACGCAAAACCAAGTGCAGGTTTGGTCATACTTCGTGAGACTATTGTAGGAAGAAAGATTTTCGATAAAGCCTTCAAAGAATATTGCCAACGTTGGAAGTTTAAACGTCCAATGCCTGAAGATTTTTTCAGAACAATAAATGAAATGACTGGCCGAGACCTTGCGTGGTTTTGGAATAGTTGGTTTTACTCAACAGACCATGTCGATATCTCAATTGAATCTGTAGAAGAATACGAAATAAATACCAGAAACCCTGAAATTGAGAAAACAGCAGAAAAGAAAAAGGTTCTTGATAGAGGTGTTCCAATTACAGAGATTCGCAATAAAACCGTTCCAAAGCTAGTCGATAAATTTCCGGAGTTGAAAGATTTTTATAATTCATATGATCCCCATGCTATTCTCGATAAGGATAAGAAAGACTTTGAAAAGTATGTGAAAAGCTTAAAAGAGGACGAAAAGAAACTCCTAAATTCAAAAAAAGTTTTTTACGTAGTTAAGCTCAAGAATATTGGTGGGGTTCCCATGCCAGTTATTTTGACTTTGGAATACGCTGATGGCAGTAAAGAAGTCGTAAAAGTGCCAGCAACTTTCTGGCGTCGAGGCAGCAAAGATATGCATAAGCTACTCATTCTCGATAAAAAATTGAATGCTGTAGAGCATGATGTACTGGATGAAACATTGGATACTAATCGACATAACAATCGCTATCCCCCAAGAATTATTTCCAAGAAAGTTGATTTGACTAAGGGGAGCAAAAAAGGCAGTAGCAACCCTATGAAAGAGCAATTAGATCGAGAGAAAAAGAAAGCCGATGCCGCAAAGAAAAAAGCTAGTGAGAAGAAATAAGATTACTTCACGACTGGCAAGATAATTCTGGATGAGTGTTCTTTGGAAAGCATTATCGTGTTTGTCGCAATCGGAGTTTTGGCAAAATCAATTGCAGAAATGGGCTTAAAAGTATTTGGATGAACTTCATACTTAGGACTGTTACTGCTTGAAATATGAACTGCAATTCTGTGGCCTTTATTGATGACTAAAGCGGTGCTCCACATATCCATTTTGAGTTTGTAAACTTTTCCTTTTTCAACTTTAGATTCTTTATTGAAGCCTTGATGAAAACGAGTCATGATGATTGAATCGCGAACTATGGCTTCGTAACCATCTGGATAGACATCGATGAGCTTTGCGGTGAAAGTTGTGTCTTCGACATCAGTTTTAACGAAAAGCTCAGCTAAGACTTTACCAGTAATTTCCATTGGTTCTTTTAATGGCTCGGAAGTAAAGCGTAAGATGTCCTTGTGGTCTTTCAAAACTCTTTGATCCTTAGGGCCAACGCACTGATGAATGAAAACATCTCCTCCGATTGATGGGACTGGATTTCTAGGATCGTATTTAAAACTCAAGGAAGTACCCTTTTCTGGTTTATCTGTGCTTAATGATCCATCGCCCTTCATGAAATAGGAAACTGGTGTGTTAGGGACAGGCCAAACTGATGTGACTTTGTAGTGGTTCCCAGGAGCGTTGGGGTCAGTTACATCACCCATTAAATAGTAAACAATTCGGGACTTTTGAGCTTTATACTTTTCAGAACTTTCAGTAGAATCTGCTAGCTCTGGTATCTGCCATTCTTTAGGAATAGTTTTGTGAGGAAATTGTTTGCCTGCCATACGTCCATGGCCAGAGGCATCGACTTGGATAAAGACTTTGCTGTTTTGAGCAAAGCTTTCAAAATAGTCGAGAGCAGATTCGGCAAAGATGTCGTACCATCCAGTTTGAGCTATGAAGATTGCATCATTATTTTTTGCGGCATTTACTGTTTGATCATATTTACTTTGATCAAAGAGTCTGATAGTTGGTTTTGGCCAATGTGGAACTCTAACATTTCTATTTCCAAACCAGTTTATCATTTCTCGGCGAACGCCATTGTGATATCCCCAGTATAGATAAGCATTGCCCCCACTTATAGTTGTGAATACGGATTTTAAAGATGGAGGCTTTGAGAGGTAAGCCATATAAGCTGCAAATCCATGACCGCTTTGACCAGCTAGACCAACATTTCCATTACAGAAAGGCTGCTTTGCTATCCATTCGATAGCATCGTAACCATCATTAATTTCATTATCAAATGAAAATGGATCTAGGGTTCCTTTACCTTCTGATTCTCCATCACCTCTTAAATCTTGAGCGGCAAAGATGACATTTTTATTTGTGAAGTGGCCTGCACCATGTAAACCTGCAGCCAATATTAAGTATGAAGTTCTAGTAAGAATTACTGGATAACGTCCTGGTTTTTTAGGTTTGAAAATTCCAGTAGCAAGCTTTACTCCATCTCTCATTGGCACCATAATCTTTTCATAAACGTAGTTAGCGCCAAGAGTTTTGCAGATGTGCATAACGCAAAAGTCATCTTTCTCTTTAGCTGTCAGGATACCGTCTTTATTGAGATCTGAATGTGGATAAATCTTTAGAAAATGAGCAGCTCCAGGAACTGCTGTAGGAAGATCTTTGACCTTATCAACTGCAAATAGGTTTAATGAAAAAAGAAGTGTTATGGAAATGGCTTTTAATAACATAAAAATTCCTAAGTATATCAGACACACATGATTAATTTTAAACTTTTGTAGGGATAAACACTACATAAAGCAGTCTGTTACTTAGGAATTATTATATTTGATTAATTAACTCTTAATGAGCCTATTTAATATGCCTGTAGATTTCGCATACTTTTCGCTTTCCACTCCAAAATGCTGAATGAGAGTTAGTAGTAAATTTGACTGCGGAACTTCTTTCTCAAAGTGAATGAAGCGACCAGTATTTAAACCACTGTTTTTTCCACCAGCAAGAAGTAAAGGTAAATTACTTCCCCAGTGTTTTCCACCATGACTAAGTCCTGATCCAAACATGAGAATTGAGTTGTCAAATACAGAGCTTCCGTCAACTTCTTTCAGAGTTTTCAT
>Ga0075480_10002825_pt1 | contig 11174 bp, 9 predicted proteins | sample DEB08_DNA_7_FD_81590 | JGI IMG/M metagenome (GOLD analysis project Ga0075480, IMG submission 81590) | Aqueous microbial communities from the Delaware River and Bay under freshwater to marine salinity gradient to study organic matter... | ecosystem: Environmental > Aquatic > Marine > Coastal ... | reverse complement strand
GGGAACGGACTCTCTGGAAATACTCAATATCCTTGGGATTCGAACCCGGCCAGCCGCCCTCGATAAAATCGATACCCATCGCGTCCAACTCGAGCGTGATATCCAGCTTGTCGGCGAGTGACAGGTTGACCCCCTCGCCCTGGTTACCGTCACGCAGGGTCGTATCATAGATCTCGATTTTCTTGCGGGCCATGGTGCTTATCCTCAGGCGTATCCCAGCCTGGCTGCAGTCTGCCTGATTTCCGCTTCGGCACTCAACAGGTTATCGAGCGGATCAAAGGTCGCCGCGAGAAATGCTTCCCGGGTCGATTCCTTCATGGACACCGGATAGATCTCGTTAGCACAGATTACCTGCAGGGCCTCGAGATCAATGATGATTTCAGCGTCGGGCTGGCTCTCTATTGTCGCCGCAAGCTTCGAGCGGTTTTCCGCGTCCATCACCAGGCAGGGAATGCCGAGCGTGGTGCAGTTGCCATGAAAAATTTCGGCAAACGAGCCGGCAATCACCGCCTTCAGGCCGAATTTCTGGATCGCCTGGGGTGCGTGCTCACGACTCGAGCCGCAGCCGAAATTATTGTCCGTCAGCAGAATCTCAGCACCAGAATAGTTCGGGTTGTCGAGCGGGTGCCCCTTGGAAGATCCGTCAGCATTGAATCGCTCATCGTAAAAAAGCGACGGGCCCAACTCATCAAAAGTGACGCACTTGAGATAGCGCGCCGGGATAATCCGGTCTGTATCAATATCGTTACCGCTGACATAGACGCCGGTGCCGGCAACTTTCGCCATTCCGCTCATTATGCTGCTCCCTTCATGCCAAACACGTCCCGCGCGTCAGCGACGCAGCCTTCCACGGCTGCCGCTGCCACCATGACCGGACTCATCAGGATGGTACGCCCCGTTGATGAACCCTGGCGACCGATAAAGTTGCGGTTGGAGCTTGAGGCACAAACCTCGTCACCTACCAGCTTGTCGGGGTTCATCGCGAGACACATCGAACAACCCGGTTTGCGCCATTCAAACCCGGCTTCTTCAAAGACCTTGTCGAGCCCCTTCGCCCGCGCTGCCACATCGACTTTCTCTGAACCCGGCACAGCGATGGCACGGACGTTGTCGGCGACTTTTCTGCCGCGAATCACAGCAGCGACCGCCTCAAAATCACTCAGACGACCGTTCGTGCAACTGCCAATGAAAGCAACATCGATAGGCGTACCCTTGATGGGTGCATCGGCCTGCAGTTGCATGTAGTTCAGGGCATCGGTGATCAGGTTCTTCTCGAGACCTTCGACGCTGGCCGGTGACGGCACATTTTCGCGAATCGAAATCGCCTGTGCTGGAGTCACGCCCCAGGTAACGGTCGGCTCAATGTCAGCCGCCTGGATCGTAATTTCATCGTCGTATACGGCATCAGCATCGCTGGCATAAGCGCGCCACTTCTCACAGGCAGCGTCGAACGCGTCACCGCTGGGGATACGCTCCTTGCCCCGGAGAAATTCAAACGTGGTCTCGTCCGGGTTGATATAACCACAGCGGGCACCGCCCTCAATGCTCATATTGCACACCGTCATGCGCTCTTCCATGGTCATATTGTCAATCACGGAACCGGCGTACTCGTAGGCATAACCGACCCCGCCGTTGACACCAAGGATCCGGATGATGTGCAGGATCACGTCCTTCGCGGTGACGCCAGGAGCGAGCTCACCCTCAACATTGATCCGGCGCACCTTCAGCGGATCCATCGCCAGTGTCTGACTCGCGAGCACGTCGCGAACCTGGCTGGTACCGATCCCGAGCGCAATACAGCCGAACGCACCGTGCGTCGCTGTATGACTGTCGCCACAACAGATCGTCATGCCCGGCTGGGTCAGCCCAAGCTCAGGGCCGACGACGTGAACGATGCCCTGGGAGCCTGATTCCGGTGCGAAAAACTCGATGCCGTTTTCCGCCGTCGCATCGCTCAGCACCTGGATCATCTTCTCAGCCATATCATCAGCGAGCGGTCGTGACTGATTGTCGGTTGGAATAATGTGATCTACCGTCGCATAGGTGCGGTCGGGATAAGCCACCTTCAGGCCCTTGTCTTTCAACATGCCGAACGCCTGTGGACTGGTCACCTCATGTATGAGATGCAGTGCCATGAATACCTGGTACTGGCCACTGTCGAGCTGGCGCACAACATGGTCGTCCCAGACTTTCTGGAAAAGACTTTTACCCACTTGAATAACACTCCCGCTTAAGGTGAGAAACAAAAAGGGGCGGAATTTTAGCATGATTAACCGGTCTGACTATTCGCATCAGGAATGCCGGGAATTCCTCCAGGCGGGCGGTTCCTGCATATGAACGGTCGATTCCGGTTGCCATGTGGCTGAGGCTTTCGACTAGAATGCAGGTATGGACGAGCCCGAAGATCAGGAAGAAAACCGGCGCAAGGAACCGCGCCGGCTGTTCAACACTGAAGCCACCATCCAGGTGATGGAGAGTTCAGATTCCGAACTGGTGGGACTCTCGCTGGAAACCACCATCGTTGATGTTTCCACTCTCGGCTTACGCCTCAGCTGCAGTCAGTTCCTGCATGAGTGTTCAGTCGGTATCTGGATAGATCTCGCAGACTATACAGAGACCTATTTCCTCACCGCCAATATCCGTTGGGCGAGCTGGAACGAAACTGATGGCTTTCAGGTCGGACTCGAATTCATCGAGAACCCGCTCTCAGACCAGGAACGCTGGAACGAGCTCTGGCAATCCATCATCGAAGCCGATTGACCAGCAACAGGAGCCGAGGATCAGTCCTGCAGTCGCGCCAGCAGCCCTGGCACATCCTGCCGCCCGGGATGATCGGGGAAACGATCGCCGAACTCGGCCAGCATGACCCGCAATGCCGCGCGATGAACCGGCAGCTCTGCCCGACCGGCCATCTGCAGAACCAGGCCACCGGCGTGCAGCCGGAATGATTGTGGCGACTCCTGCCAGCGTTCATCGAAGATCGTCCAGGCCCTGCCCGGCTCTGTTTCGAGGAGCCGGCTGATAAAGCCTGAGGCGAGCCGGTCCAGCAGACGACGATCTGAGAAATCCTTGAGCAACTCATAGACAAGCGCCTCATCGGCATAGCGCCGGCGGCGCAGCAGTTGCTCCATTTCCTGCCAGCCTGCATCAAACCCCGATTGCCGCGTCCGTCGATTAATCTGCTTCAGTCTGGGAATCAGCTCAGCCCGCCTCGCTTCGGTTTCAGCCATTGCAGCCTGTTCCGTGCTGAACAGTGTGCTGATGCCCAGTTCGTTGCGGCGCACATGCATCAGGATGCCCGTAACCCGCAGCATCAACAGCACCAGTGCCGCCAGCAGCACGGAGACCACAATTTCGCCGATCGAGGTCTGCAGCAGGGCAAGTTCCCGCGCCGCGATGAACAGCGCCAGGAACAGGAAGCCCTCGAGCATCAGCCGCAGTGAGAAGTAGGTGATGCCCATACTCTGCATGAAATCGCGAATCCGGCGCGGACTGACAATCTGCAGCATCGGTTCGTGAAACGTCGTCAGCGCCACCACCGCCGGGGCGATCACCACGACACCCGACAACAGCAGTTCACGCAGTACCGGTGGCGTAACCTGGAAGGCGGTGATGGCAACCACGACGAGAAACCCCAGTCTCACCAGGCGCAGGTCAAAACTTGCCAGCGAACTGATAAAGGTCGGAGGTTGCACGACGCCCCTCGCCGAGCTTTCAACGACCTCGAAAGCATATTCCAGGGTCAGCACGACAAAGAAAAAATTCAGCAGGCTCAGCAGGTCGTTGTCGATCACCGAGCCCGGTGCCTGCAACTGCAGCCAGACCATGCCACTGGCCAGCGGCCAGAGCCAGATCACCGGCAGATAGAAGAGATACTTGAAAACGGGCAGTGTGTGACGCGGCTGACTCATCGGGCGGTTGGGCGGCCTGTTCAGCGGCGCCGTGAATCAGCCCTTGCGCCGCGCAAGCTCGGCGACCTGTGCGGCGAACTTCGAGTTGGGCAGTACCTCGTAATAGAACAGCCCCGTATCAGCGCCTGGCAGCGGACCGTCGTCGGTCATGATGCCAACCTTGCCCTGGCGGACGATCAGGTCCCTCACCTTGCCCTGGACATCCGGATACTGGCCAACATGAAAAATCTCTTCACCATCACCGGACTTCGCCTTAAGCCGCTTGAAGTGACACTCCGCGGTGAGCTTCTCAAATGCGGCGTCATCAACCAGGATACCGTTGACGTTGTAACGAACCAGCTCCTGGCCTTTTTCACCGCGATGACGGTCTCCTTCCTGGAACTGGAAGACGGCGACATTGAAGTTACCGGGGTCAAAACTGCCCCGCAAACGCCAGGAACAGGACGACATGCGGTCTGCATCGCCAATCGCCGACGAAATCATAATGGGGCGATTGTCATCAAACAGGAACAGTGGCTTGTCCTCGGCGTAGCAGATACCGACACCAATCTCGAGGGTCGGCAGGCCGGTCTGCTTCGAATGCGTGTTCTTAGACGTGACGATATCCAGCATTTCCTTTGCCATACCGCAGGCGCGGGACACGCTGAACCACTCATCCGGGCTGTTCTGATACTCGTAGGTGCCGAGGATTACAGCATCACCTTCGATGAAGACCTTGACCGCGCCATAGCGCGCCAGGCACTCATTAATCGGGTTGAAGAATCGCAGGGAGAAGTAAGAAGCCGGGTTCAGGCCCTGTTTGATCAGTTCGCCGGTGACGGTGGTCGAGCCGCGGACATCAGCCTTCAGGATTGCATGATGAACAATGTCCGGGGTCTCATCCTGGCCGACTTCCTTGATCTCATCACTCTGGAGCAATCGATTAAGATTCCCCCCGGCCCTGGCCAACTGGATCTTTTCAGGGTCAGTAATCACCGAGATCCGGTTAAACAGGCGATGGGCAAAGCGGAAATACTTCAGGTGCAGCCGATACCGGCTGTAGTCAGTGAGAAAACGCAGGAACAGGCTGTCTTCGTCCTCACGGTAGAGCCGGTCAAACTCCTTTGCGCACTGTTCCAGCTTGGCCTGCAGCACTGCAGCACCTTCTTTAGAGGCATCCACCAGCTCTACGGCCTTGCGCGTGTCGAGGCCGGAGACGAACAGCAGGGCATCTTCAATCTCAACCAGGTCAAGATCTCTCTGGGTGAGCTTCTCGCGCAGCCCGTAACTGGCCAGCAGTTTTCTTATTACCTTGTTGTCGCCAATGGCGCGCCGGATTTCTGACCTGACCTTGGCGAGTTTCTTGAACTCTCCTTTCAGCCCCCAGCTGCCTGTAAAGCCGAGGTCTTCCTTGGCGGCCTCAAGCTGCTTTTCATGGACCTTCTCATCAAACAGCAGGCGCAGATTGCCGGGATGGTCGAGCCAGGAAAAGGTTTCATGCACGTCGTCCTTCTGATCTTCCGATGGCCCCAGCAGGTTCTGGGCAGCAAACAGGCCGCCAAGCTCGTCATACACCTCCGACTGGGCCGAGGTCAGCTTCTGATCATTCCTGAGCGGCTCGAACGGTGCTTCCGGCAGGTGTTTCGCGAGTGCTGATTCAATGGCCGCCGAAACTCGCTCGAACTCCTGGCCGTTTCCTGGCCAGATCGCATAGTAATCGAGCAGCAGCAACGGATCCCTCGGTGAACGGCTGAACAGCAGCGGGTTGCACATGACATTGGCGGCCTCGGGAAACCCGCCGAGGATCTGCTCACGCAGGGGTTTAAGCTGGTTGTTCTCTTCGCGCTGCAGCAGGCGCAGGTACAAACGGCAGAGCCGATACAGAAACTCACTGTTGTGTTTACGGTACCAGGCGACCCGCTCCTGGGTGACGAGCAGTGATCTTGAGCCGGCATAGTGCTGCTGACCGAGGGTTTCCTCCAGCTGCTGGCTGTATTTATCGAGTGATGAACGGATCTCAGTGATGATGTGTTTGACGATGGCGAACTGGAGGATGCTGATCTGGGCTTCATTCAGGTCTGTTTTCGACCGGTGCATCGTCACCTTCATCAGATCCGTGTAGGCATTCCTGATCTCGATCATGGCCTCAGAGTTACCGGAGATCAGGCTCTTGCCAGCCAGCAGTCGTTTCAGGTTCTGCTCAAGGGTTTCCCTGATGTGCAGGGTTAATGCACCAGAAATCTCAACATCGGCGTGATAGTTATCGATGCCCTTGGCAACTTCACTGGTGGTGAGCTGAATGCCCCGCGGCGCTTTCAACTGGGCGAGAATATCGTTGATGGAGGTTACAGCTGTCGACACGATCTATTCTTCTCTCATTCTGCCGGTATCACTGCCTGATCCTGACGACCTGTCTTTTCCTGCCCCAGCCTCCCGGTGTTGCATCGAACACACCGGCAAGCCAGGTGCCGCAATGGCGACAACAGGACTGACTGTCGAGCTGCCACTCACCCAGTTGATACCAGTCTCTTTCAATGACGCGAGTACCGCAGCCCGGGCAGTAGGTTGAGCCGCCGGTCGTGTCATGGACATTACCGGTATAAACGTAGTGCAAGCCCGCAGAAATCGCAATATTGCGCGCGGTGGTAAGGGTATCGGCGGGCGTATTCGGGTACTCAAGCATACGATAGTCGGGATGAAAGGCAGAAAAATGCAACGGCACATCCTGGCCCAGGTTATCGACGATCCAGCGTGTCATCGCCTCGATCTCAGCCGGCGAATCATTCTCACCTGGAATCAGCAACGTGGTGATCTCGAACCAGACACTGGTCTCATGCTTCAGATACAGCAGTGTATCGAGCACAGGCGCGAGGTGACCGCCACAGATCTTGTGATAGAAGCCCTCCGTAAAGGCCTTGAGGTCAACATTGGCGGCATCCATGTGGCGAAAGAACTCGCGCCGCGGCGCATCGCAGACATAACCTGCCGTTACTGCCACGGACTTGATGCCCTGAGCGGCCCCTGCCTGTGCCACATCGACCGCATATTCGAGGAAGATCACCGGGTCGTTGTAGGTATAGGCGATACTGCGACAGCCCGTCTGGACAGCGGCTGCAGCCAGGGTTTCAGGCGAGGCCTGGTCAGCCAGCTTGTCCATCTCGCGCGATTTGCTCATGTCCCAGTTCTGGCAGAACTTGCAGGCCAGGTTACAACCGGCGGTGCCAAATGAGAGCACCGGGGTCCCTGGCAGGAAATGGTTCAGGGGCTTCTTCTCTATCGGGTCGATACAGAAACCACTGGAGCGGCCGTAGGTCGTCAGCACGATTTCATCGCGTTCCCGCGCCCTGACGAAACACAGCCCCTGCTGGCCCTCACGCAGGCGGCAGTAACGCGGGCAGATCTCGCACTGCAGTCGACCGTCCTCCAGTTTCTGCCAGTAACGGCCGCTGAAGTGTTTGTTGCGGTCCGTCGACTTATTGCCTGGTTTTGCCCAGTCCCAGCTGGTCACAGAAGTCATTTTGTTTCACTCGTCGATTGAAACTAAAATGGTCACTCGGCGCTGCACGTGATACCCGGAGCCCTGATCTATGGCATCTATTCGTGAACCTGCTGTCGCAGGTACTTTTTACCCCGCTGATGCGGCGAGCCTGGGCCGCACGGTGGACCAGTACCTTGATGCCGCTGAGTCGCAGCCGGCGTCGAGTGTTCCCAAAGCCATCATTGCACCCCATGCCGGCTACGTCTACTCAGGAGAAACTGCCGGCACCGTCTATCGCCAGCTGTTGGGTGCAAAGAACCAGATCCAGCGCGTGGTCTTGCTGGGCCCCTCCCACCGGGTCGCTTTTCGCGGTATGGCTGTTCCGTCAGCAACCGCTTTCCGGACGCCGCTCGGTGATATACCCGTTGATGCCGCGGGGATCCAGGCAATCGTCGGTCTGCCCCAGGTCGGCTTCCTCGACCAGGCGCACAGCCAGGAGCACAGCCTGGAGGTTCACCTGCCGTTTCTGCAGCGGGCGCTGGGTGAATTCGAACTCATCCCCATCGTCGTCGGTGACGCCACCAAGGAAGACGTGGCCCGCGTCCTGGATACCCTGTGGGGTGGCAGCGAAACCCTGATCGTGATCTCCAGCGACCTCAGCCACTATGAAAGTTATGAGCGGGCAACGGAGCTTGATGCAAAAACCACGCAGAAGATTGTCAGCCTGAATCCAACCCTGGTGGGCGGCGAAGCCTGCGGCTGTCGACCGATCAACGGCCTGCTGCACTACTTGAAACTGCACGACCTTAAGATTGAGACAGTCGACCTCAGGAACTCCGGTGATACGGCCGGGACCAGGGATCGCGTTGTCGGGTACGGCGCCTGGCGCGTCATCGAAACAGCGGGTGTGAGTCGTCAAGATGTCCCTGCAGAAGATGAGCCCGAATGGAGCCTGGCGGACCGACAGACGATGCAGCACATTGCCAGGGCGGCGATTGCGAGTCCGCTCAGCGGGGAAAACAACTACAACCTTGACCTCGCCCAGTTCGATGATCGCCTGAAACAACAGCGGGCCACCTTCGTCACCCTTAACCTTAACGGTCGACTGCGTGGTTGTATCGGTTCGTTGGTGGCTCATCGCCCACTGATTGTGGATGTAGCCCACAACGCCCAGGCTGCAGCCTTCAAGGACCCGCGCTTCTCTCCATTGCAGCGGGAGGAGTTCGCCGGCATTGAGCTGCACATTTCCGTGCTGAGTGCACCATGGCCCGTCCAGGTCGCATCGAGGGATGATCTTATCGGCAGGCTGATCCCGGGCAAGCACGGACTGATACTGAGAGAAGGCGGCCGGCAGGCAACCTACCTGCCCTCTGTCTGGGAACAGATTTCAGACCCCGCGACCTTTGTCCGGGAACTGCGCCGCAAGGCCGGGCTGTCTGCCGACGGCTGGCAGCCTGATACCGAAGTCATGTTCTACACCACTGAGGAATTCAGTTGAACCTGACCAGCCCCACTCCACTCAGCTTCAAATCAGCACGACTGCTGATCCGGCGCTACCGCAAAGACGATGAAGATTTCCTCTACAACGCTGCGCGGGAATCCATCCGTGAAGTCTTCCCATTCCTGCCCTGGTGCCACCCCGATTATGACCGGGAAGATACGGTCGGCTGGCTCGATATGGTGGAATCCAACTGGCGCCAGGGAGAAGCCTACAATTTTGCCATCTTCAGCGAGGACGGCAGCACCTTTCACGGCGGCTGTGGCCTGAACAAAATCGACGAGCACCCGGTTGCCAACCTCGGCTACTGGATCAGGACAAGCAGCACCGGGCAGGGGCTGGCCACCGAGGCCACCATTGCCCTGGCGGCTTTCGGTCTCGCCGAACTGGGTCTGCAGCGTATCGAAATCATTATGTCTACAGAGAACATCGCCAGTCGCAAAGTCGCCATCGGCGCCGGCGCTGTCGAAGAAGGCATACTCAGGCAGCGTCTGCTGCTGCACGGCCGGCCGCACGACGCCTATGTCTATTCGCTTGTTAAGGACAAGCGGTGATACACTCTCGCATCGAAAAATTGAGGGCTAAACCATGACCAATGCTGAACCCACCCAGGCCGATATGCAGGCCGTTCTGGATCGCCAGGAGCAGGCTTACATTGCCGAGGGCGTCGTTACTGCAGAAACCCGCATCGACCGGCTCGATCGTGCGATTAACATTCTGAAGACTCACGGTACCAAACTGTCTGAGGCGATGGCTGCTGACTTCGGACACCGGTCGATGGATCAGTCCAAGCTGACAGATATTGATGGCGCCATTGGCCCGCTGGAGCACGCCAAGAAGCACGTGCGTCAGTGGATGAAGCCAGAAAAGCGCAAAGTCATGTTCCCGCTGGGTATTTTTGGTGCCCGTGGCCGGATTGAATACCAGCCTCTCGGCGTGGTCGGCTGCATCAGCCCCTGGAACTTCCCGGTACAGCTCACCTTCTCACCCCTGGGCGGCATCTTTGCGGCGGGTAACCGCACCATGATCAAGCCCTCCGAGTTCACCGCACAAACTTCGGAGCTGATGAAAGAGCTGTTTGCGGCCGAATTCAACGAGGAAGAAGTCGCCGTATTCACCGGTGGACCTGATGTCGGTGGCGCTTTCTCGCGCCTGCCCTTCGATCACCTGCTGTTTACCGGCGCAACCTCAATTGCCAAGCATGTCATGCGGGCCGCAGCTGAAAACCTGGTACCGCTGACGCTGGAACTGGGTGGCAAGTCGCCCGTGGTGATTGGCCGATCCGCCGATATGGAACTGGCTGCCACCAACATCATGGCCGGCAAGACCATGAACGCCGGTCAGATCTGCCTGGCACCAGACTACGTCTTCCTGCCGGAAGAAAGCCGTGACGAGTTCGTTGAAGCAGCACGCAACTCCGTGGCGAAAATGTATCCGGATATCAAGGACAATCCCGACTACACCTCTATCGTCAATGAACGCCACTACGACCGTTTGAATGGCTATCTCGACGATGCCCGCGCGAAAGGTGCCAATGTCGTTGAGATCAACCCGGCCGACGAGGACTTTTCGCAGCAGGAACATCACCGAATTCCGCCGACCATTGTCCTTGATCCTACGGACGATATGCAGGTCATGCAGGACGAAATTTTTGGCCCGATTCTGCCCGTGAAGCAATACCAGGATGTCAACGAGACGCTGGACTACATCAACAGCCACGATCGTCCCCTCGGCCTGTACTACTTCGGCCAGGACAAGGCCGAGGAGAACAAGGTCCTGACCCACACTACTTCCGGTGGTGTGACCGTCAACGACGTCATCATGCACGTCGCCCAGGAAGACCTGCCCTTTGGTGGCGTCGGCCCTAGTGGCATGGGGTCGTACCATGGTTACGATGGCTTCAAGAATTTCAGCCACGCCAAGGCAATCTACAGCCAGTCGAAGACCGTATCCAAGCTGGCGGCAGCCATGCGTCCGCCTTATAAGAAGGCTTCCTGATACCGTAAAGGAAAGAGCTCGCCCATCGGGCGGGCTCGACCCTTCAGCTGTCCGGATGCTGTTTATTAGCTTTTTCTGATAAGCTTATAACCAATTCGCCTAACCTGACGATGGCCAACGTCAATGACCCCCCCCCTGGCATCAGAGCAGCACACGCAACCAGAGTTCGATGAACTGCTACGGCAGCGCGCACTGTTCAAAACCATCAACGAATTCGCCGTGAAGCTGCTCTCCATTCCCGATGAGGAGGAACTCGCGTGGTATGTCACGCGGGAAGTGGTCGGCAGACTCGGATTCGACGACTGCGTGC
>Ga0075480_10002824_pt1 | contig 11175 bp, 11 predicted proteins | sample DEB08_DNA_7_FD_81590 | JGI IMG/M metagenome (GOLD analysis project Ga0075480, IMG submission 81590) | Aqueous microbial communities from the Delaware River and Bay under freshwater to marine salinity gradient to study organic matter... | ecosystem: Environmental > Aquatic > Marine > Coastal ... | reverse complement strand
TGGCGATCAACTACGCAGGCGGCGTCGCAATGGACAGCCAGATGCCTGCAGTCATAGACATGTTTCACGCGCTTAAGCGGCACTTCATGTGCGACAGGGTAAGGATCACGGGCCGCAAGGGCTGGATCAGGTACATGAAGAAATTCGGATTCACAGACACACACTATTTAGTAGAGATGGAGTAAACCATGGGCGGGAAGAGTAAGAGCAAGCAAAGCTCTACAAGCCAGAATGTCCAGAACAGTCAGGGCGTACAGTCTGGCATCAATATGAACTACGGCCTGAACCAGTCGGGCAACTATGGCCAGAACTCGTCGTCGGGCGGTGGCAGCAGCTTCAACCAGAGCAGCCAGAACGTATACGGCGCTCAGGCGCCATACCTGCAAGACGTCTACGGTCAGGCTCAGGGCGCGTTCAATCAGGGCATGGCGGACGTCAACGGCATGCGGCCAGAGGTGCAGGCACAGCTTGGCGGCGCCCTACAGGCCGCCGGTCAGGGCTACGGCAACCAGATGGGTGGCGGCTTCTCCTCCGGGCTGCAGGGTCAGGTAGGCGAAAACGCCTACGTTAACAATCTCGCCGGCGACATGATGAGCGACGCGCAGCAGATCAAGATGCAGAACCTTGGCGGACTTGATGCGCGGGCCGCAGCAGCGGGCATGTCAGGCTCCTCCGGGTACCGGGATCAGGTCAACGACATGAGCAATCAGGTCGACGAGAACACCATGCAGGGCCTTAACCAGCTTCGGTTCAACTCGTTCAACCAAGGCGTGCAGAACAACATGGCCCTCGCGTCACAGATGGACGCAAACCAGCAGGGTGCCATGGGCAACCTGCAGAACATGCAGCAGGGCGCCATGAACCAGTTCAACCCGGCGATGATGGGCCAGCAGATGGCGGGGCAGTACGCTCAGACGATTGGCGGGCCCACCGTGCTCGGCAGCAGCATGGGCGGCAGCTCCCAGTTCAACCAGTCGAACGGCACCAACATGGGCTTCAGCAACGGTATGAACGTCGGCATGGGAATGAACGGTGGCATCAACTCAAGCTCCGGTTTCGGAACATCAACAGGCAACGGCACAAGCAGCAGCTGGAATATTCAGCCGCCTAGCTTCAGCTTCGTAGGAGGATAGAATCGTGGGCGGAAGAAGCAAGAGCAGCAGCAACACAAACCCCAAGCCTGTAGACACCGGGGCTGTGGTCGATAAGGGCGCGAGCCAGCAGGAACGCAGTTTCGGAGGGGCGCAGCAGGGCTACGGCAACCTTCAAACGGCGATGATTGGTCAGATTTTCCCGGCGTTCGGGGAGATGGTTGGCGGTGCCATGAAGTCATTCGGTCAGCACCCGATGGGCAACATCATGGGCGCAGCGTTTGGCCTGCCTATCCAGATGGAAACGCCTGAGTTCGCTCAGAGCTTCATCGACAAGTACAGGCCGCAGGAGCCTGCTCAGGCTCCCGCTCAACAGGCGCCCCAGCCATACGATGTTAACGAAGACATGCGTGCGCGCATGGGAATGGGCTCGCCATACGGCCAGTACGGCCAGTACGGCCCGCAGCGGAACAGCATGTTTGGAGGCCAATGATGGCGAGTTTATTTGACGAGGAGCTGGAGCGTCAGCGAAGGCAGCTTGCGGAGGCAGGGGTAACGCCACAGATGATTGCGGACGCGCCAAACGTAGCTGCCGCAGAGTCGCTTCTGCCTGTTCCGCTTAGTCCGATCGAGAAGATGATCGAGCGCGATGGCAAGGGCAAGACATTTGGCAAGCTTCTGCTCGGCGGCTTCACGGGCATGACCCCGCTGCTGATGCCTGAGCTTATTGGCGGCAACGCTCGTTACAAGGCGGAGCTGGATGTCTACAACGACCAGCGCAAGCGCCAGATACAGTCCGAGCAGGCAAAGCCGTATAGGGACGCGCTCGCCAATAACGATAAGTCAGACGACTTTCCTGCCATTGAGCAGCTCGCCATGCTTTACCCGGACATCTATGGGCCAGTGCTGCGCGACATGCAGAAGAATAAGTACGCGCCAAACCCGATCACCTACACCGAGGGTGACTGGGAGTACGACCGAGATCACTTTAATGGTGAGGGTCAGTCTCCCGGCAGGTGGTTCGTTAACCGTCAGGGCAGCGACGGCACCATGAAGCGTGACTACGCGGAGATTGGTTTTGAGCCGCAGGATGCCCTGCCGGGACCCGAGTGGCTTCAGGGTGAGCTGGGCAGCTCTCAGGAGAAGCTGTTCGCCCATGAGGGCAACGCCAACGGGGCCAGAACGGTTATCAATCAGATGGATAAGATTGGCGAGCAGGCATGGACCTCCGGCATACAGGCTAAAGCCGGTGAGGCTTGGAAGTATTTCACCGGTACAGAGGACTACGTTACCTCTGTGCGCAAGAACTACTCCGACATCAAGGTCAGGAATGCCATCAACAACCTGCCACCGGGCGTCGCGTCAGACAAGGATATCGAACTTGTGATGGAGCCGTGGCCAGAGGGCACCTCTGACTTTAACTTCATCCGGCGAAAGCTGGAGGCCATCGCGAAGGTCGAAGAGGGCAGGGCAGCGTACCGCCGCTTTGAGGCCGATTACCTTGCCAAGAACCGAAAGCGGGACGGGCTAGCCAAGGCTTGGGCGGAGACGGACCACGCCAAGCGGATTAGCTCCGAGGACGCACCGCCCCCGACAATGAGATGGAGCAGAGAGCCAGATGCTTGATGAAGAGAAGACGGAGGTCATAACCCTTGAGAATGGCCACCGCTTAAGAATCGCCGCTGGGCTTCCCGACAACGAAGTCGAAATGATCGTGCGGGAGTATTTGGCCTCCGGTGCCTCTAGTGGCTCTGCGCGAACGCCAGAGGAGCAGGCCGCCAGCGATAAGAGGCGAGACGATTTCCTTGCCCAGCAGGAGGCTGGCGACAACCCGCAGGCCCGATTCGATCAGGTCCGCCCTCGATACCTTGACGGCATCTTCGGAGAAGAAACGGGGAGGTCATTCGACGCCGGCATGATGGGCTGGGCAGAGCAGGCCGACGACATTATTCGCGGCTTTAAGAACCTGTTCGCCGACGAGGAGGAGTCAGAGCGGCTCGACCTTGAGGCTCAGGCTGCGGAGCAGTTTGGTCAGGACACCTATCGGGGTAGCAACGGCTTTGCCACTGACGTTGGCGAGTTTGCCACGACGGCGCCAACCCTGTTCTTGCCCGGCAGGCTGCTGGTGCAGTCTCTACTGGGCGGCGCTGAGGCTGCGCTGGATCAGGAGGCGGGCGACAACATGGGCATCGACTTTGGCGTGGGCACGGCGACCGCCGGCGCCTTCGGTAAGATGTTCGACCTTGCCGGCCGTCTGATGGGCAACGCATACAAGGGCTGGAAAGGTGACGGGGAGCTTGTTGGCGAGCTGGGCGAGACACAGCAGAAGGCCGTAGATTTTGCAGAGCGCGAGGGCGTCGAGACACTGCCGTCTCAGCGCACCGGACACAGTGGCCGCGAGCAGTACGAGGCCAAGGTGGAGTCGCAGCCATACGGGCAGAGGTTCCGAGACATCCGTGCGGGTCAGGAGAGGGAGTTTAATCGCATCTTCTTCGAGCGGTTTGGTATCGACGGCGCCACGGAGTACAGCGACACCGTCCGCAGGGCTGTGGATGAAAAGATCACCAAGTCTTTTGACGAGGTTAAGAGCGAGATCCCCAGAACGTCCTCTGATGAAGCATTCCTTGATGGCGCCACGGAAATAACAACCCGCAAGACGCTAACCCCGGAGCAGGTCAAGATACTAGAGGACACCGCTCTGGACGTTGCCGACGGCATGGACGCACAGAGGCTTCTGGACACCCGGAAGCAGCTGCAGGAGGCCGTTGTAGGAAACTTCAACAAGGGCGAGAGCGTGTACGCCGGAGCGCTACGCGACCTAGTAGACGAGATAGATAACCTTGTCGAGCGCAGCGCATCTGCAGAGACGGCCCTCAAGTACGCTGACGCCAGAGACATGTCACGTATGCGCATGGCCCTAGAGATGGGCGCCGGCACAAACGCGAAGGGAGAGCTTAACCAGACATCTCTCGCCAACCGGCTGTTCAAGATTTACAAGAACGAGCTTGGCAGGGGTCGCGGAGGGCTGCGCCCTGACACCCAGAGGTCCGCCGACGCCGCGCAGGCTGCGTCCGTGTTTAAGACCGGCGTGGGCAACAGCGGCACGACCACACGCGGCGACAGGGACCTCACCCAGAGCGCTATAGACTGGGGAATCAGACGCCCGCTCGCCAACGCCTACCTGAAGGCGCCCTACCTGTACGGGTCATTCAACCCAATGGGTCAGCTGGCCACATCAATAGCAAACAAGGCGGGTAACGCGGCCTCTGTCGGTTACGACGAGGGAGTGGAGTCTGGCTCTAATCTTTTGGGGATTAAGTAATGGAGTGGCACATTGAAGGTCAGGCAGACAATCGCGCCAGAAGATTCTTTGATGTTGACTCGGCTGATGAGCTTACCTACCAAGACGTTATAAACGCCGAGAGGCTTCTCGATACCTATCCGAGAGATCACTTGCCTTGGGGCCCTAGGGGCTTGGTGAAACCATGGGACGGTGAAGAAAGCAAGCTGCAGGCCGGACTTCTCGGTCTGGGAGACTCTGCGGAAGCTGACTGGCACAGGGCCCTGCCCTATGACGCAATCATAGGTTTGTCAGGGCTGCTCAGAGACGGCCTTAATAAAATATCCCCGTCAATTGTTGATGCGGTGGATGGGGCTGATCAAAAACTGTTTGAGATTACCGGCGGCCTGCTAGGCACGCCCAGAAACATTACCCCTCAGAATCAGATTGAGTTGAGGTCCCAATACGAACACGAATCAAATACGCCTGACTACCGTGGCGGCGCTTACGGCGTACCGGTAAGGGGCAGAGAGCCAAGGGGAATGAAGTAATGCCAATAGCAAAAGGAGCGGGCCTGCTTGGCCCAATTGCTGCAGCCGGGGCGGCCAGCCTGTTCAGCTCACAGGAGGCGGAGGCTGGCGTAGCGCTGCGCCTGCTGAGGGAGGCGCCGGAGGCATACAACTCGCTGCGGAAGCAGCTCGCGCGTGACAGGCAGAATGGCCTGAGCCCAATGCGCACGGCAGAGAAGTTCATACACGACCAGAGCATGACCAACTACGACAAGGGCTTCAATGAATACGCCCGGAAGGTGGACGGCACAAGCGCAGGCGATTACTGGAAGAGCGGCGTTCAGGGGCTGTACGACGAGATTATAGGCGCGGTAGATGACCCCGACCCAATGGTGGTCGAGGCCATGGATGCGTGGCTGGAGAGCCATCTGGGGCGCGAGGCGGGGTCTACGATGGCCCAGAACAGGGCCAAGGCGAGGTCGGCAAGGGCCGCTGGAGCTGGGGCCGCCGCAACAGCCGCTACGGGAGCCGCCACAGCGGGCGAGTCACCGACTCTGGGCTGGGGCGAGTGGCCAACTCATGAGCAGCCGGTACCCACAAGCCCGCAGGAGCGCGGCTTCGCCCCGTGGTCCGACTACGAGCCGCAGCCTAGCTACTTGGACCGAGTGACCGACCCGGAGACATACAGGGCAGCAGTGGCGCCGTGGCTTAGCTTTTTCGGTGACAGCTACAACAGCGCCAAGACTGCGTCAGAGCTGGGCGGCAGAGCCGTGCAGGGTGTGGGAAGAGGCGCCTACGGTCTCGCTACCGGGGAGTCACCGTCTCAGGCGTTTAGCGCCGGGATGGATGTCGCGAAGAATGATCTGGCGACTAACGGCCAGCTGGCAAAGGAGTGGGCTACCAAGAGGGGATGGCACGAGGATGACGCCGCCGCAGCCGGAGTGGTGACAGAGTTTGGCCTCGATCCACTGACATACGCAGGCTTTGGTCTGCTCGGAAAGGTGTTTAAGTAATGGTAGCCAAGGTAGCAGCGGATCAGATAATCAAGAAGTGGCTGGCGCCCGCCCTAGCGGGCGGCGCTGCGGCCACGCAGTCGGAAGATGCGGACGCAATCTTCGCGGGGCTGGCTGCCAAGGGTGCCAGTAGGGACGGCGCCAAGGCGGCATACGATGTGTTCAAGGAGCACATGCGGATAAGCCCCAACATCTTCAACGACTTTAACAGCCTTATCGAGAGTGGGGCAGAGCAGGCCAAGGCGTCACGTGAAGCAGGCAACAGCAGGCAGGGATGGTTCATCGGCGCAGACGGCAAGCCGCGATACGAGATCAACGACGCCAACTCGTCCATCGTTCAAGACTTCGATAAGGGCGTAGCAAGGTCACTGGCCGCAAAGATCGAGGAGGGATCGGCAGGCGGTGGACGGCAGCACGTTACGGCGCCGCTGAACTACCTGCTGAACCACGACAGCCTGTTCAACGCATACCCGCAGCTGGGCGATACCAACCTGCATATCTGGAAGCCAAACAGCGACTTTCTAGGTGACACGCCGGCGGCATACACGCCGCCACGCGACGGTCAGCCCATGGGTGAGCTGCACATTAACCTACAGGGGATTATTGACGAGGACCGCAACGAGACGCTGCGCAGCCTGCTGCATGAGGCGCAGCACGCGGTGCAGACAAAGGAGGGCTTCGCTAGGGGCGCAAGCTCTCAGCACGCGCTAGACGATATAAAAAACTACGTCGCCAACCCATCGAAGCACGGCGCGATAGACATTATGCCGCAGAGCTATGAGGACATCACGCAGCCGAAAAAGATAGACCAGCTTTATAAGATCATAGAGAGAGGCGAGGGTATCGACGGCATGGGCGCGTCCGACCTTGCCAAGGAGGGGCACAGGGATCTGCTAGACCTCATCTCGTACCTGATGAGCGCAGGAGAGGCAGAGGCTAGGGCGGTAGAGAAGAGGCTCAGGATGCCCGCTGCGCTGCGTGCGTCCGATCACGGTCACCCGTATGGCGACATGCGGATACCCAAGGAGCAGGCCGAGTATTACTTCGGCGACGGCAAAGAGGGACCGACGCTGTTCCAGATGATTGAGATGATGACGAGGTAATAATGCAGCTGAGTCTATTTAAGGCAGCGGCCAATGCTGTAGAAGAGCTTGTCGAGGCTGGCTTTCCAAAAGAAGTAGCCGAGCGCATAGCGTCCGGCGACCTGCCCATGGATGACGCCAGCCGGATGGCCAGAGCACGCGAGCAGGGCTTTGACACCGACACCGTCTACTACCACGGCACAGATAAGGGGGACATAAACGAGGTAACCATGGACCCGCCCGTCAGGACAAACGACGGGTCGTATGGTTTCTGGGTGTCTGACAATCCCGGCACCGCAAACACCTACGCCACTGACTACAGGCGCGCTCGCGTTTACCCGCTACTCATAAACAAGGGAAAGGGCGAGAGCTATGACTACGGCGGCGGTAGCTGGGGCAATCCGCCAGAGGGTCTTCCCGGCAAGAGCACAAACGACATTGCCAGAGGCGCGTTTAATAACAGGGAAATGGATAGCGTCGAGTTCACCGACATAGTAGACGTCGCATCATCCCTGCCGGGTGAGGCGCCGCTTGCTAGAAAATACTTAAAGAAAGTATTAGAGGAAGAGCACGGTGATGGGTACATCTTCAATCCGAAGGATGCGACATCTGCGGACTATGGGAAGGCATACACGATGGCCAGACGCGAGCTGCTGGGGCCATCTAACAACGTGGTGGTCAGGGACCCGTCTCAGGTCAGGTCACCCATTGCTGCCTTCGACCCGGAGTACAAGGGAGGCAACATCATGGGCGGCCTGCTGGCTGGCGGTGTCGGCCTTGGCGCACTGGGGCAGTCAGATGAGGCTGATGCGTCTGTTGCCAGTCTCGCCGCCAGAGGGCTCAGGCTTGTCGAGGGGAAAAGCCCTGCCGCCACCCCTAGCGATAATCTTTTTAATATAGTCGATGGGCAAGGGGGCAAGATTGGTGGCGCAGAGTTTTACGTAACACCAGACGGCGACCTCAGCGCATACAACATGCGACTAAACCCAGAGCACCGTGGCAGCGGGATAATGAGCGAGGCCTACGACGCGGTAGAGGAGATCACTGGCAGGATGATTGAGCCCAGCGATGTCCTTACTGATGACGGGATGAAGTTCTGGATTAGAAGGGACCCGAGCAGGATGCGAGAGCTGCAGCAAGGCGGCAGGTTTGATCACTTAGAAGAAGATTTATTTGACTCTCTGTTTGAGGAGGCCTTGAGGCCTAAAAGGTAGCCTGCTCCTACATCTGCTCCAACGAAAGGTGAGCTACTCGTCAACGGCACTTCCGTGTGCCGCGTAGTATATGGCTCCGCCTGCTGGGCTCGAACCAGCGACCCACTGATTAACAGTCGTCGCTCCCCTAGCCGCAAAGCTATATATACGCTGACTTTCGCTCAAAACTTGCTCCTACGTTCTAGGATTTTCCCCTAGATTCTATGCGGTTTCCCGCACATTGCTCCTACATGGTTGCGGGCTGCCTTTGCAGCGCCCTTACATACGTCTTGCGCATACGCGGGCTACGGTGCCCACCAAATTGGTTGGTTTGCCGTGAAATTCCCATCGCCTTTAAATCGTGAAACGGAAAAGGCTCGATTCCTGCCTTTTTCAGCTTCCCCTGTAAGCGCCTCCAAGCGCTTCTAAAGGCACTTGGACTGTACTGGTAGCAGACGTAGTCTCCGCCCCTAACGTCGCTGAGAGCGGCTCTGAGGCGCTCTGAGAGCATCGTAAGCTCGCCCTCGGACCCTTTTAGGCGGTGGAACTCCAGATAATCGTCCTGAATGTGCTCAACCTTGACGGCCAGCACCTCAGACAGCCTTCCCCGGAGCAAAAACGCCAGCTCCATCATCTGCTGGATCGGTGGCGGCGCCATCCTTAGCGCCGTCTCGTACTCGTCATCCGTGACCAGTCGCTGCCTCGGCTCCTCCCGATTCAGCTTCACCGATTTGGCCGGGTTCTCTGGCACCTCGTACCTCTCCTCGCACCAGCTCCACGCAGCCTTCAGCACGGCTATATGCCGGTTCGCTGCGATGGGTGCCGGGTACGTGTCCAGATAGTCCCGAATAGTTCTCTTCGTCACCTGACTTAGTCGGGCTTCCCCCAACGTGCCGCTGCCGGTGGACTTGCTGCGCAGCTTATCCACCGCCGCGCGGTACTCCTTCTGCGTCTTGGGCTTCAGCTGGCCGAACTGCGGGCTGCCCAGATACAGGTCCAGCATCCAGCCCACGGTATCCTTCGGGGCGCTGCCTAGCTGCTCGTAGATAGCCCACAGCTCTGACATGGGGACGGTATCGTCAGCGAGGCGTATAGTCTTGCCCCACTTCTGTTTCCCGTCCACACGCCCCAGCCACGGCTTGTACCAAAATGCGTTCCTAGCTCGGAAAACGTATTTCGGAAGTTGCGTCTTGTTCATCCTTGATTCCTCTATTCAACATGTCGTTTGTGGTTCGCGGCTTGCCGTCCGAACCAACCACGAATGGTATCGAATTATCCTTCAGAAATCGACAAACTTTACTCGCCTGCTTGTAGCCGCTGAGTAGTTGCAGCTCCTCAAAGTCGACAACGCTCACCGCGCCCACTCCGGGTAAACACTGATGTAGTAGTCGCGGCTGTAGGGCTCACCAACGGTACACCTGCCCCTGTCCTTACCTTCCCAGCAGCCAACCGCAATGTTCAGGTAAAGCTCTCTGGCTTGGTAGCCGAGGTTGCAGTCCCATCTCGTGGGGCTGAAGCTCTGCGTCCACTGCAGTGCCGAAGGGTTGGGATCGAAGTGGTGAAACACACAGCGTTGCTCGCCATCCAGTACTGGGCCATTCGGCTCCTCTGAGAACCAAGCCCGGAACATGTAGCCGCTGGCTGCTAGGTTGGGCATATTGTTGATAAAGGTAATTAATCCCCGCTTGTCGTAGGCGTCGGCCGTGAACGAGAACGAGGACACAACGCCGCGACGGATGCGGTAGTTGTGAAGGCCCCAAGCCGACTCGCTGAACAACCCCAAGTCGGTGCCGTCATCTACAACGGGAGGCGGCGGATCCGGGGGAGGCGTCACGGTGACAACCTCGTTGATTACAACCTCGCAGGTGCCGGCGTCTGCGTCCACCTCAATGGTCAGCTCCTCGCTCACGGCTCCGGCGGCTGACAGCGACAGTAGTGCGTACACGATGACCGTGGCCACAGTGATGCCTATCGCGTAAATTCCGTAGGTGTTAGTCCTACGCCACACTCTCTTTTTACTCATAACACCTCCTTAAAGTTATGGGGCCCGAAGGCCCCGGTTGATTTAGAACGGCAGGTCTTCATCGACCTTGGCCGCCGGCGCGGGCGCTGCCGCCGGTGCCTGACGGTCCTCGTCGAGGTCGTACAGGTTCAGCCAGCCGTTGAACTCCGGGCCAACCGGCATCGAGTCCAGCTTGATGCAGACGCTCTTATCGTCCCGGAGGAACGCGCGCCCGACTGTGATGTAACGGTTCTTCTCCTGACCCTGTGAGTCGGTGTACTTACCGTTGCTTGCTACTACCTTCTTGAACTGCTTCATGCGGCACTCCTTGCCTGTTTAACAAACTCTTGCTCTTCAGCCGACAACCGGCCCCATACTGCCGTACGCTCGTACGTAGACAGCTCCTCAATCGTCTCCTCTAGCAGGGAGACGTCCTGCGCCGACGTTGCATCGGTAATAGACGCGGCAACCTCATCTAAGAAGCTATCCGCAACCTTCAGCAGAGCACGCCACTCAGACTTGAACGCGGTCTTGCGTCCCGGTGGTGCGTCGTTGAAGGTGTCGACCTGCTCCTTCTCGGAGAGAGCCTTGTGGACGAACTCGTGAAAGCCCATCGAATCCTGTGCGGTTATCAACTGCTCCGCCTTCTCGTACGTTGACCTGTCGACCACGTGCTTCAGGTCGCCGAGGTACAGCCCAATGCCAACACCGTGCATGGCGATTGCCTTCACGAAGCAACGCATCTGCGCGTCGCTGATGTCTCGGGCGTTGGGGTTCTGTATTGCCTTGTTACGCATATCCATAACAGGCAATTGCATCTCGTGAGTAATGTCTCTCACGGTGACTCCTGCCTTGACCATGATGCTCCCGTCCGGGAACGTAACCGGCTCACCGAAGTAGTACGTGCTCTCGGGATACTCCTCGACCAGCGCGTTCCATGCGTAAGCCCATGACAGGTAATCGAGATTACCCTTGCGCTCGACGCCCTTGCTGACGTCTTTGCGC
>Ga0075480_10002822_pt1 | contig 11180 bp, 6 predicted proteins | sample DEB08_DNA_7_FD_81590 | JGI IMG/M metagenome (GOLD analysis project Ga0075480, IMG submission 81590) | Aqueous microbial communities from the Delaware River and Bay under freshwater to marine salinity gradient to study organic matter... | ecosystem: Environmental > Aquatic > Marine > Coastal ... | reverse complement strand
TCATAGGCAATGTAGTCAGAGAGTGGGTCATTTTTATTACCAGACTTCTGGGCTTGTTTTGTTCCATCAATGAAATCAAAAACCTTGTTGAGGTCTTTGCCCATAGCTGAAAGGTCTTTCCCTAAAGCAATGCCCTTTTTAAGAGCAGTGAATGAAACTAGGGCAATACTAATAGGGTCGATGGTAATACTCCTTACAGTGTCTTAGTATAACATACTTTGTCTTATTTATCAAGAGGGTTTTGTAGGCATATCGACATCAGGAAACCCATCTGCTGCAGGTAGGTCACGTAATGCCTGACGGTATGTCTTCCATGCATCTGTCATAGTTACGTCTGACCCTGCCATCCAATCTGTTTCAGCTAACAGTTTATTTCTTTCTATTCTAACAGGTAGACCTATATCAGAAGCAACAATATTAGCTTCAAAAGCTGTTTGTTCTGCGTCTGTCATTTCAACATCTACACCATTAATATTTTTAATTCTATTTGCCATTATAATCCTTTATGTTTTATTTATTCCATAAATTCTAAAGTAAGAACCTGCCATAAAATTAGCACCGTTACCAAAACTAAACTCTACGCCACCTACATTTAAATCATCGTCACGAAAACCTCCAGAGAACATTTCTCTTGTACTACGTCCTAAAAAAAGACCTTTAATTGAAGGGGGGTGAAGGTCATTTTTAGGGTTTGTAATTAAAGCATCTATTGCTATAGAATCAATATTTGCAAATGATGATGTATTAAGACCTGCATTACCATCAAACATATAGGCTCGACTATCTTCTCCTCGACCATCTACACCCCATTCATAACTACTTGTAGTAATTGCTGAACCATTATCAGCAGTAAATCTTGCTTGAAAAGCACCGTTTGAAACAGTGTCACCCTCTCCGTTAGTAAAAGCAACATTTCTAAAACCTGCTATAAGTCTATACGTATCATACGTAGTTGAAAATCCTGTTAGTGTAACAGTAGCTGCAGCACTTCCTAATACTGTTGATGCTACTAACGCAGAAGCACCACCTGCTGCATCTTCAAAAGCTACTCCACTACCAGTAGATGTGAGCACCTGACCGTCTGAGCCTTGAGCACCATTTATCTTAAAGTTATCAGCATCAAGGTATCCTGTTACATTTACACCACCAGATTCTGTGGCTAGTTTTTTAACATTATTATGATAAAGTTCTACTTGAGCATCTGCTGTACATCTAATATAATCTTCTGCTGTTGTACTTTGAAGATTTAAATTAGTACCTTGAAGTAGTAAATTTCCTGTTCCATTATCTTTAACATAACTGTCATTACTGTCATGGTAAATCTGTAGGTCAGACCCTGCACCAAACATAGCCTTGGCATTGTCAGGAAATAAAATATCATCTGTTCCTGTAGGTACAGTAAACACTGTAGCGTCAGCATCATTCTTTAATGTAATGTCAGAGGTTGAGCCTTGACCTGTAAGTATAAGACCTTCAGCAGCAGTGTATCCTATAGCTGCATTATCTCCTGCTGCAGTATCTCCATCTGGTTCAAAAGTTGCTGCTGTAGCAACACCTGTTACATCTACAGATGCTAGTACAGAATTTCCTGCGACATCTATAGCACCACTTATGTCTAGGGTAGCTGCGTCTAGCTCACCTGTAAGTGTTACATTCCTAAATCCAGTTACATCTTTGTTAGCATCTACGACTGCTGCTTTACTTGCAGCTATAGTTCCTGCTGTGATACCGTCAATAGACTCTAGGTCATTCTCATTTATATCTGCTGAACCAATTACAAAGCTACCACCTGTGATTGCACCTGTAGCTGTTACATTACGTAGCCCTGTGTAGTCTTTATTTGAATCTAAGATAACTGCCTTACTAGCTATAGCATTACCTACAGCCGTAGAACCAAGGTCTAGTGCATTAAGCTCTCCAACTACTGCAGTTACACCGTCTAAGGTATTAAGTTCTGCTGCTGTAGATGTTACACCGTCAAGTATATTTAACTCTGCTGCTGTACTTGTAACTCCATCTAAAATGTTCAACTCTGCTGCTGTGCTAGTGACACCGTCAAGTATATTCAACTCTGCTGTAGTAGCAGTCACACCATCAAGCAAGTTTAACTCTGTAGCTGTAGATGTAATACTAAGGTCACTTAAACTTGAAACAGTAGCTCTTACGTCAACTTCTCCACCCATACCACTATGACTTGTACAGTAGTAGTATAATGTATCAGGAGCATCTTGCTCTAGTTTAACCTCTGTATAAGCTCCTGCATTACCTGGAGTTCCTACTGCTGTTACACCTGTAGTAAATGCACTACCACCACCATGACTACCATCTGAAGTTGTGCTTAGTCTTAGTGGATGTCCTGAATTAGAACTATCTGCTTGGTCAAATCTATATGTCACTGAAGGTGTAAGTAAAGTTAGTTGCTGTACTGTCCCATCAATAGCATATTTGTTACCACCAGAATTAACTACAGTAACTGCAATCGTTGCAGAACCTGCTAAATTATTCATCTGAGTTTGTATAGATGAAGTTACACCGTCTACATAATTTAATTCTGCAGTAGTGGCTGTTACTCCATCTAAAATGTTCAACTCTGCTGTAGTACTAGTAACTCCATCAAGGATATTAAGTTCTGCTGTCGTAGATGTTAAGCCATCAAGTATGTCAAGCTCAGTATCAGATACACCTGTTGCAATGTAGTCTGCTAAGTCTCTTGCTCTAGTCATTCTTTATTCCCCTGTTTATCTAAAATCTTATTAAGTTGCATTTTGAAATACAACTGCACGACCTTCATTGCCATTACCTTTAAAAGCTACAATAACTTTATTAAGATTGCTGTCAAAAGTTGAGCTAGTATATTGAGCACCATATGAGTCAAGGTCTGCAGGAGTACCAAAACTTATACCTGTGCCACTGACTGTACCTACAACTACTCTAGTTCTGTTAACATTTGCCGAGTTTACAACTGCAACTACGCTATAAGCATAAACTACTTTATTAACATTTGTATCAAAAGAACCTAGCCGTGACAAATAATTTGTAGCCCCACTGTCAAAAGTAGAAACATTACCAAAACTTATATCAGTACCACTAACTGTACCTACAACAGCTTTTCCTTTATTAGAATCTGAAGCATCAGCATAGAAATATACACATTTATTACTATTGCTATCGAATACAGCCCCTACACGATAAGAAGAAGCATTTATAACAGAACTGCTTACCTGTGCAGGAGTACCAAAACTTATACCTGTGCCACTGACTGTACCTACAACTGCTTTTACTACGTCAGAACCACTAGTATCTTCAGCAAATACAACAACTTTATTACTGTTACTATCAAAAACTGGTGCAATATTAGCTGACGCAAAACCCCACGTAGCGGCACTACCAAAACTTATATTAGTACCACTAACTGTACCTACGATAGCTGTACCTGCACTAGATGACCCTGCATTAGTCCAACATACAACAACTTTGTTACTGTTGCTATCAAACACGCAATTTATTTGATTATCTGCACCACTACTTGCAAAATTAGTGGGGCTACCAAAACTTATACCTGTACCACTGACTGTACCTACAATAGCTCTTCCTCCATAACTTGAAGTATTACCTAATCCATATACTACGACTACTTTATTACTGTTGCTATCAAAAGTAACATCAAAAAAACCTCCATACTGTAGGCTAGTACTATCAAATTGAACGGGAGTTCCAAAAGTAATACTTAGGTCTTCTGCAGGTGTACCTACAACAGCATATCCTTTATTACTTAGACGATATACTATAACTACTTTATTACTGTTAGAGTCAAAAGTAGCTGTAGTATGTTTAAGATTAGAAGAAGTAGCTCCAAAAGCTGTGACTGAACCTGAGTCTTGGTCTAAAGATGCTGTTGCTCCATACCACTCGTTAAAAGCCATAGTAGCACCATCACTCTTATCTATTAATGCACGAATATCTGCATCGTTTATAGAACAGGAACTTCCTGTTGAACCACCTGCTTCTACGTGAAATTCGTCTAAGTCTATCGCACCACTACTAGCTACTGGCATCTAATCTTCCTTCTAACTCTTTAACTTTAGCTGACAGTTCCTTTACAGCCTCAATCAATGCACCTGTTAATCTACCGTAGTCTACACTCTTAGTTCCTCTTTCGTCTTTTGCTGTAAGCACAACCTGTGGGAACACTTCTTCTACTTCTTGAGCTATAACACCAAGCTGTTGTCCACCATCTACGTTGTCATCTCTAGTGTATGTCACACCCCTGAGTTGCTCTACCTTCTCAAGACCATTCTCAATAGTTTGAATGTCAGACTTTAATCGTCTGTCAGAGAAAGCTGTTACGTTGTTGTTAAAGGTAGCTGCACCTGCTGCTGACATATCAAAGATACAAGCAGTAATTTCACTGCCACCGTCAACACCCATCAACTTTAAATCGCCATCACTAATCTGAGATTTAACAACAAATGCGTTACTAGCTTCTATAAACGCTCCAAATTGAGTACCCCCATCTTTTAACCTTATAACACCAGTAGCACTATCAATGTTAATTTCACCTGCAACATCTACTGTAAGATTACCATTAGGAGCAGCGATTGTTCCATTTGTGCCATCACTTGCAATTTCAATATCGTTACCTGCTCCAAACGATGCAGCTTTGTCATCACCTAAACGAACATGAGAGTTAAAAAGAGCAGTACCTCCATCTGACATATCAAGGGTGAGGGCTGTTATAACTGAACCACCATCGTTGCCTTGAAGTAATAAATCTGCATCAGATGCAGAAGAGTAAATTGATAAATTAGCTGTGCCGTTTTTGTTAATAGTTCCGTATTCAGTCCCACCATCTTTAAAACGAACATTTCCCCCATCCGCATCAAGAGTAATATTTCCTGCTGCATCAAGTGTCATATCTCCAGAACTCAGAGCAATCGTAGTGCCATCAATGTTAAAGTTATCAATGTCTATTCCTGCATCTGCTGTAATCTTGCCTGTAGATACTAGGGTTGAGCCGTTGGTAAATGCTCCTGCAACATCAACTGCCCCTGAGAAGTCACCTGTAGCTGCATCTAGCTCACCAGAAATTGTAATGTTTCTACCACCACTAATATCTTTATTAGCGTCTGTAATAATAGCTTTACTAGCAATGACTGTACCGTTTGTAATACCATCTATAAGATTTATATCAGCAGCACTTGCTGTAACTCCATCGAGTATGTTTAACTCAGCAGCAGTTGAAGTAATAGTAGTACCACCAATAGATACTGAATCGTCTGCAACAAGAGCACCGACATGAAGGTTAGCGTAATCGTTAATAGTTACGTTACCTGTAGTTGTACCTGCCTCTGTATTTCCTGCAATAGTAGCAAACTCATCTGCTGACTCATCCCAAATAAAACCTTTGTTAGCTGTGTTAGATGCTGAACCATTACCTCTAGTAACAATAAAACCTTGGTCATTGGCACTGCCTGTATAGCCTTGACCTAGTTTAATAAGGTGGTCAGCTACAGTTGTGTTGGTTGTAGCTACTGTTGTTGTAGCTCCATTAACAGTTAAGTCTCCTGTAATAGTAAGATTATCTGCAACAGTAACTTCAGAGGTTGTGTGTCCTATAGTTACAGCTATGCCACTTGTTTCAGTAGCTATCTTTAATGCACCTGTTTTGTTTGCTATGTAGGAGTTAGTAGCATCATGGTAAATTTCCATGTCTGCACCAGTACCAAATACAGCTTTAGCATTATCAGCAAACTCTAAGGAATTGTCACTTGCATCAAATATTACATTACGTCCTGATGTTCCACCAGTAAGAGTTACGTCACCTGTGAATGTAGGAGAAGCAAGTGGAGACTTAGCATCTAACTGTGTTTGAATAGCTGACGTTACACCATCAACATAGTTTAGTTCTGCAGCACTGGCTGTAACAACTGTGCCACCTAGAGCTAGTCCATTTGTGCCATCATGTGAAGCTACATTAAAGTCAAAAGAACCATCTGCAAATGTAGTATTACCTGTAATAGTTATTGCACTGCCATCTGCAGTTATACTATCCAGTGCAATATTACCTACGTTAGTTATATTCTGGTCATTAAAAGATGTAGCACCTAATGATACTGTGCCTGTAGCTGTAAGGTTATTACTACCTGCAGACACGTTGCCTGTAAACGTAGCACCACTTAATTGTGCAAAACGTGCATCTGCTGCAGTCTTAGAGTAATGGTCTGCAAGTTCAAATGTACCATAACCTACGGCATCAAGTATGTCACCTGCAGCAGCAGCAGACGCTAATACAACTGCACTACCTGAAGTCACAGTTACATCTGTAGCATTTTTAAGTTTAACACCATTGAGGTATACGTCTACAAAACCTGCATCGTAAGATATAGGGAAAGATGTAGTTGAGCCACTGTAAGATACACCTGCACTATTTGTAGAGTTTGTACCTACAACAAAACTTTCTCTGGATGATGTGCCATTAACGGATGACCCTGCATTCGTCCAACCACCTGCAGAAGTTCTTACGTTCAACACATTAGTCTGAGAGTTAAAGTACAATGCACCTGTAGCAAGTGCATCACCATCATTGTCTACAGAAGGAGCACTTGACTTAGTTCCTAAATACACATCATCGAAAGAATCTAGGGAAGCTGCAGCAGCCGTAGCAGAAGCAGCAGCACTGGACACACTTCCCATAGTAGCAGTAATGTAGGCTAGTACAGATTGCTGTGTAGGTACGTGAGTAGCACTGTTAGATGCCATATCATCTTCATCTTTAAACCCTGCAATAGTAATACTACCATCTGCTAAATTACCAAAGTTTATTGTACCTGTAGTTGTAATAGCACTTGAACCTGTATCTATTGTACCAAAACCACTTGTTATACTACCAGTATTCAATGCTCCTGTAGTTACAATGGAAGTACCACCCTGAATTTTATCCTGTATGTAGGTAGCCATGTCTGTCATTGCTACTTGCTTCATAGTTCCTGCATCATTAAAAACTACTCTGTCTGCATCAGCTACAGTTGTACTTGTAGCACTTGTGCCACCATCCATAATGTTTAACTCTGTTACTGTTACAGTAGCACCATCTAATATATTCAATTCTTCAGGAGTAGACGTAATAGCTGTATTACTTGCTGCTGCCAGTACAGGTATAGTACCTGATTGATTGGGTAGATTGATTGTTCTGTCTGCTGTAGGGTCTACAATAGTCAATGTAGTTTCGTGGTCATCAGCAGTAGCACCTTCAAAGACTATTGCATTTTGTGCATTCATAGTCACCGTATCTACAACTGTCTGAGTACCACCTACAGTTAAGTCACCTGTAATTGTAAAGTTTCTTATACCTGTGTAGTCTTTGTTAGCATCTAATACTACAGCCTTAGAAGCTATTGCTGTACCTATAGCAGTGCTACCTAAGTCGAGTGCATTGAGTTCTCCTACAACTGCTGTTACTCCATCCAGTGTATTAAGCTCTGCTGCAGTTGATGTTACTCCATCCATAATGTTAAGTTCTGCTGCAGTAGCAGTAACGAGTGTACCACCTAGTTTTAATCCATTAGATGTATCGTGAGAAGCAATATCAAAGTCAAACGAACCATCAGCAAAGGTTGTATTGCCTGTAATTGTAATTGCAGAGCCATCAGCCGTAATACTGTCTAAGGCTATGTTGCCTACATTTTGTAAGTCGTTATCGCCAACACTAAGGTGTCCTCCTACAGCAAGTGTTCCTGCAAAAGTTACATTACCTCCATCAAAAGTAGCAGCCGTAGTTGTACCTGATTTAATTATTAAGTCACCACTCGTATTGGTTAGTGAGCCAAAGGTTGTTCCACCATCTTTTAGTGTAACATCACCACCGTCTGCATCTAGTACTATGTCACCTGCTGCATCTAAGGTCATATTACCAGAAGATAAAGCTATGGTTGTTCCATCTATATTAAAATTATCTATGTCAATACCTGCATCAGCAGTTATTTTACCTGTAGAAACTAGTGTGCCACCTACAGTAGCATTGTTACTAGCTATAAGTGTTCCTGTAGATGTTATTGTACCACCTGCAGATATAGTAGTACCTGCACTTAAAGAACCTGCTGAAGCTACAGTTGTAGTAACAGTCAGGTTATCAAAGAAGCCTGTCTCAAATCTCAAGTTTGTTGTACCTAAGTCTATATCTCCATCTGTAACAGGACTTATAGCACCGTCTGCCATAGTAAATTGTGAAGTACCACCTGCTGTAAAAGCTAGTGTATCATCTGCACTAAAAAATAATCCTACATTTGTATCACCAGTATTAGTTATAGAAGGAGCAGAAGCTGAACCGTCAGGTATAGAAAGTATATTGCCAAGTGTAACAGCACCTGTAAGAGTAGTTGTTTCACCTACAGCAAGTATATCTGTAGTTACAGTACCGTCAAAGAAAGCATTTTTAAATTCTAATGAGGATGTACCTAAGTCTATATCATTATCTGTAGTAGGCTTTAGTACACCGTCTGCTAAAACAATTTGTTCTGTACCTGCAATATCAAAACGAATTATATCTTCATCTGATGATTCTTCTAATTGTATCTTAGTATCATTGTCAGCATCAGACATTAACCCAATAAATGCACCCTCAGTACTTCCATCGTGTTTATGTCCACCACTTACAGCAAATGCTGTTTGTAGTGCATTAAGTTCAGCATTTAGTGGAGCAGATTTAACTGTTTCACCTGACTGAATATCTGAGGTATTAGTTCTTGAATAACCTGCCATTACCTTACATCTCCTAATCCATAAGTAACTGTGAAGCCCTGAATACTGTGGCTTGCATTTGTGTCCTCTGTAACATACGTTAATGATATTGATTTACCTGACCCTGAAAAACTTGCTCCTTCTACTGGAGCAGGGTTACCATCATATTCATCTGTAGTGTCGTATGTAGCTATATTTGTTCCTGTGTTATAGTAAGCTGCAGGGTCTGTACTAACAATAGTTGTGTTATCTGGCATTAATATATCTGTGTTATCGTAGTCGTAACTAACACCAACGGAAAGATTAAATTCTCCTTCTGCTGTCATATAAGTAGCAACATCATAATATAGTTTTCTTTTTTGTGGGTCTTCCATGTAAATATAAGGAGTCTTATAAATACTTAATATATTACCAGTGTCAAAATTAGTTCCAGATTCTTGTTGATACACTTTACCGTTTGCTGCACCATGTATAACTATTTCAGTCTGCCCTATGTACCCACTGTCTGCACATGTACATTCTATACCAAATAAAGTTCCAAACTCGTATGAAAAATTTCCTTTGTATTCTCTTAAAGCACCAATAATTCCTATTGAACCTAACGTAGAAAACATATATCTAAACTGAGATTTATTTCTAATAATAACAGAAGACAATGTAGTTAATGTTTCTGTATTTATTGTAGTACTTATTTGAGATTGTATGTTTTTAGATATTGTTTCTAAATTAACATCTCCAATTTTATTTGTACCACCAATCGGTCTAATACCATCGGGTGAAAGAAAGAGTAAGTCACCGCCTAATTCTACCACACTATCTGTTGCAAGGCAACCTAAATTTGAAGTAACTGTTTCTAATCTAAAATTAGCTGAGTTTTCACCTACCAACCTTTTAATATTATTAGAACCAAATATATAAAGTACGTTACGAAACTTTTTAATAGCTACAATTTCAAACCCTACGTTTATAACTCCACCACCATTAGCAGGACTAAAGTCTGTTTCTGCTGTAGGAGCACTAAAGTATAAATTACTTACTTCATCTGGATCTCCTGCAAGAAACAAATGATTTTGAAACTCTGCTGATATGGTAGGATCTGTAGGGGCATTAGAGTCTGTTATCTGTACGTAGTTAGTTCCATCGTATGTAGCAGCAGGATTAATACCATCAGTTAAAACTATCTTAGGTGTGCCAAAATTTAATTTTTCAAAACGTACTTTAGTTACACCGTTCATAGTTGGTGAACCACCGCATGTTACAGCCACCCAGACTGAGTTAGTAGCATCCCATCTATGTAGGTAGTTACTTCCTGATGTAGGCTTACGTGCTGCAAGTACTCCATCATTTATTCCATTAGCTACACACACACCTAATACTGAACCTGTACCTGCATTACCATCTATACCTACAGTACCATAGTTATTAGCAAATCCACTTAATCGTCTGTAGCCACCCTCAAGGTTTGGTTCATAATTAACTAATTGTCTAGCAGACCCTGGAGTTTCTTCTCCTAGAGACAGTACATCACTACCTGTATTTAACCCACCTCTACAGACAGATTTAAATGTTTGTACTGCATCTGCCATACTAAGAACTCAAACTTAAAATATTGTTAGTGGATCTGGATCTGTTAATAAAAGTAGAACGTACAAATATTGGATCATCTAATAACAACCTACGCATTGTTTTTATACCGTCTTTAAATTTTTGTTGGTGTATTTGAGCACTCTGCTCATTAGATCTAAACCTCATCATATACATCATAGCACCATCTATAATTATATGCTTAAACCTATCAGGTATAATCATTGTATCTGAAGCTGCAGAAAGGTCATTAGGAAATTTGTAATAAACAAACTCAACTACATAAGCTGCATCAGGAATTGGAGACACACCAAATTTTTCTTCTGCAGTTTGATATACTACAGTAGGTGATGAACGTGCTGATGTACCTGAGTTTTCTTCTATTGCTTTATAAAATTTTACGTACTGCTCAAAAGTAATTACAGGTAAAGCTTTAGCTGTAGTACCTGCAGATGATAAAGCTCTTAGATAAACTGTATCCCAATCTATACTAGCGGTATCTGTAGGAAAATCATATGTTCCTGTACCTACTGTAAGTGTTTGAGTAGCTGTTGTTTTTAAAAATGGAAACTGATGCCCATCCTGTAAAATTTCTCGTATCGAATTATTAATTGCATCTTTTGCTATAGCTTGAACATTTTTTGCAGTATCAAAACCATCACCTGTAGCAGGAAGAGTAACTTCATTTGTTCTTCTTAATAGATCATTAGTTAAAGTTATGTACGTAGTTGACATTTGCTATCCTTATGTTAAGCTAAAGAGGGCAAGTTTCCCTGCCCCCTTATTTAATTTAAGCTAGTAAGTCTCTGTCAACTTCATTAGCAGTCCGTGGACTGAGTTCTGAAACGTCCATCAACAAG
>Ga0075480_10002820_pt1 | contig 11183 bp, 27 predicted proteins | sample DEB08_DNA_7_FD_81590 | JGI IMG/M metagenome (GOLD analysis project Ga0075480, IMG submission 81590) | Aqueous microbial communities from the Delaware River and Bay under freshwater to marine salinity gradient to study organic matter... | ecosystem: Environmental > Aquatic > Marine > Coastal ... | reverse complement strand
TTTAGATTAACTCCGAGAGGAAGAGACGAAGCAGAAGAAATCAAAAAGATTGTCAGATCATTTAAGATGAACAGTGCTGTTCAAAGATCAAAATCACATGCATTCTTGTTGACTCCAAACATCTTTAAATTGGAGTACATCTACAATGGTTCTGGTCAACATCCTTTCTTAAATAAGTTTAAACCTTGTGCTTTGACTAACTTCAGTGTTAATTACACACCTGATGGTTCTTATATGACATATAGAGATGGTGGATCTCTTACTTCTTATAATATCTCAATGAGTTTCAGTGAACTTGAACCCATCTATCAAGATGATTATGCTAAGGATTACAATTCACACACGTCAATGGGGTATTAAAAATGTCTTTACCATACTTCAGATATCTACCTAACTTTGATTATGTAAGTCGTCTCCCTGATGCTAAAAATATTGGTGACTATGTTCAAGTAAAGAATCTTTTTAGAAGAGCAAAGATTAATGAGGAGTTGTTTCAGAACATCAACTTCTTCACCAAGTACAAAATTGTAGGTGATGAGAGACCAGATAATGTTGCTTACAAAATATATGATGATCAATACTTAGATTGGTTGGTGCTCCTTGCTAACAACATTATCAATGTGGAAGAAGAATGGCCATTGTCACAGCAGTCATTCTACAACTTTATGTTGAGCAAGTATGGTTCAGAAACTGCTTTCAATAATCCACACCACTATGAAACAGTTCAAGTAAAAGATAGCAATGGAAGAACTATCCTGAAAGCAGGTCTTGAAGTTCCTAGTAATTATTCCATTACCTACTTTGACTCTGGTTTAAATCAGGTAGTCACCAATACAAACACAACTACTATGGTGACTAACTATGAGTATGAAGATAAGATCCAAGATAATAAGAGAAATATCTACGTTGTAAAGGGAGAATATATCTCTGAAATACTTAATGATCTTGAAGAAGGTCTATTGTATAAGAGTGGTAGCAGTCAATATGTTGATGAGAATCTAGCAGTAGGGGACAACATCAGACTGTATGAATAAAAAAATGGGGGTCATTAACCCCCTTTTTTAATTTACTCTAAAATCCTCCTACAAATCCTTTTACATGTCCCTTGATCTTCATCACATTCAATTAGACAGTTGTAATAATCATTAAGTAGATGGGACTCGTCAATTGTTTGGTCTAATGTTTTTTCCAAACGATCAACACTTTGTTTCCATCCAGCCAATTGATTGTGTGAAATTAAATTGTGCATGACAACCTCCACATGCAAATGAATCCATAATAAAAATCGATTTTAGTACACTTTTCTCACCTCTATAATTCTATCATATGTATGAGACTTTGGTTTAAAATGATACAAAAATTTATGCCTACTAGTTTATACCTATAAAAAAAGAGGGGTATTACCCCCTCAGAAGATTTGCATATGCTGCTATCACTAAAAGTGTAAGACAGATCTGATTATACTTCATCAACTGTCGGCAAGTTTAGCAAAGTAACTCATAGCATCGTCATCTTCGTCATCAACAGAACTAGATGAACTGTCTTCAGCAACTGCCTTTGACTGTTGATAGGAGGTTTCAAGCTTTCGCAATACTTCTTCCTCACTGACAGACTTTTGCTCTGTTGCTGCGTAGTTATCATACTCTGTTTCCTCTTCTACTGTTGAAATACGAGTGGACTTACTGCCCAGTACATAATCAAGACGCTTCTTCAGTTCATCATAAGACTTGAACTGATCAGCAGCAGTAAATGCACTGAGTGAATGCTGCTTCTTCCAGATTGCTTCCATAGCATCATCATCATCCAAGAGAGGACTAGGACGATCAAACTCTGAAGAGTCATAGTTCCAGTAACCAGCAACCTTCTTCAGCTTCAGTTTGAAGTTAGCACCCTGCCAGAAATCAAAAGGATTGATAGGGGTTTCATCTTCAAACTCAGGTTGCATTGCATCCATGATCTTGTCAAAGATCTTCTTACCAAACTTATAGAGGAATACTCCACCCTCATTTTGAGGATTGGCAGGATCTTTTACAACATAGATGTTGGCATAGAAAGAGAGTTTACGCTTTTGTTTGCGAACAGTTTCTTTATCCTTATCATTGCCACTGTTCCACAGTTCCCTGTTAAGATCGCCAACAGGATCCTTACCACCAATAGTAGTCAGGGAGTTCTCAATGTACCACCCACCAGGACCCTGGAAGGCATGAGAAAACAGTTTGACCCAAGGCAGATCTTCTCCATCAGGGGCAGGCAGGAATCGAATGACAGCATAACCATTACCAGACTTATCCATTTCTGGTTTCCAAAGGCGGTCATCAGCGCCACCACCAGTATTATTCATCTTTTCTACTTCCTTCACCAGTTTGTTGGTGAGGGAACCAAGAGAAGATTGCTTTTTAAGATCAGAAAAACTCATTTGATAGACTCCGTATTTGTTGTATTTGGCTTTTGTCCTTTGGCTTGGGGGAGGATCAGGCAGCCTCTTGAACCATGAATAATAGGATCTTTTGATTGGATTGTCAAGCAGACTCATTAATGGACTTCTTCATGTTTTCTATGATATTCGCCATATTAGAAAACACATAACTAAGATCCACATCAGGTGGAAATCCAAGTTGTCTAGCAGAAGAAATAATATTATTCTTCATCTGCTTCGCTTCAGGATCATCAGATAGACTCATTCTAGTGTACAGTACTTGTTGCTTCTTCAGCAACTCCTCTAACATTTCTACATGTTCAAGTTTATCTGTTTTATCCATACTGGAAAAAGAAAAGACCTTTTCATAAATCTTTTCTTGTATTTCAGCAATCTCTTTCATTTCTTGCTGAACAAACTCTGATTGAAAGAAACTCATTACTCTCCACAAACTACTTGTTTCAAAATTTTCTTATATTTGAATACATCTATATGTAGGAAAGAATCGTACTTATCCATCCTCATTGATAAGAATTTCCACACAGGGTCTTGTAACTTTTTATCAAAGTTTGGTTTAAACCCAATGATCTTATTGAGAAGAACAAGTGTTTCCAATGATACATTCTTACCTAGATGTTCTTTGACAATGGAAGGATGCTTTGTTCCTTCAATCTTAAACATATTATCAAAGTTCTTACCATCAAATATATTCTCTACCTCAGTCTTGAAGGTATAGGTAAGTGATTGTAATTTACGTTTCCAATCAGTATAATTTTGCTCACCATTTCTAACAATCTCACCAATCCAAAGAGACTGGGGATCATCACAAGTAACAAAGTTAGAGACAAAAAACTCAACTACTTCGCTATCATCTTTTTGTCTGCTCAGTTTTTCAAAAAAGAATCTGTCCTTCCGTTTATAAAAACTCTGAAGAGAAGCACGTGACTTTCCACAATACTTGTGGTAGTCATATGACTCTCTTGTAAAATGGTTCTTCAGTCCAAGGTAAGATTTATAGGCTTCAAAAGGTGACACTTTTGGTATCATAATGGAAGTTTAGCATGTGATGTTCTCTTCAATAAGTTGAGTTCCATTGCTTCACACTTAAGTTTTTCTTTAAGTGGTTTGGAAATCAACTTAGGAACAGATTCTACATCAACATTGTTTTTTTCGCAAAACAAGACAATGGCATCAATATAACTCATCCCATTGTTTTGATGGGCGATAGATTCAATCTCTTCTGCAAACTTGCGAGAGCAATAGAATTTATTCTCTAGAATTTTATCAATGTTGTTCTCTTCAGATTGGGACATATTCCTGTAGTTTGAATTCAACAAACTCTCTAATATATTGGGAGAGCAATTTGATATATTTTCTTTTATCATATTCTTCATAGACAACACATTCTCCATTCTCGCATGACATAATGATAACGAATTTCTTTACCATTATACCAGTCATCTCATATAACATGCAAGCGTAAGCAGCACATTGTACAAAATAATGCTCAATCCATTTCTTTGGTTTTGGTTTTTTACTTGTTTTGAAATCAATCACAGCAAGTTCACCTTCATACTCCGCAATGCAATCTACTGTACCAGCAACTCCCAACTCTTTACTGAAGAGTGCTTGTTCAATTGCATGAATGTTGTCTATCTTATCTAGGTCAGGTTTTGCCTGCTTAAAAAGATACTCTGAGAGAGGTTGTACTGGTGGACCTTCTCTATTGCACAAGTAGCACTCAGTAAGGGTATGCATATCAGTTCCCCTACTGGTTGCTTGTTTTGTGATTTTGTTTGCTTCATCATTACCAACCTTTGCTCTCCACTCACGGAAGATCTCACGATTGTAATGACTGATAACAGAAGTAATAGATACTAACTTCTCTCCTGTTGGAGTGTCATAATATCTAACACCATCAATAGTTTCCCTGTCAAGAGAAGGATAATCAATTTCAATATGGGTAAAACTCATAGACCTAGTTCATGTTTAGCAATAATGTATTCTTTAACCAGACCACTTCTACAGATGTCTTCAGCTTCAAATTCTACCATACTAAAAGATGGCATGTTTTTGAGGATACGAATGAAATCTACAATTCCATTTCTCTCTGCAGTCTTAATAAGGTCAGACTGGGTAGCATCACCACAGAACATCAACTTGGAGTTTTCACCAACCCTAGTAATCATAGAGTCAAGTTCATGGAAGTTGAGGTTCTGGAATTCATCAACAATTATAATAGCATTGTCAAATGTAGTACCTCTGATGAATGAGGTGCTCCAGAAACTAATAGTTCCCTGTGCTTTGAGGTTAGCATAAAGCATCTCAAATGCATTATCATCAGGCATTTCAAACATATACTTTACCATATTCTTATATGGAATCTGATAAAGAGATGACTTGTCCTCATGGTCACCAGGCAGGAAACCAATCTCTCTGGTAGCCACAAGGGACCTGACAATGTAGATCTTCTCATATGGTGTCTTTGGGTCTAAGACATCCAGAAGGGCATTGTAGAGGGTAATAAAGGTCTTACCTGTGCCAGCACAACCATAAGCAACCATGTTCTGCTGCTTCTTATACTCCCCAAAGAAGAGTTCTTGGTTATCAGTAAGTGCCTCAATCTTTTTGATATAATCTAGATTGATTGGTTTCTTTCTTTTCATAACTCTGTTGCTCATACCAAATGGAACTGGGTTAGTGCTTCCAATACCTGACTTACTCTTTCTTGGCATTACTTAATTAGTCGTAGTGTTTGAGATTTGAACCTGGTGCTTTCTTTGCTTTACCAATTACATCTTTCCATCCTGGATATTTGGAATAAAGTTTTCCAAATGTCTCACCCATTTCCACTCCCAGTTTGGGAGCATTTTCAGGAGTGTAATATCTCTCCCAATCAGGATTGTCATCACGCCACTGGTCCCAATCATGAATACTCATGGTAATCTCTTTGGTTTCACCAGTTTCTTTATGTCTCACAGGGTATGTGGCCATTCTTACCTCATAATGTTTTTATATTTAGACCCACTCCAGAGCACCACCAATGGTTGGAAACTGCTCTGCAAAGATCTCCTTACAAGCATTGGCAATATCCATATGCTCTTTCTGAGTTCCATTGGCAGACCTCAGATCAATGTAATGCATCCAACTACGCAGTGATCCAGACATATACAACCTGGTTGGAGTTGCCAGAGGAAGCACAAAACGAGCACACTCCTTTGCCACACCAGACTCAAGCATCTGTTGATACAATGCCATAGAAGAATCAAACAAAGTATTCATCTGATAATTCAACTTCTCAATGACTTGCGGATCCAAGTCATCAATAGAGTTCTGACGATTCTTGGTGTCTTGACGACGGAGTTCTGGAAGAGGGATCGTCGACGAGAGTAGGGAAGAATCAGCATAGCGTTGTGAAAATTCCTGGAATGTAAATGAGCGGTGACGCAGTATTTGAGCTGCCAGACCTCTGGTAGTTTCAATTTCCAGAGTCATAAATGCCTGCTCAAAGATACTCCAGTGCTTGTGATTGATGCAATACTTGAGGAGACCTTCAAAGGAATCATTACCTTGATTACTTGGATTGCTCACACGTGCACAATATGCAATGTGCTTCTCTGCATCAGGGGTTACTGAGATTAGATTGACTTTCATTTCTTTTCCTGTTTCCTCGCTTTCTTAAGTTCTTTTAGTTCCATTTTGATGTTTTGATATGCAGTCTCAGCACTAATTCTACCACTTATTTCCATTGCACAGATGACATCTACACGTGTGCCAAAATGAGATAATGCTCTTTCAAATTCATTTAAATCATTGTACATTTGATTTTCCTCTGAAGTACGCATTGAAGTAAGCAGCAATTCCAAAAGATGTTTGGTTTCCCTGAGAGATCCAAGTGTCAACACACTCATAGATGTCTTGTGTAGAATAATCTTGCTCTTCTATTCTAACACTCCCATACTTATTGAGCAATATTGCTAGACAGTTCTCTCTAAGTTTGAGACGTTCCTCACTGTATCTCCAATCTAAATTAGTCTGGGTATCCATCGTCATCATCAAAAATTTCTTCGTAGTCTGTAATAGGTGCTTGATACTGTGTTGTATATGCCTCAACATCTGAATAGACTTCAGACTCAAGAGCATCCACCAGCAATTTTAAGTTTCTGACAATCAGTTTTAGTTTGTCCTTTTCCATAAAAAAAGGGAGTAATACTACTCCCATTCTAACACTATTTAATTTGTTTGACAATCACTTGTTATAGATGTGACCACGATACTGGAATGTACCATGTGTTTCCTTTGGTTCATGGTTGCCAACTTGGAAATCTACACCACGATATGCAGTGTGAGAAATCTGTGCGTCATGAAGTGCGTTAACCTTTTGGATCTGCTTCTTGATCATGAGAAGTGTGTTCATTGTAGTTACTCCTGAAATACTAGGGTGAATTAACTCCCGTTCCTTCAGTCGTTTGCGTCCTTGTTATCAAAACAATGAGGATCTGTATGATTCATCCAGTTAGTAAGAAGATCTAATTTCTCACTAACGGTAAAAACTTCAGTTCTCGCCAGACGATTTGCCAACCAGTCAAAGTCTTCACACCTAAGATACATCTCAGGTGGAACATGAAGGGCAAACACAGTCAAAATTGATAACATAGGATGAACGCTCCGTTCCGCGACTTACTTGCGTCCACCGAAGTGGATGAACGTAGGTCTATTATAGACTCATTACTATATATGTGTCAAGCGTATCAGATACTACTTTTTTGTTCAGGTTGATACACTACAACTTGCCACCAACAGTTCCTTCATGACGAACTGTATCTTCTGGCCACCCTTCCTGAAGTCCTTTCAAATAAAAACGAGTTGCTCTGATACATGCATTATCAGTCAAAGCAGAGACAAGATACTTACCCTCTTTATCTTTACTGTTCCAAAGAAATCTTGCCTTTTCAATACAAAAAGCATTGTCAATCCATTCAACTTCAGTCACGCTGTCTCCAATCATCAGGTCTTTCTTCTTTAAACCAATCTACAATTTCATCTGCAGATTTGAACCCCGTACTATGATTGGATGGGTCAGGGTCTCCTAATCCCATCCTATTCATAAAATCATCCATGCTTCCCTCTTGAATGTCACCTGCTGCTTGACGACGTGCTTTGTTTAACCAATCTCTAGCAGTGGTGTATGACTTGGCAAGTTTCTCTGCCCAAATCATATCTTCAAGATTCACCTCTTCCTTATTTGCTATCTTCTTACAGATGGACTCTAAACGCAGTCTGTATTGAGTAGAAAGCATACCAACCCCTTGCTGTATTATTTATTTTAGAATCCCTCTTCTGATGCCTCTTGAATCATTTTGGATACAATATTTTCTGTACCATCCATGGTTTTAATAGCAAACAAACTGGACTTCTGATACTTCTTAATTTTTTTATATGACTTTAGAAGTTTTTTGATATCTTCTTGGGGAAGTTCAAACTCTACATTGTCAACAAAACCTTCACTCATTTTTTTGGACTCCATAATTTTGGATTAATCCTACCTTCAGACTGATACCAAGGTGGTTTGAAATCATTTCTATACTTATCCCAGTAGTGATCAAAAATATCTAATTGTTTTCTAGCCTGTACTATGTCATAACAGACCTGACCATCTTCCATATAGGTTACAACATAACTGTCATATGGAAGATCTCTGGAATTAGATACTTCTAGATCACATTTCTGATGGATAATTCTGATATTACTCAAGACCTACCGCCCCATTTGATATCAGGGTAAGCCTTCTCAACTACTGCTTGACTGATTTTATATTTGGTTTGGAGAGATTTATCCTTCACCAAACAGATAATCTCTGCTTCATTGGGATGAAGACCTTCCAGCATTTGAATGAACATGGTCTCTCTACGAATATTAGAAAGAGTATCATTTCCACCTTTTACAAAGTGGTAGAGGTTCTTCCATTCTTTTCTGAGAGAAGTATGATCAGTCCCAAGGGGTGCCTCATTCTTTTTATAAGGCACCTGACCTTCAGGAACCACGCTGATCACTGTGTCATCAAAGTTCCAAATCATCAATGCCTTGATAGCATCATTCTCATACTCTTTGAGGACTTCAGCCTTCTTATCATTACTCCTTGCTTTACTTGCCAACTCCAAAATTTCATGCATGAAAGGGTTGGGTGGGAGTGTAGTTTTTGATGTAGACATGGTTAATCAATTTAGGTTTGGTTATTTATTCGTCATCCTCAAATGTGTCAAAATTATTTTCAAATCTTACTGCCAGAATTTCATCTGGTATGATTTGTCCATTTTCATCAAACATTTCAGGATGTGTAGGAATGAAAGTTGAGTTTCTTTCAATCACATATTCTTTGAGCAAGTATCCAATCACTCCTCCAACTAAGAGAAACATGATTGAGATTACAGTGGACAGTGTAAGGGTGACTGCTAACATTTTACTCCTCCCCTTGAGAACTTTTCTTTCTAAAGTCCAAATGGAATTGGAAGAATACATCCACTTCTCTTGAGAAGAAGGAGACAATCTTACCAAACTTCACTTGGAAAGTCTTTGGTTTAGGTTCCCTCCTCTTTTTATTTCTTAAAAGCAATTCTACTCCTCGGTTTAACCTAAGAGATTTGCTATCTTCTTTATTTAGTGGTCTTTTTCTTTCTTCCTGGTTTTCTTTCTTGCTCATACTTCCAAGCATCTTCAAGTATGCCATACAGATAATTTTTTATTTTTCTTGCCTCTGGTTTCCCCAGATGACCATACCCCTCTCTGAGTTGTTTATGCATCTCATCAGGACCACCCTCAAGATAGTCTTCAAGATCCATTACCAAACTATTGAGTTCTTGAGCTGTAGTGCTCTCAATGAATTCTCGAACTTCCCTCTTGGTAGCTTTATTATTTTTTAGATATTCATACATATTGAGCATATATTTTCCCTCAAAGGCAAAATCAATTGTATGCTCTATAACATCATAGAGTTCGAAATTATCCATCAGACAAGATTATTTTCTTTCAGGTATTTAACAGTTTCTGTACATCCACCAAGTATTTTATCATCCATCACAACTTTTGGAAAGGTAGAACCTTTACCAAATTCTTGATAGAATTCATTCTTAGTAAAATCTGAACCTAATTTATACACCACATACTTGAGTTCTGCTAGTTGTAAAACCCTTTCAACCTTTGTGCAAAAAGGACAACCATCTTTTGAGTAAACAGTAAAGGTCATAGTAGTAAGGTTAGATGTCTAATTGGTCTCTAATACTTGGATCTCTCTTAAGATCATCAAGGAATTCACTCTTTGCTAACATGGGTCTGTAATCAGGGTAGTACTTATCCATCAGTTTAGCAACAGCCATAACACCAGGATAACCACCCTTGATCCACACTTCTTTTCTGTCCTCTAGGACAACATGCTTAAAAGGAAATTTTGCCATTGAGTTAGTTATTTATTTTTCGTGATGTCCCTTTAGATCTGGATTGGGGTTAGAGGGTTCAAAGGGATCACGAGTTTTATTCTTGATCACAATAAAAGCATCTTTATTGTACTTGCGAGTGCCAATAGGAGATTGCCACTTCACATTGTAGTTTTCACCTACATCAATACCAGATACTTGAGTGCCTCCAATCTCCACTACAATCTCGTCTTGAGAATCCCAATTTAATTCTTGAAGGGCAATTGCCAATTGCCCAAGCATTGCGGAACTCACAGGTTATCCTCTTGCTCTGTGATGATAACACAGTCAGACGTAGGATAAGCAACACAAGTCAGAATGAAACCTGCATCGATCTGGTCATCATCAAGGAAGGACTGCTCACTGTTGTCTACGGTACCAGAGATGAGTTTTCCAGCACAAGATGAGCAAGCACCTGCTTTACATGAGTAAGGAAGGTCAACACCTGCTTCTTCTGCTGCCTCAAGGATGTATTGATCTTCTGCGCATTCAATAGTGTTTTCTGTACCATCAGAAGAACGAAGAGTGATGTTAAAAGTCATTTTTCTCCAATAAAAAAAAGGGAGGTTGCCCTCCCAGTGTAACGTATTATATAGGGTTTGTCAAAGGGCATTGCCTCTTGGCAATACCTCTTCGGGAAACTGGAAGTTTTCTCCTGGCTGGTCAACAGGTGCCATCCAGGCACGAAGACATAACATTTTCCTCAGGTTCTAGATTTCCAATCATTTTTCCAAATTATACCGAATGTGATCGGCCTGTTCAGGTCCAAACACTTGAAGTTTACGACGTTTCTCTGTGGTGTTAGAGATAATCATTGCTGCAGAAGTAATTGGAGGAGCAAGACTCAAAGTAATTCCAGCATCAACAAAAGCAAGAGGGACAGTGACAGCAGCAATACCAGTTGCAATCCAAGTCGGTTTCCAGTAATTGGTTTTTGCTGAGTAGTAGATAGATGATATTGGAGCAACAAAAAGATGACCAATAACTACTGCCCAACAACGCACTGCGGCTTGTTTTGCTTCACTTATTTCTTTTTTCTGTTTCAGGTATTCACGATAATCCATAGATTAGTAGGTAATGGTGCTTGATTGACTATGAGAATATTATACAATAAAAAAGCACCCCGTGCAAGGAGTGCTGTGACAGTTTGGGAAGTGGTTTATTTGTTTTCTTAATAAATTGTTTTTATTAAGAATCCCAATAAAGTTTAGAGTGCGTTGCCCCTAGGTAATACTTCCTCTGGAAATACAAAATTCTCATGTGGTTGGTCAACAGGTGCCATCCATGCACGTAAACCT
>Ga0075480_10002818_pt1 | contig 11184 bp, 8 predicted proteins | sample DEB08_DNA_7_FD_81590 | JGI IMG/M metagenome (GOLD analysis project Ga0075480, IMG submission 81590) | Aqueous microbial communities from the Delaware River and Bay under freshwater to marine salinity gradient to study organic matter... | ecosystem: Environmental > Aquatic > Marine > Coastal ... | reverse complement strand
GTCGTAGACAGACAGCTCGAGCATTTTGGGGTCGATCATCAGCAGGCGCACGTCGTCCGGCGTGTGCCGGTACAACAGCGACATGATCATGGTGTTGATGGCGACGGACTTGCCCGAGCCGGTGGTGCCGGCGATCAGCAAGTGCGGCATGCGCGCAAGGTCGGCATAGATCGGCGCGCCGCCGATGTCCTTGCCGAGCGCCAAAGTGAGTTTGCCGTCGAACTTGTCGCACGCTTCGGAGGACAGCATCTCACGGAAATACACAGTCTCGCGGCGCTCGTTCGGCAACTCGATGCCGATAACGCTGCGTCCCGGTACGACAGCGATGCGCACCGCCACCGCACTCATCGAGCGGGCAATGTCATCGGCGAGTGACACCACGCGCGCGGTTTTCGTGCCGGGTGCGGGTTCGAGTTCATACAACGTCACCACCGGACCCGGGCGCACTTTGACGATCTCGCCGTTAATGCCGAAATCCTCCAGCACGCCTTCGAGCATCTTGGCATTGGCCTCGAGCGCCTGGGTGTCGAGCTGCGTGGCGGACTGGACGCGCGGCATCGCCAGCATGTCGAGCGGCGGCAGTTCGAACCCTTCCGGCGTGGCCGGCAGCAGCGATCCCTGGCGGGCGGCAAGTTCTTTCTTGGAGGGTTTCGCAGCCGTTTTGCGCGGCACGACGATGTCGGGCTCGCGGTCGCGGGCAACGGCGGGCGCCGCTGCAGGTTCGTCGTAGACGTCATCTTCGTCACCGTCGTCGAAAGACGGCTCGATCCGTTCCGCATCGCGGGCCGCCGTGCGTTCAGCGGCGCGGACGCGCTTGGTTTCTTCGCGCTCCGCTTTCCTGGCCGCGCGACGGGCCGCGCGGTCCTGGTTTTCGTCGCGCAGAGATCCGATCAGCCCCAGGGTCCAGTCGGCGACGCGCGCACTCTCACGTTTGATCCACGCCGAGATGCCGCCATAGAACGCCACCGGGACGGTCCAGACCCAATGCATAAGGGAAACGCCGGCGGCCAAACACACCGCGACCGTCAACCAGCGCACGCTTTCGACCGCCCCCACGGTGCTGAGCACGGCCGTCGCCTGATCGAGCAGAATGCGCCCGCAAAATCCGCCCAGACCCGCAGGCAAGACCGCGCTGCCAGAAAATCCGGCGAGACCCATCGCAAGCAGCAAAGCCGTCGCAGGGGTTGCCACGGTCCGCAGCCACAGCCAGGAAATCGTTTCCGCACGCACCACCCGCACACTCCAAGCAAAGACGATGAGCACCGGGATGGCAGCCGCAACGCCGAGGGCCTGCAGCATCGCATCGGCAAACATCGCGCCCGGCGCGCCGAGCCAATTCTGCACGGCGGCGTCTGTTGCGGTGTTCAGCGATGGGTCGCCCGGATGATAGCTCGCCAATGCCAAGGCGGCGGCAACGGCCAGGCCCGTGACGCCAAGACCGGCCATTGCCCAGCCGGTGCGTTTCAGCGCGGCGACCATGCTCGGCGGCAGGAAGGGTCCGGTGTCGGCGCGGGATGCTGCAGTGGCCATGATGCTCAAACCTCTTTCGCTAAAATGTCTGCCATGCGGGACAAGGCGGTGGATGTCGTCTCGCGGTCGTGAACCAGTGCGACACGGATATATGAGTCTCCCGGGCTGGTGCCGTCAGCACCCGCCCGGCTTAAGTACGCGCCCGGCAGCACTTTGATGCCGCCGTCGCGCCATAGAGTCTTGGCGATGCGTTCGCTGTCGCCGACGTCGAGCCACAGGAAGAAGCCGCCGTCGGGCGTGCGGTAGCCGAAACGCAATCCGAAAATTTCCGCCGCGTCGTCGAATTTACCACGATACAGCGCGCGGTTTTCTTCAACGTGCTCTTCGTCCTGCCACAGGGCGGTGGCCGCGGCCATGACCGGCAGCGGCTGTACCGCACCGGCATGCGCGCGCAGACGATTGAACAGGGCGAGCAGTTTGGCATCGCCGGCGACAAACCCGGCGCGCAATCCCGGAACGCTTGAGCGCTTCGACAGGGAATTGAAAACGAGAACGTTGGTCATGTCGCCGCCGAGTTCGGCGCAGGCCTGCAGCATGCCGGTCGGCGGCGCTGCGGAATAAATTTCCGAATAGCATTCATCGCTGACGAGAACGAAGTCATGCGCGCGGGCGAGACCGATCATGGTCTTCAGTTCGTCCATCGTCGCCACCGCACCCTGCGGATTGGCCGGGCTGCACAGATAGGCGAGACACGCGCGCGTCAACGTGCCGCTGTCGACCGTTGCGTAGTCGGGCTGAAAGTTGGTCGCAGCCGTCGCGGGCACAAACACCGGATCGGCACCGGCCATCACCGCCGCACCCAGATAGACCTGATAGAACGGGTTGGGCATCAGCACGGTTGGGGTGGCGTTCTGCTTGCGCGGCGGCACGGCCAGCTGGGCAGCCATGAACAACGCCTCGCGCGTCCCGGCAACCGGCAGCACATGGGCATCGGCGTCGATCATTCCGGTGGGCAGGCCATAGCGGTGCGTCAGCCAGTTGGCGACGGCGGCACGGTAGTCCGGCGTGCCCGCGGTCGGCGGGTATTTGTTCCATTGCTCGGCGTGGGCGGTCAGAGCGCCGTGAATCAGGCCGGGGGCGGTGTGCTGGGGTTCGCCAATGGACATGGCGATGGGGGCCAGATCCGCAGGCGGCGCGACATCCGCCAGTAGCGCGTTCAAGCGCTGGAACGGATATTCCGTCAGTCCGTCCAAACGGCTGTTGTACATGGCCCGTACCGTCCCTCATCGGCTGCAGTCCCACCCCTTTCGGGTCCCATGCGGAACGCAGTCCACCTCACCGAATGATAGTCGTCTGCAAAGGTAAACGGGTGGTTAATAAAGAGGGATTTTTCTATATAAGTCAGTCGATTGGCGAGGACCGTTGATACAATTTCTCAGACCGGAATCCTCACCCAGTGAGTATTGCACGCCTAATAAAGGCCGGACCTGCCCGTCTGGCCTCTGTTTTGGCCGGATACTTGCTTGTAACTCTTTGTTTTCCAATGGTTTTCCACAGTTTTTCCCGCCTGAACCCACATCTTTTCCAGCGCCTGTTCACAGGTTATCCGGCAAACGCACCAGGTGGGCTTACCGCGGAAAAACCGAACCGGCGTCCTTGATTTGGCGTAGAAAAAGATGAGTTACAGCGTGAACGATTGACGTTGAGCAATGCGCGGCGCGGGCCGGCGCCCGTATAAACACTCAGTACACAAAATCTAAGGAGACGCTCATGGTTGCCGCACCGGGCATGGAAGACCCCAAAGCCAAAGTCTGGATCCCGAAAGGACGCCCGATTCCGTTCCACGATGGTCCGACCAACGATCAGCTCATGGCCATGGTTATGGCGCTGACGGTCGAGGTCTCGATCCTGCGTGAACGCCTCGACACCCATGAGCGCGTGTCTGAGGCCAAAGGCGGCTTTGGCACCGCCGATGTGGAAGCTTACAATGCGGATGATGAAGCGTTGGCCTACCGCACAGGCTTCCGCAACCGGATCATGCACAAAGTGTTCCGCACCCTGCGCGCAGAAATGGCGCGCCTCGAAGCGGACACGGAAGAAGATTACGACGAAATCATGAAGGAGTTCGACGCCGCCTAACCGGCCAATAGGTCGACAGCGCGTCAAACACAGAAAGGATAAAATTATGGATGCCCATCGCCCCCATCCGATGATGCCGGAGTCCAATCACGACGAAATCGCCGAACAGTTGGCGATTGTCGACATGAAAGCGTTTATGTTTTCAAAGGTCGATCCCGGTGTGCGTAAACTTTTGGAAAAGAAAGTCGCGCCGGAATTCAAGAAGCGTGAAGGCCGTGATCCGCGCAATCATCAGGAGCTGCGCAAGGACATGGAAAAGGAGCCCGGCTATCAAGCGTGGCTCAACATGAATGCCGTCGCCCAGGACATGATGTGGGATGCCGTCGGCACGTGTGTCGACCGCCAGCTCGATGATCTTAAGGCCAAGGCCAAGATCGAAAATCCAAAGGGTTCGCTGCGCGTCGATCCGAACTTCAAGGCGCCGCGCTACATCGATGCGCAAGACATCCACCGCATGCCCGGCAACTATCACGGCACCTATGGTGACGACGACGTACGCCAGGGCGCGGTGTTCGACCGCGGTGCCGTGGTCTACCAGATGGGCCGCAACGGCGGATACATGAACGATATCCGCGGCCATACCATCATCTCGCATTACTTCGCGCGCTGGCCCGATGCCCAACCGAAAAAGATTCTCGACATGGGCTGCACCGTCGGTCATTCGACATTGGCGATCGCCAATTATTTCCCCGAAGCCGAAACCCACGCCATCGATGTCGGCGCCGGCATGCTGCGCTATGCCCATGCGCGTGCGGAGCGCCTCGGTATTCCGGTGCACTTCAGCCAGCAGAACGCGGAATGCACCGACTTCGAAGACAACACCTTCGATCTCATCACGTCGTCCGCCGTGCTGCACGAAACGTCGGGCAAGGCCCTGCCGAATATCTTCAACGAATGCCTGCGCATTCTGAAACCGGGCGGCGCGATGGTGCATCTCGAAGTGCCGGCCCGACTGGAAGAACTCGACGACTGGGGCAAGATCCGCGGCGACTACGAAATCCAGTACAACTATGAACCCTTCTGGAAGGGCGCGCTGACACAGGATTACGAAAAGCTGTGCAGGGACACGGGCTTCAAAGATGTTGAGGTCGGCTACCAGGATGCGACCGCCAAAGCCGAGCGCGGCAACACTCAGTTCGGCGGCCCGTCGAAGGGCGTGCACCGGTCCTGGCTGATGATCTCCGGCGTGAAGTAAACCGGGCACAGCGGCGGTGTTTACCAACTTCTGGTACGTCGCCGAGGAAAGCGCGGCCGTCGTCGGCGGTCCCGACGGCGGCCCCGTCCATACCCGCATGCTCGGGCAGGACTTCGTCCTGTTCCGGGACACCGCGGGCACCGTTCATTGCCTTTCCAATCTGTGCGTTCACCGCGGCGCGTCGCTGGCCCATGGCAAGGTCAAAGGCGATTGCATCGAATGCCCGTATCACGGCTGGCAGTTCAACGGTGCGGACGGCACGTGCGCCAAGATTCCGTCGCTCGGCCCGGACGGTAAAATTCCGACGCGCGCCAAAGTCGACAGCTATCCCGTCGAGGAACGCTACGGACTCATTTTCGTGTTTCTCGGCGATGCGCCGGATGCGGACCGTCCGCCGATCCTCAACATGGAGGAGTGGGACGATCCGGCCTGGCGGTGGACGTATCTCAATTACACGTGGCCTGTGAACTGGCAGCGCGCGATCGAGAACTCGCTCGATCCGGCGCACACGGAATTCGTGCATCCGATGATGGGCTACGAAGGCGAGCGCGACGATTACATCGTCCCTGCCTTGCCGTTAACGGAACATCCGTGGGGCGTCGGTGCCCGGCGAACTAACAAATCACCGACCAAAAGCGGATCGCTCAAAGCCGGTGTGCGCTCAGGCGACGGCGAGGGCAAGACGGATACCGGTCACGTCGGCCCCAACCAGGTGTGGATCTGGATTCATTTCACTGATGCGGCGATGTTTCATCAGTATGCGTTCGTCACGCCAATCGACGCGCACACCTCGCGGCGCTATTTTTTCCAGGCACGCAACTTCATCCTTGAAGAGCAGCACGACGCCCGCGTGATGGCACGCATCAAGGAGATCGCGGAGCAGGATCGCCGTGTGCTCACCGAAATGCGGCCGGCTTTCACGCCGTCGAGCCCGACGGAAGAGGTTCTGGTCGGCGCCGACAACGTCATCGTCCGATTTCGGGAATTCCTGAAAGACTGGCAAGCCAACGGCTGGCGTATCGACGAAAAGGCGGTCGCGGCCGCAGACCCAGAACACAAGGCCTTCGCAATTCCCTCGCCGCAACGGCGCGGGCGGAAGGGGTGGGTGATCGATTCCGTACCAGTGCTTGCGACCGCTTCCGAGGTCGCCCAAGCCGCCGAATAGCTTTCAGTCTGCGAGTTCTATGTCTTCGTAACGGATGAAGCCGAAGTCGGAGCGGAACGCTTTGATGCGCTTGCTCAGGCCGATAAAGGCGACCGTCTCATACATGAACAACGATTGCGCGGTGTCGTGAGAATGGCGCATCACCGCTTCCGTGGCAGTGCGCCTGGCATCGATACCGGTCGCCGCCATAGCGTTTTCGATCAGTGGCACCGCAGCCGGATCACAGTAATAGACTGCATGCCACAGGCAGGAATTCTGGCGCATCGGATACAGCGCATCCGACACCGGTGTGAACATCGGCATCGCCATGGCATCGGCGTTCCACTCTCCGGTCTGGATGTATTCCAGGAAGCGGCTGTTGGGCACGGTGCGCACTTCCAGGTCAATGCCAACGCGGGCCAAATCGGCGGCGGCTTGCTGAAACACATCGGTGTAGGACACCGCACCGCTTGGCATTTCCATGGCAAAGCGGAAGCCGTCTTCGTAACCGGCTTCGCGTAATAAGATGCGCGCGCGTTCGGGATCGTAAGCGCGCCCTTCGATGTCGTGTGCATAACCAAACGCATTCGACGGTGCAGGCTGGTTGGCGACTCTCGTTTCACCCCCCATCAGGACATCGACAATGGCCTGGCGGTTGACTGCGTGAATGATCGCGGCCCGCACTCGTTCGTCAGCAAGAGGAGACTCTGCCCGTCCGGCAGTGATGTACGACAGCGTCACCACGGCGGGTATGCGGTCGACAAAAACAGATCCGCCATCGGCGCGCACGGCGTCGAACTCATCCGGCGATAACGCCGAGATGGCGATGTCGGCTTCGCCGGTGGCGAGCGCCGCCTGCCGCGCAGCCGGTTCCGGCAGGACAATGAAGTCCAAAGTCTGTGCCGGTGCGTGCCGCCAGGACGCATCGTTCGCCGTCAGGGTAGAGCGGGTCGGACCGATGTCTGTAAAGACGTACGGGCCGGTACCCGGCGGGTCCGCAAAATAGACCTCAGGACCATCTGCCGCCCATTGCCGTGCTGCGAGCGGGCGCAGCAGCGCCAGTTTATAGGGCAGCAACGGATCGGGACTCGACGTCTCGATATGCAGAGTGAGCGGATCAAGCGCGCGTGCGCTTGCCAAGCCGAACAGCTCACGGCCGACCGGAGACGCGCGGCCTTGCGCCGTAGTCAGGTATTCAATCGCAGCGGCGAAGGAGTGCGCTGTCACCGGTTCGCCATTTGAAAATACCACGCCGTTACGCAGCGCGAACCGCCACCCGGTCGCCCCGTCGCGCGCCCAGTTTTCGGCGAGCCAAGGTTCGAGCGTGCCGTCTGCGGTCACAAACGTCAGCGGGTCGAACAGCGCGGACCAAACGGGCAGGCGGGTGATCGATGTCGAACTGAACGGATTGCCCCACGGCTCAGGAAAGGAGCCGCCGGCGATGGTTAGCGTCTCCGCCTGCACGGACGAGACCGCGAACACAAGAACAGCGGCCGCAATCCGGCGCAGGATCATAGGGCGTAAAACCGCTTCGCATTGGCGTCGACGATGCGCGATGTCAGATCGGCATCGAGATCGTTGCGCTCGCGCAACAGCCGCGGGGCTTCCAGTTCGGTCGAGGTGTCGGCGTGTCCGTAGTCGGTGCCGATCAGCAGCGCGTCCGGCCCGGTAAACCGGGCCACCAGATTGATGTCCTCCTGCGCTTCGCAGGTCACGAAAAATCGGTTGTCGGCGAATAGCGTGTCGGACGTATCGCGAATGCCGTAGTGCGACAGCATCTTGCGGCAGCGATTGACGGCGAAGGGCACCCATTCCGAAGCGGCTTCGATGAAGCCGATGCGCAGGCCCGGAAATTTTTCGGGCACGCCGGATAACGTCAGCGCGGCAAAAGCTATAAGAGTCGGCATCGAATTGCCGAGCACGTTGCGCAGTCCGGTGCGCGCGTTTTTGATTGAGGCATAGGCTGGGCTGGCGCTGCCGATGTGAATGCAGATCGGCATGTCGAGATCGCAGGCGGCGCGGTAGATCGGGTCCAACGCCGGATCGTCCAGGGTCGCATCACCTTCGTAGCCGCGCAGCTGAATGCCGCAGGCGCCGTTTTCCTTTGCGGTTTTCAGTTCCTCCAAAGTGGCATCGATGTCGCGCACCACCGGCAGAGCGACCCAGCGCAAACGCCCACCGGTGTCACCACAAACTTCAGCCATCCAGGAATTATAGGCGCGCACCGCCGCCCGCTCGGCGGCAACGGACCTAGGATAGAGGTTGAGAAACAGGCTCGGATAAATGACCTGAATGTCGTGGCCGAACTTATCCATGTCCGTGATGCGCGCGGCGGTGTCCATCAGGTCGCGCGTGCCGTCGGCGTAGACGTCCGATTTCTGCCCGCCGCGGCCGTAAATCTGTCCGTCGATCATCCAAAATTGCGAGCCGCCGGAGGAATACGCGTGCCGGCTGATTCCGTCGGAGGTCACGCTCAACGGTGTAAACGCGTCGTCCTCCGGGCGGATGTGATCCCAGATGGCCGGACCTTCGACCACATGGGTGTCGGAATCGATGACGGTCATTGTGTTGTTCCCTGTGTTCTCTGGACCCACTGTGCGCGATCCGGTCCGACAAGGAAACGGGCTGTCAAAAAAAGTCCGTCAACTGATCAGAGATGGATTTACCGCCGCGCGCGGACCGCGGCCCAGACGCATATGAGGACCAGAAGCGGGATGTTTTTCACCAAGGGTCCGAGCGGGTCGAGCCATAGGTGCGGCAGAGCCATCGTCAGCACCGCCGTGAACACCACCATCACGCCCAGCTGAACCGCAAGCAGCCAGCGAGTCGGCAGGCCGCTCACGACCAGGAGCGCAACCAGAATTTCGATTATGCTGCCGCCCCAGGCAAAGATACGGGGATCGACGCTGTGGCGGCCAAATGCCTCCGCGATAGAGGCGGCGAGTGGCTCGCCCTTGAAGATTCCGATGACGCCAAACGTCAGCCACATCAGCGCGAGCGTGGCGGTGATCAACGGCGCGATGAGTGCGAGCCGCGCGTGCCGGCGGTCCTGCACCGAAGACGGAAACGCGGTAAAGACATCGGTCATGGACCGCGCCGCGGGGGCATAGAGGCCGGCAAAGGATCCCGACGAGGCGCTGTTGCCGTGAATCAGCTGGGCCACAGCCGTCGAGTTCACGACCGTCCAGCCGAGGATATCGCCAATCTTCGCCGCCGTTTTGATCAGCACCATCGGCACCTTCACGGTGCGGGCCGGCGGCAACTCGAGCCATTGCCGCGTGGTTTCCAGAACATCGCGCATAGTCATGATGTCCGGCCCGACGGGCTCGATGACGTAGCGCTTGATCGTCCGGGTTTCGCACAGCTCGCACAGAATGCCGGTGAGATCGTCCATATAGACGGGACGGAATTCCTGCGCGCCATCGCCGGGCAATAGAATGGCGCCGGGCAGGGCGGCGAGGCCACGGATCAACGATGTGCCGCCGTAACTGCCGCGCCCGTAGACCAGACTGGGACGGACCACAACCCAATCCGCATCCATCGCCATCAGGGATTCATCGGCGGCGGTTTTGGTCTTGGCGTAGGCTGTATCGGCGTCGGCGCTGATGGCCGAAACCTGAATCAGCCGGGTCACGCCCGCTTCCTTCGCGGCCGTGAACAATGCTTTCGGCGCATGCTCGTGTACGGCGGCAGTGCGCACCGTGCTCTCCTGCAAGACACCGGCGCAGTTCACCACTGCATCGACGCCAGACACGATGTCCTGCCAGCTCTCAGGAGTCGTGAGGCGAGTAAGATCTCTTCTGAGGGGTTTAAAGCGCGGATGCCCGGCCAGCGAAGGCGGGACTTCGCCGCGGATGACACCGACAACGGAGTGACGCCGTTCCAGCAAGGCCGCGACGACATGCCAGCCGATAAAACCGGCGGCGCCGGTGACCAAAATTCTCGCCATACCATTCCTGCTGGTAACGACTCACCTATCTAAACGATCAGTTCGCCGATCAACGCGTTTAAGACCAACCGCCCCCGCGGGGTCGCCCGGAGGATGTCGCCGTCCGCTTCCACCAAACCATCGTCTACGAAACCCTTTACGCGGTCTTTGGCGACCACGTCAAAGCGTAATACGCCGGTTGTTCTTTCCAGCGCCGCGAGGTCAAGCCCGGCGGTGAGGCGCAGTCCAATCATCACCATTTCTATGGCGCGCTCGTGGGGGCTGACGATGTCGTCGCGCTGACCGCCGTGACCGTGTTCGCCGACCTGCTTGAGCCACTTGGCTGGCGGTTTGTGGCGCTGAGTGGCGTGAGCCTGACCATCGACGATGACCCGCCCGTGCGCGCCCGGTCCGATCCCGGCATAGGCACCGCCCTGCCACACATGGACGTTGTGCCTGCACGCGTCGCCCGGACGGGCGTGATTGGAAATCTCATAGGCCGGCAATCCGGCGTCACCGAGAATGTCTTGCGTGAGATCGTAGAGGTCAGACCCCCCCTCTTCATCGGGTAATGTGAAGTCGCCACGCGCATAGGCGTTCTCGAACGGCGTGTTGGTTTCGATGGTCAGCTGATAACAGGACAGGTGCGCGCCGCCGGCGTTATCCAAAACATCGAGCGCGGCATTCAATTCTTCGCGCCACATGTCGGCCGACTGTCCGGGGCGCGCGTAAATCAAATCGAAGGACAACCGCTCGAAGGTTTCCCCGGCCAGGGCTATGGCCCGCTTGGCTTCGTCAGCCGAATGGCGCCGACCGAGAAATTTCAGCTGTGCGTCATCGAAGCTCTGAACGCCAAGCGACAACCGGTTGATGCCGGCAGCGCGAAACGCTTCGAAACGCTCGGCGTCGACGGTGCCGGGATTGGCCTCGAGCGTGATTTCAATTTCATCTTCGCTTGGCCACGCCGATTTGGCTTCGGCAATCACGGCTGCCGCTGTTTCGCTATGCATCAGAGACGGTGTACCGCCGCCGAAAAAAATCGACTGGAGCTTCTGTCCCGGTGTGCGCGCCGCTTCGTAAGCGAGCTCTCTTAACAGCGCATCACGCCATTGCCCATGATCGACGTGCTCGACCACATGACTGTTGAAATCGCAATACGGGCATTTGGAAATGCAGAACGGCCAGTGCACGTAAAGTGCGAGGGTGTCACCCGCCGAAGTCATGCGAAACAGGCGGCGACCAGTTTGGCGAACGCGTCGGCGCGGTGGCTCATGTCGTGCTTCTTTGCCGGTTCCATTTCGCCGAAGG
>Ga0075480_10002816_pt1 | contig 11191 bp, 7 predicted proteins | sample DEB08_DNA_7_FD_81590 | JGI IMG/M metagenome (GOLD analysis project Ga0075480, IMG submission 81590) | Aqueous microbial communities from the Delaware River and Bay under freshwater to marine salinity gradient to study organic matter... | ecosystem: Environmental > Aquatic > Marine > Coastal ... | reverse complement strand
CAACGACTTCTGCACCGCCGGTGCAATCAATGACCTGCTTACACTTAACTTGTCTTTTTGTTCCGAAACCAACACAGTCTACAGTCCAGCCTTCATCAGTTTTTGTTACAGCTTGAGGAAATTCATAATAAGCTATTTGAACGCCAGCTTTTTCGCATTTTTCTTCTGCAAGCAAAGAATATAAAAATTGATTGATGTGAACCTGATTCATATAGTGTTTTCTTGGTACTTTTGAAAAATCTGGCATTTTACCGCCATCCAGCTCAACACTTTCTTTAACTAGCTCCCAACCAACTCCGCCAATGACTTGTTTTCCCCAGGCATCGAACAAGCCAGGAAAAGCAACACCACCAGTAGTCATAGCCCCACCCAATTGACTGTGACGTTCTACCAGGAGAGTTTTAGCACCAGATCTGCCAGCTTGGATGGCAGCTATTGTCCCGGCAGTTCCTCCACCAACGACAAGGACGTCAACTTCAGAAGTAATATCCAGCTTTTTATGTTTCGCGGCACTTTCAGTATTAACACCTAGGGTAACATTTGAAGTTCCTGCGACTGCCATACTTGCAGCTGATAGTTTTAAAAAGTTTCTACGACTATTTTGAGAATTGTCCATAAATAAGATCCTCCTTACTTAATTGGTATATAAAAAATGTTATTCGTGCCAGAATAGAATTGTTTAAAAGTGCTTTTGTGCATCCATTTAGCAGATCCGTCGAGGAATGCTGTTGAGGCTCCTTTTTGAAAACCTTCATCTATAATTGGTGTGTCGTGACCAAAGTATTTATTACTAGGAGTGGTCAATGAGAGACAATTCCAAACAGCATTTTCGGGTTGTCCGATAGCAATAGAACTAATGTTAAAGTCCGGGATAAGAAGAGTACCTGCACCAGGAGGATTATTATATTGAACAGTTGCATTATCGTAGGCATAGTCTGGAGTTGTAGTCTCTTGGTTTCTGACGTCATTTAAAGTGCTGTCACAAAATAACATGGCCTCTCTAACTTTGTATTCATAAGAGCCACAATAGGCTTCGAGAAGTCTGGTATTATTGTCTTTTCCACCATGGTTCATGGCATGTAATTCCTGGAATGTATTATCGCGATCAGGTAAGTAGGAAGAGTTATCATCTGCATACATTAGAGTTGCTTTCATGAGCTGGCTTCGGTTTGCAACCTCAACAGCTATACGGGCTTTCTCCCTTGCTTTCGATAATGAAGGTAATAATATTGAAGCGAGAATGCCAATGATAGCCACAACTACCAAAAGCTCGATAAGAGTAAACTTTATTTTTTTCATTTCCAAACACACAACTTTTTGTTTAAGTTGTTCAGTATTGATCTGAAAAGTTTATTTCTTACAGGGAATTGAAAAAAAGTTAAAAAAAGATGAAGTTAAAAATTAATTTCGTCGTCCAAATAAGCTATTTCTTTTTGAAAGGCAGCAAGAACTCTCTTTTTGTAGACGTAAACAGAATTTATGGAAAGCCCTAACTCTTTAGCGACTATTTTGCCTTCTTCTCCAGCAGCTAAGCGTTGAAAAGCTTCGAGAACATTTTCCTCAAACATAGATGAAATATTTGTCCACGCTGTATCGGTTATATGCTTTTCCCATTCTTGTTGATAGATCTTTTCAATTTCTGGAGGCGCAGCTTGGTTTTCATGGACAAACTCTTCGGACTCTGAAAGAGGTTTTTCCTTGTTATTCTTTCTATAGAAGGCCAAAGTCGTGTTAGTAGTAACTCTTCCTAGCCAGGAGCGAAAACGTCCTTTTGCTGAAGAATATTCAAAATCGGGTAGCTTTTTCCATGAAACAAGGAGAACTTCTTGAATGACATCTTCACGATCAACATTGTTAATCTTGTAGTGGTTTTGTATGATCCTGTAGATGTAGGGCCTGTAAAACGCGACGAACTCATTCCAGGCCTTTTCATCGTACTGGTTTTTAATTTTTTTGAGAAGAGTTTGTCTTGTTTTTCCGGCAGTAGTCATATTAACTTAATTAGTTTTACTTAACTTAAATCTATATCAAAAGATGCAGTCCAACAATAATAAAGCTCCTGAATTTTTACAATCTCAGTACAAAGTCGTACAAGAGAAGTTGTCTTTAGCTAGGGACTTTGAGGCTGATAAAGACTATGAAGTGCATGAGTTTTTAGGAGAGGGTGCTCAGAAAAAAGTCTATAAAGTTTACGATGTTAAATGCAGCCGCTATGTCGCAATGGGAGTTCTCAAGAGCGATAATGAAAACGAAAAAGCTCAATTTCTGCGAGAAGCAAAACTCACAGCTTTTTTACAGCATCCTAATATCATGCCTGTTTATACAGCAGGTCTAAATGAAGACAATAAACTTTTCTTCACGATGAAACTGACTGATGGTCAGGACCTCAAAGAATATTTAGAAAAAAGCAAGGACATTTCTCTTCAGGAAAATATCAGCATTTTTATAAAGGTGTGCGATGCAGTTTTATATGCTCATTCTAAAGGAATTATTCATCGAGATATAAAAGTAGATAATGTCTATATTGGTGAGTTCGGTGAAGTTCTTTTATGTGATTGGGGATTAGCAAACATTATTTATGCTGATTGTGATGAAGAAATTCTCGACGATGAAAGTCTCCAGGAACTAGACCTCAAGGTTTCTTTGAAGGGACAAATAAAAGGAACTCCAGGTTATATTGCACCTGAAATTATTTCGGATGCTAAGTATTCTTTTCAGAGTGATATTTTTGCTTTAGGTGCTGTTCTTCATTACATTTTGACAGGACAAATTCCAGTTAGTGGAAAGTCTTCAGACGAAGTACTCACGAATACAGAAAAAGGAACTTTGAATTTATTTTCTGGGGTAGAAGAAAATATTGCATCGGGCCTTAAATCTATCTGCCTTAAAGCCTTGAGTTTAAAGCTAGAAGATAGATACTCATCGGTAGAAGAGTTGAATGCAGATTTGAAATCTTTTACCGAGGGATTCGCACCTAAAGCGGAAGAAGCTTCTCTATTAACGGAACTAAAACTTCTTTATAAGAGAAATCAGGCAATTTGTACCGTGAGTTTTATCTTTATCATTTCTCTAATTGTAGTGGTAGCACTTTTTATTAAATCTATTAAAGATAAAGAACAGCAGGCCACAGCACTTCTTACCCAACTTCAGGAGTCTAACTCCAAAAGAAAGAAAATGGAGTCGGACTTAACTCCAGTTTATCTTGAGAAAGCCAAAGCAGCTCTTCTAGATGGTAAGCCTCAAGCAGCTTTGGCCATCTCTCAGGTGACGTATAATTTTGATAAGAATAATAAAGACGTAAGAGATGTTTATGGTAAGTCTTTAATGTCGATGCAGATGTTTTCTGAGGCCATTGAGGTATTGGAAGGTGTGAATGAGGAAATGAAGGAGATTGCTCAAAAATGCAATCAGATTCAGAAGTCAGACCAGGTTAAAGTAGATAAAATAATTTCATATTTACAAACCATCGGGCCTCCACCTGAAAATGATAAAGGTTATGTTTACCGGAATATTCTATATGAGGAATTCAGCAAAAATAAGCCGGTAGATAAACTGAAGCTTTTAAAGAGTGTTATCATGCTGCGCAATGAACTGACTGAGATGAATTCCTTTTTTGATTACAAAGATGGCGCCTATACTATAGACCTAAGCAATAATCCGAAATTAATTAATTTGAATGTATTAGCCAAATTCGGCCCGGCTGTAGTGAAAAAGTTTGATATTAGCGGAGCTCGCTTAAAAAGTATTTATCATATTCCTAACCTGAACATCATCAGTCTGTATATGAGAAATACACCCAGAATGAAACTGGATATATTTAATCACTTTTATGAATACCTAGATGCCGAAGGGTCTAAAAATGACTTTTCTCCTTATCTAGAAAATAAACCAGTCCAGTACTTAAATATTCACAAAACACCTTTTAGAAACTACGGCGTCTTGCTGACATTAAAGAACTTAAAAACTCTGATAGTAAGCAAAGGGAAGTTACCAAATTCAGTAAGAGAGAAACTTCCCGAAGATTGTCAGGTTATCGAAAAGTAGTAATCATTAAATTCAACTTTTCTGGGCACGCTAAGCACCAGTTCGGCACAAGAAACCGAGGGTGGCAAAAGAATTTTATATCGTACTTACAGCACTAAATGTTTGTTATACTATGTCCCCAGGGCTACGCTTCGCTTACCGCTGGGCTATATATGTATTGGGCCTCTAACCCTCAATTCGATGTCATTACCCGCGTACCCAGGGTAAATTATTTTTTCTTCTTCTTTTTCTTTGTACCAGACTTGGGAGCAGGTGCACCAACTTCTTTGGCCCAGTTTTCATATAGAGTAGTAAGCTCTTTTGTTATTTCTGGATACTTTTCGGAAAGATCTGTAGTTTCAGAGCGGTCCTCAGCGAGATTATAAAGCTCCCACTTTCCATGATTGACCAATTTCCAATTGTCTTTGCGAACAGCTCGTCCTCTGGACCATTGCCAGAAAAGAGGTTTTTTGCGTTTAGTTTCTTTACCTTGAAGATCAGCTAAGAAGCTTTCACCTTGAAGCGGAACAATTTTTTGACCTCTAAATTCTTTGGGATATTCAGCACCTGTAATATCAACAAATGTAGCCAAGAAGTCGATGAAGTGAGTAGGGCGGCGATTGATTGAGCCTTTGTTTTTAATAACTGCTGGCCAGTAAGCTACAAGAGGAGTGCAAATACCACCTTCCATACTGAAGTTTTTAAACTTTTTGAATGGTGTATTACTGACGTTAGCCCATTTGCCACCTAGAGATTTCCAGTTATCCATTTCACCAATGACAGGGTTAGTTTTATTTCCCATATTACCGACATTTTCTGAAGAGCCGCCATTGTCAGAAGCGAAAAGTATAAGCGTATTATCTTCTTGGCCCAACTCTTTTACCTTGGCTAGAACTCTACCGATATTTTGGTCAACTCTATCAATCATTGCGGCGTAAACTTGCATAGATCTTTCTTCGATCTTTTTTTGTTCAGCACTAAGTTTTTCCCATTCTCCAGCAAGTTCTGTCAGCTTCGCATTCCCTTGAACAAGTCCCATCTCTTTTTGTTTAGCATAACGAGCATCTCTTATCGCTTTGTATCCAGAAGAGTAAACACCTTTATATTTGGCGATGTCTTCAGGCCATGCATGAAGAGGGTCGTGTGGAGCGGTATAAGAAAGATAGAGGAAGAAAGGTTTGTCGCTGTCTTTATCTTCTTCGAGGTATTTTAAGGCATAGTCTGTAAAAGCATCAGTTGTGTAGAAGCCTTTTGGAGGAGTCCATGGCTTAAATGTTTCACCATCGATACACCAAGCTCTAGTTGCTCTTTTCTGAGCCGGTTTTGGTTCTCCTGAGCGTTGTTTTCCAGGGTTGAACATATTACTTGCTCCGTCACGCAAGCCAAAGTAGTGGTCGTAGCCAAATTCGAAAGGGTTTTGAGTGCTGTGGTGTTTTCCAGTCCAGTAAGTTCTGTAACCTGCAGCTCTTAAAACTTCACCGGTATAAACAGCGTTTTTAATTTCCCCAGGGCCTTTAGCCATATTACATTGCTGCGCGTAAACTCCTGTGATCAGACAAGCTCTTGAAGGAAAACATTTAGAAGTATTGTAGCACTGAGTGAAGCGCATGCCGTTGTAGGCTAGTTTATCTAAATTTGGAGTTTTTATTTCAGAACCATAAGATCCTATATCTGACCAACCCATGTCATCAACAAGAATGACAATTATGTTTGGTTTTTTAGTATCTACAGCTGAAAGTGAAAGAGCGAGAAAAAAAGTCGCTAGCACATACAGAGCTTTCATGTTTAACCTTTTCGTAAATTGTTTATTTTTAGGCAAATATACAAATGTGAATCTATTGTTATCATAATAGTACTTAAGCTAAAAGTCTATTGTGACAGTACAAGCTTTATTAATGCCCATTATAGGCAAATATGTATATTCTGTTAATAGTTTTTTCTTTGCTGCTAAGGCGGTTTTTTGCTTAAAATTTATGCTTGAGAAAAGTATGAAAAATTATTTTAATTTTTGTTTATTCTCTAATAGGGCGAAAGGATGTGTCAATTCGCAGCGTACTAAGGAACATAGAAATAATAAAGAGTCCTACCTATGAAAAAATGTGTATATATCCTTTGTTTGATTTTAACTTCTTTCTCTTTTGCCGCTGATAAACCCAATATTATTTGGATCTATGCTGAAGATACATCTCCATGGATGGGGTGTTATGGTGACAAGGTAAACGCCAATGCGACGCCTAATATTGATCATATAGCAAATTCTGGAGTCATCTTCAAAAGAGCTTTTGTTCCAGCACCAGTTTGCTCAGCAACTCGTTCTGCAATGATGATTGGTCAAAACTCAATTCGTTTTGGCGCTCATGAACATCGCTCATCACATGGTGGTGCAACTTTACATTTGCCAGAAGGGTATAAACTGCTTCCAGAAATTATGCAGGAGCATGGCTATACTACATTCAATAACGGTAAGACCGATTATAACTATAGTTGGGACGCCAAGGCATATAATCATAAAAGTAAGAGTAAGACTGATTTCAAAGACCTAATTAAAAAGCAACCTTTCTTTGGTCAGATTCAGACAAAAGGTGGAAAGAATAACACTAAGAAATTTCCAAAGAATAGAAGCGTAAAACCATCTGAAGTAACAGTGCCGGCAGATTACCCTAATAATGATTTATATAAATCTGTAGTAGCTCAGCACTATGATGCGATTCGCGTTGATGATGACTTAATTGGCAAAATTTTAAAGGGTCTCAAAGATGCCGGTTTAGATCAAAATACTATCGTGGTTTACTTTTCAGACCATGGAGCAAACAACTTACTGCGCCATAAGCAAATGACTACAGAAGGTGGTCTTCATGTTCCGTTTGCGATCATGGGACCAGAAAAATACATTCCCAAAAAGTTAGTCAGAAATGATCTAGTTAATACGCTCGACTTAAGTGCTACAACTCTATCATGGGCAGGAATTCCTATTCCAAAATGGTATGAGGGAAAAGACCTTTTTGCTAAAGATTTTAAGGCTCGTACTTTTGTTGGAAGTCAAAAAGATAGACTAGACCATACAATCGATAGAGTTCGAACAATTCGTACAGATAAGTTCCGTTATGTCAAAAACTTCATGCTAGATCGCATATTCCTTCAGCCTCAATATAGAGATAATAAAGACTATACTAAAAATCTTCACCAGCTTTATAGAGAAGGTAAATTATCAGCGAGGCACAAAGAAATTTATTTTGGCGAGCGCCCAGCTGAAGAACTCTATGATGTCGTCAATGATCCAGCAATGATGAAGAACTTGGTTAATGATCCTGCTTATGCAGATGAGTTAAACAAGCACCGCCAAATCCTAAAAGATTGGTTAGCAAAAGGAGACAAAGGCGCAGGAAAAGAATCTGTCGCAGCTCTTAAAGCTAATGGAGAAGGTAAGAAATGGGGTGAGGGGGTCAATGTAGAGTATGAAGAGTACCGCCCAGACTCTGACGGTGATGGTTTATCTGACAAATGGGAAAAGCTGAATAATAGAGACCCTAAAGATGGATTGCTTCAATTCGAATTTAACTGTGGTGGTTGGCAAACTGAAGGTTGGCAGTCTAAAGACATTAATTCTAACTTAGCAGGTTTTCTTGGGTACCTGGATTTCAATCTAAAAAATAGTGAAGGGACAATCTCCAGAAAAGGCCTTAAACTTTCTGCTTCAGAAAGTGATAAATCTTTAGTTATTTCTTTACGTTCTAGTAAAGCTTTAGAATTTTCGTTCTTAATTGGAGATAAAGAAATCGGTAAGGGCAAAGTAGAACAAGGATCTGACTTTAAAGAAGTAAAAATTGCCTTGAATTCAAATAATTGGCAAGGTGCCATCTCTTCCTTGGATTTAAAATTTAGAAGCGAATCTGGTGCAGAAATAGAAATTGACTACATCAGAGTCGAAAGATAGCTCCTACCGGCCACCTTCGGGTGGCTTTTTTTTTGATCTACTTTTAATCCGGGGCTAACTTCAGAAAAAACTTTAAAAACCAACATTTGGTTTTGGAAAAATATCTTTTTCGTATTTTTGAGATGTATTCTCTTTCTTGGACCACTTAAAGGAAGACCTAGAAATTAGTTTTCGTAAATATTTTTCTGTTAAATGAGATAAGATTATATTAAATTTTAAAAGATTTCGTTTTGATTGGTAGAAACTTTTTGAATTTTGTCAAGAACCGTAATGCCTACGGAGTATTTAGTATGTGAATTTATAGGAGCATGCGTGTGAAGTTTGTATTAACAATATTCTATGTTCTGATCTTTGCTTTTGAAGCACAGTCAGGTGAGTTTAAGAATTTAAAATATACAGTCGATGGAATGGAAAGAACTGCGGGTTTGTACATTCCGGATGGCTATGATAAATCTAAGAAATGGCCTTTGGTTATTTATCTTCATGGTGGTGGAAATGGGGGGGATAACAAAGGAAATGCAATTCCTTGGGCTTCTAAACAGCCAATCGTAAAAGAGATCAATAGAGATAGCAAAAAGTTTCCTGCATTGGTTCTCATTCCTCGTTGCCCCAAGGATAATATTTGGGCTCCAGTTGGCCCAGATGTTCTGATGTCGAAGTGGCGAAAGAATAAGTTTGGTGATGTTCAAAAACCAGATGCATCTAAGCATATAACGACAGCTATCGATACTGTAATTAATGAATATTCAGTGAATGAAAATAAAATTTCTCTTACTGGATTCTCAATGGGAGGAGAAGGTTCAATTCGCTATGGAGCTTTGAATGTCAAAAGATTTGCAGCGATTGCTCCTTTAGCTGGATCAGCAATCGCCATTAAAGATGATGTTAAAGCTCTGGCATCTACCAATGTATGGATGTTTCAGGGAGAAAAGGATGGCCTATCGACCGCTGAGCTTGGACGTAAAATGTCCACTTGGATCAAAGAAGCCGGCGGAAAAGTGAAATATACTGAGTTTGAAGGTGTAGGTCATGGTATACCTGGTAAAGTTTACAGTTATCCAGGAATGCTTGAGTGGCTTATCACTCAGGAAAAGAAGTAAAGGAGAAGAGCGATGTGTACTAGAATTCTTTTATTTCTTGCTCTGATAATCTCAGTTAATGCCAATGACTGGCCACGCTTTATGGGGCCTAATTCCAATGATCAGACTAATCCAATGTCAGGTTTTACTGGTGATTTAAATAAATGGAAAAAGAGTTGGGAGGTCAACGTAGGTGTAGGCTATTCTGCCATTGCCGTGGTAGGGGATAAAGCCTATACAATGGGCCATGATGGCAAAGAAACTGAGACCATTTATTGTATTGACCCAGTGACGGGAAAAGAGATCTGGAAATACTCATACAAAGGTCTTCTTATCAATAAACTTCACTTAGGTGGCCCCAACGCTACCACAGAACTGGAAGGAGATTTCCTTTATACCCTAAGTAAAGATGGGAAAGCGTTTTGCCTGAACAGAAATACAGGAGAGCTTGTTTGGAAAACCAACCTTCTTAAAGAGTTTGGAATCAAACAACCAGCATTTGGTTTTGCAGGTTCACCAGTTATTCATAAAGACTGGGTTCTTTTTACTTGTGGTAAAGCAGGGGCTCTGGATAAAAAGACTGGAAAAGTTATTTGGGTAAGTAAATACACGGAAAGTGGAGAAAGTGCCTACCATCCAGGCCATGCTACTCCAGTAGTTTTTGATTATAAGAAACAAAGTTATCTACTTTTATACGTGGGTACCGGAGTAGAAGTTCTACAACTAAAAGATGGAAAACAAGTTGGTCGTTATAATGTCACAGCTCGTTTTAATATGACCGCATCCACACCTCTGGTTTATAATAATGGTTCTCAAATCTTGCTTAGTTGGAGCGCTTATTCAGCGCTTCTGGACTTTGATGGTAAATCTTTGAAGCAAGTATGGAAGCAGAAGGGCATGATTCGCTCTATGCAAAACTCTGTTCGTATTGGAGATACTGTTTTTGGTGTTAGTGGACTCCATGGTAGTAAGCGAGGCGAAATGGCTGCAGTTGATATAAAAACCGGTAAAGCTCTTTGGTCTGAAAAAGGCATTAAATGGTCACAGATTACGGCAGTAGGAGATATTTTACTTTGCATGGATATTAAAGGAGAACTTGTTTCTGTCAAAGCAGACAAGGCGAAGTTTGAAGAGCTTTCCAGAAAGAGAATATTCACCAGTACCTGCTGGACAAAAGTTACCTATGCAAAGGGTAATATTTACGCTCGAAATAATAAAGGCCAGGTTATTTGCCTTAGCCTCAAATAAACTCTAAAATACTTTAATTCAGCTCTGCCTGTTCTAGGCGGAGCTGGCTACTTTTTGTTCAATGAAAAAACTATATTTTTTACTTTTAATAGCATTTATTTGTACTTCTTACAGTGATGAGAAATTTTCCTGGGGAGGCGGAATTAAATCCGACTTATTAATGTTTGATGATTTACCAACAGAGTTCTCCAGGAACTCAGCGCAGCCTTTGCCTGATTATAATATATCGAGAAATATTACAAACCTTTGGGGGCAATTCGATTTTAATGAAGATATCTCTTTTAGACTTGGTTTGCTCAACTCATTTAGGGAATATTTTAATGGAGAAACCCCAGAGAATGACTTTAGTTTCCCAAGTGAGTTATTGGTAAATGAAGCTTATTTTGATTTTAAGAATCTATTTGGCGGTAATTTAAAGGTCCGACTTGGTAGGCAGGGAATCAAATACGGTAAGGGAAGAGTTGTCTTTGAGCCGAATCCTCTGGATGCTGTTCGGACTTCATTTTTTGATGCTCTAAAAGTTACTTTAAACTTGTCAAAGAATGAAATTGATTTCATAGCTTTTAAAAATAATGATTTTAATAGTTTTGCAATAAATCGAGAACCGCGCCGTTTAGCCAATGATGATATTCATGGAGCTATAATTTATGGAAAGAATAGTAAATATGAGAACTTTCCATTTGAATATTACTATTTATTCACAAGTGAAAACTTTGATGAAAGACGAGAGTCTCATACTTTTGGTGGACGCGTTTTGCCTATCTTTAACGAAAATTTAAAAGGTGAGTTAGAGTTCGCAGGACAGACAGGTAAGGTTGGTTCAAATGATCAAAACGCTTATCTATTTTTTAGCTCTCTTTCATATCTTATTGAAATAGGTAAAATCAAGCCTGAGTTTACCATAGGT
>Ga0075480_10002815_pt1 | contig 11191 bp, 11 predicted proteins | sample DEB08_DNA_7_FD_81590 | JGI IMG/M metagenome (GOLD analysis project Ga0075480, IMG submission 81590) | Aqueous microbial communities from the Delaware River and Bay under freshwater to marine salinity gradient to study organic matter... | ecosystem: Environmental > Aquatic > Marine > Coastal ... | reverse complement strand
GGGGTTTCTTCAAAGATACAATATGAATATATACATGCATAATAAATTTATAATTTATAAATTTAAACAAATTTTTACATATATTTTTTTGTGTTTTTTTTTTAAAAAAAAAAAATAAAAAGACAAGGGGTGGGAAATTTTCACGATGGCAAATTAATATAAGAAATTACGGTAGGAATTTGGTGGGCTTTTTGGAAAAAAAAAAGGGTGAAAAATAAATTTGATGATGGCAGATGATTTAGGTTTTGAATTTGCAGCTTTTGTGGCTTCACGGTATCGCGGATACATTACTGTCAACACAGATGAGAACAACACATATGTAGTTGCAGCGGAGGTACCGAAACACGCGCTAAATTCTGAAAAAGTAGATCAATTAAAAACAAAGGAAGTCAGTCTTCCAGATATTAACGATATTTGGGGCGAAACACCGTTACAAAAATGGATTAAAAGTAGTGGCACGCTGCGATATAATTCAGGGAGCAAGGGCTACAAACAATTCGTCGGAATGATAAATAACAATTTCAAGGGAAGCGCTGCTCATGGTGCCATGGAGGGTAGAATTACAACTGAAAGTAATTTGGCTGTGAAGGGAAATCGATATTCAACGCCAACAAAGTGTACACTAGAGGAACACGTTATGCCTTTGCCGACATTCAATAAAATAGTCGGGCTTGTGGTTGCAGACATTGAACGGTTTTATATTGATCACATGCGCTACAAACCAGATTATATGAAGCCAGATTGTCTATTACAAGTGCTCGGCCGAGATGATAATATGAAGAAGCTGGCGAAGAAAGGAAGTTTAAAGGTGTTGATCGATGATATTCTAGGCGGGTGCAAAGAGAGGTATGCGGGAATGCCTTTGGCGCTTGCAGACTACAGTGCACTGAAGTTACAAACAGATGAGGCAGTGAAGGAATATGGCAAAGTGTGGCGTGCCAAGTCTGGTATGTCTAGACATGAGAGGGCTGCACTAGATTCACTAAATAGAATTATGTGTTATATTAATTAAAAGAATTTGGTTTATATGTTTTTTGTTTCTTTTCAGAAAATAACACCAAAAAAGTAATTTTAAGCAATTTTAATAAAATAATATTTCAAGTCGGAAACATAATAGCAGTTAGTGCAGACAACAGCACTGTGATACGTTCGTTTTCTTTGTAATCGCGTGCAGTAAAGGTAACACACACAATGGCCAAAATGGCATATATTATTTTATACAGCATTGTTGCTGTCGATGGGTTTATGATTTGTTTGTACAGAAGCCCGTACACTAACATACCAAAAAAGAACACTGATAACATACTAATCATACACAATAAACTCTCGTTGAGAACTCCTGGTACAAACACGATAGCAAGTGGAAGAAAGACATATGGCTCGTCATAAAACAAGGTGTAAAGCAGCAATACTAGAAGACACTCTTTGGGCCTCGACAGATAATTTATTGTTATTGTCAATGTTATCACTGTCGCCACGGCAACTACGTACTTAAGAATATCTGCAAGCATGATCCCTTTGTAGAAAAAACAAAATATATATCTGTATTTTAACTGAATAAAGGTAAATAACTAAAAAAAATACTTGGGTCGCAAAATCATGCCTTCACTGGGGTTTCTTCATTTCTTGATCTCCTTTTTGTCTTAAATCCGTTAGGTGGAGATGGGATTGAGCTTGATGGCTGTGGTTCGTGTATTGACTCTGCCAGGGTGTCTTCTTGCGAGCACAGTCCCTTGTTGATGGCAATTTTGATTTGTTTTATGCCCACGCGTTGATCTGGGTATTGGCTCTTTAGTCCAATCACGGTTGGATCTGAACGCGTTTTTTTCACAGTTTGTGACCAACGTTCGTCAAACGTGGTTGTTATTGTTTTCTCACTGTAAATGTTACGGTTCAAGGTTATGTGTCGTACGTTTTCATCCAATCTGTTTTGTTCTGTTGACATTGTTTTCATTTTATTTACATTGGCTAAGACTTTCTCTGGATCTGTTTTGCTCATTCGGCTTATCCGGTTGGTTATACGCATGTATCCTTCATACCTTTTTTGGCTGTCCACGTACTTTCTTTGTTCTCGGTAATTTGCAATCATGGTATTTATTGTTTCTCTTTCCTTTTCAATGCCAATCATTTGATGATGAATAATTTCGGCGTTTCCCTTGTCACTCTGTTCGCAATACGACTCAAATGTAGATTCTAATGTCTTTAAATTCTGTGAAACTCGATTTAGATCTTTGTACTGCAAGTTTAGCAAAGAGTCTATCTCCTTTAATGTGTTGTTTTGGTATTGTGTGACTGAAGAAAAAAAATGCAGGATGGTATCCATCACGAGACGTTTGTAAATAAAGATATTAAATTAAGCCTTTTTTTTTAAAAAAAAAAGTATGTTTTTATATTTACCTGCTCATTTATATCTATGTATTATATTTTGTTTATTTTAGAATGGTGTGCGCAACACATATATATATATATTGAATACGTTTTACCAACTCAAATTGAAAATATTGTTTAAGGGTGACATTTGTATTTTTGTTTTTAAATAAAAAACCTCTACAAAATGGATGTGGACTTTAGTGAGATAGACCGTTCATGTTTAAAGAAAGAGGCAAACAAGAAGAGAAAGGCACGAGAAACAAAGGCAAAGAGAAATTTTAAAAACGCAAAGGATCATGCGCGCGAAAGGCAGTCATATGGGCATGTCAAATTGAATACAGAAATTCTGGCGTGTCATCTTATGTCGCCAGAAATCTATGTTCTTTTAAATACATTGAACAGTGGGATGACGACAAGTACGTTCCAAATATGCCACGCGCTCAGATTACCAGTTACAAAAGAAACCATAAAATCCATAACCGATAACATGGACAGTGCAGTGGAAGGAAGGAACGGAATACCGTTTGCACATTACACTCATAGTCTGGAGGTGGATGGCATGACCGTAAAACATTACAAACTTGCCACATTCAGCGGAGAATATGGTGTTGATATGGGACAGTTTATGGATTCGGATTCCATGTCTTGATTTTATTTAAAGATGGGGATTATGCATACATTTATATATAGGGAGATATTTATTAAACTAAAAAATAAAGTCGATGATATTTTGTCTACACACTCATGAACAATCCAAATAAAAATTGTAGCTGCATACAAGACATGGGGGTTTTTGGCTTAAGGCTAAGTTTGGTGAGTTTATTAGTGTTGCCTACGAACGCTAGTATCGGGCTCGATATAAAACACTCTATCAGTTTATCTTCAGTGACCTGGACGGTCGAGACAAAAATTCAGTATGAATCTCAGGAGATACCTACAATACTTGAACTAGGGTTTTCTGACGAAACTACTAATGTAGGTATTCAAGGATATCCCATGGTGCTTTATATGCCCTTTTCACAATTTATTGTGAACGGTACTGGTGTGACACTTAATGTCTGGGATATGATATCACCTGGTGAAACCCTGACTGTTTGCCACATTGAAACATTGTATAAAGGGAATGTGATTGATAATGGGTGCACAAGCACCTTTCAAAAAATAAATTTACAATGCACCCAATCACGGGAATGTTCGTTTGAGGGCTACGGCAACAATAAACACCACAGGTTTCTCATTAGGTTTGGAAATTCCAGGCACTTAATCTCGAATGTCTATTCTGGCTGTGAGACATTGCATATTACCGCGGATGGTGTTATCTTGGATACATTGCAATGCAGCGAGGTAACATTTGTTCCAGTAGTATACAGTGTTCTTTCAGTGCTTCAATTGAGGGGGACGTACAAGTTAACCAAAACCGAAACATCGTTTTCCGTTGAATTGTTTCCACATTCCGCTGAGTATGACACGCTGTTCTACACAACAATAATTTTTTTGTGTACAATAACATCCATTTATATCTTGAGAGTAAGGTACGCAGCAAAGTACAACAATGACTTAACCTACGCGATGGATACATTGACTCCCATAACCGTGTTTGTTATTTCTTTGACCAGCGGGTATGTTACGACAGGTGTAATTTACAGTGCCTTTTCTCATGGTGACACAATTACACATGTTTACTTTAACACTGATTATATCGATACAGCAATGTGGTTACACGCGGCTGTCAATGTGATTATAACAGTGTATGTACACAAGACAACAATTTATATGTTTTGGAAAAAGACACCAAGCAACAACATGTTCAAATCAAATTTTTTGAAGTCATGGATGCATCGAATCGATCCCATTCCCAGGGATAAGCAGAAGTCACAATTGATAGTGTACTGCGCAGCAGTTTGGTATCAGTGTTTTACGGGTATCTACTTTCATCTGACTTCTGAATTGGGCTCACCTATGAAAGAATATATAGGAATGTTGCTCGCAGTGGCAATATTATCTTTGCTGGCAACCGATTGCATTGACATTCTGCAATATCTTGGGTACAGTGGAATTTGGTTTTTGTCAAGCGCGGCGTTTCATGTATGGATATTTATGCTGTTGGCCTTTGTAGAATCTGTTCGTGCGTTTCCAGAAGAGACATATATCATTGTTTCATTATCGTTGGTTACTAATTTATTTGCAATTGTTTTATATATTTCGATACTTCAATGAGATCAAATAAACTGTGTACTTTAATGCCAGTATTTTGTCTTTAAGAGAACATTGGCTTCGCAAAAAGAAAAAAAAAGTAAGAAAATGTTTAGAGAGTGGGATTTTGTTTTTTTTTGAAAAACAAAAAAGAAACCTGGTTTCCTGGCACCGAATCCCATTTTTTTATCAAGTATAAAAATGGATTTCCAGACTTAATTAATGTACATTTTATTGTTCATTGGATATGATGTCTTCATTTGCCTTTGCTTCCACACAATGGAAAGGTGCTCGATCATTTCCACAATAACAGACTCCAAAACCAAAAGAACCCCAAAGGCATAAACTGCATTTGTCAAGTTCACAAGGTCTGTGTACTCCGCCTCACGTGTAAGAAGTTTTTTAGCTTCATTAGATTTGACCCAATCACTGGCATCATTGTTGTAACCGGCCACTGCAAAGGACGACAACAGAATCCATGTACTTGATCCAGTGAACCATGGCCAGAAATCGAAAAAAAATCCACGTAGCATTTTGAAATATCCGTCGGACGTGTCTTTGTTTGATGCAGCAAACCAATAAACAAGTGTTAAAAGTCCTTGAGCGAGAATCAAGGCAGCGAGGAGAAAATGCGCCCAGGCCGGAATCTCAGTCCAGATAATCTCGGAATGCTTTGAATTATTTTTTGTGGCAATATGGGTTGCTGACATGACACAGATTGCAAAGACGATATGGACGAGGCAGCTCCCAAACAACCAAATCATTCGAAGTGGTCCTTGTGGCACCAAGGCGCGATTGGTTGTTGCCGAATTTAAAAACTTTGTCAATTCGCCGTTGGCATCGCCAGCGTATTGTACAAAAGAAAAAACGTTTGGGAGTGTGACAAAGGCCACGGCAAGCATCAATGTTGCGGTAAGCATATTTAGCCTGCCACGGTTAATGTCACTGCCGTCGTGTTCTTTACATGTAATCACAGTCATTCCAATGTGGATAATGTACAATACCCCGGCAATAGCAATCAGTTTTAGTCCCTTGTGAGTGACAACAATGAGGCTATCTGAGTTTGTTGTTTGTATGCTTTTCGACAGTTTATTGAAGGTGCGATTGAAATACATCAGAGTGAGTAAAGACCCAACGCCGACAGTGAGCAATATCGAGAGAAGAACAATGGTTCCCTCTCTCCTTTCACCGAGAGAAAGCTGGCACCCAGTAGAATAGTCTGCCACTGAGGCTACATCCGAATGGTGATGGAGAAGGTACAGGGGCTCCAGCTTGAGGCATTCGCCTCCATCCTGGATTTTCGGAGATACTGTTAGTGAAGGATCTGTGCACCCGTCATATTTGTCCATGAGATACAGCCCATGAAATGCGGCAAAGATCATGGCGAGCACATATGAAACGTGCTTTATGGTGTACTGGTGTTTCACCGTGAACCAATTCGTCATTGTTGACCAAGTCATGTTGAGATAATCTAATGTTTAATTATAAAATGTAAGCAGAGGTATATATAAAGGGTGGAGCCTTTGCAAGTGTCTTTTTAACACACTGTATCTAGAAAGACTGAACTCTTTCTTTATTTATAATAGGAGGGCGTATATATTATAAAATAGGTGCCCCCGTATCGCACTTTATATAACTGAAAAAAAAAAGTAAGAGCTACCATATGGTATTTTTATACTGTATGCACAGATTCCTGCTTGCCAGGAGCGAAGATTGTTAACAACTCCGTTTCCCAAAAAACCAAACTACAAAAAATAGGACAAATCAGTTTTATTGTAGAGCTAGTGTCAAAATAGACGTGATTGCAAGTATTGAAGCAAGAACACACGTCCCAATATATTCAGACGTAAACAATCCATCGCAATCCGGACACAATTCACAAATGCTTTCTCGTGCTTCGTGTGGAAACCACAAGGTAGAGATGATAGACATGATAATCATAGCACCGAAGAGAGATTTCGCCAACCCATTGTAAACTGATACAGAGTCATGTGATAGGGTGCAACAGGGCACCGTACAAAAAAACACAAAAAAAAATGTGACAATCACAGACACGGCAAACAGAAAAACAGAAAATAAAAGTCTCATGTTAGACCACGTCAGGCGCGTTGCCCATTCCAAATCATTTAATGTTGCATTGCAGTCGTTCTTCATGTCAGAAACGTGCACAAATGTCAAAGTAAACATAATCCCAAGCAAGCAATATGTTGCGAATATACTAAATTTAGTGTACGCAGTAAGACCCGACATTTTGTTTTGAGCTCTTAAAGGAAGGGGGGTTGGCAATGTTTGTTTTTTTTTTAAAAAAAAATTACACGATGAAAGTAAAATAAAGTATTCTGCTCTAGTTTGGCGGTTTAGTCACTTCTGTGATATATACATATATAGAAATAGTTTATTTAAGTGTGTATATGTCACCATTTTATTTTTTTGTAAACAGTTGCACAGAAAAACTAAACCCCGCACTGCCACCATGTTCACATTAAACAACAGAGATGTGACTGTGAACACGGACCCTGATGAATTCCGGCCGTTCCTTGATGTCGTACTGCATCAGGCATTTAATATGATGCGAGGACAGTACCAAACCACAACAGCGCGAATGAAAGAAGAGACACAAAAGGAGGTAGACAATGCAATTGCAAGAAACGTAGTGGAGTCCAAGTGGGCACAGTTAATGGAGCGAGGCTATGTACTCTTGAAGCAAATGTCAATTACGCCCGGTGAAACACATGTGGCATTAACTGTAAAGGGTGGTGTTATGCCGCCTCTCGAGGTAGGAAAGGCTGCCGGGTCTGATAGAAGCCAGATGTTTGCGGATGAATTTCACGTCATGAAAGCAGGCACATTATCCAATGCTGTAAACACGGCCACCATGACCAGAAGCAACATTAATCTTCAAGAACACCAATTGACAAAACATTTGAACCCGTCCTTATATCAATTGTTCGATGAGGAAAACATAAAAGAAGAGTATCACACCGACGATAGCAAAGATAAAAAACGTGCATCCCAGCGATATGCGCAAGGAATCACACTCGAGAGTGCCGGTAGTTTGGCGGAGCAGAGGAAAGTCTTTGAGTATTTTAGCCCAAGAGATGAGACAGAAACGCGCACACAAGACGACATTCACCGAATGCTGATGCGCACAAAAGAGGAAAAGATGAAAACAATGGAAACCATAGTAAAACTTGCCTGCCGCTGTCTAATATCGTCAACCGGGGACAACCTTATGCCGGTTTTTATTATGAGGTCAAATTGGGATTCAACATTCACCTATGACGTGGGGCACACTCAAGCAGACTGGATTGTGCCACATAAAAAAATATATAACATCTATGGCAACAAAATGGAACTGGGTTTGAGCGGAAGACAGTGGGAAATTAAAAAAGATGACTCTATTTATATCCGAACACAAGACGGTCCAAAGAATTCCATTGAAGTGCCGGATATATCAGATGACAACCTCCTTGAACAGTTTATAGAAGAATGCACGTGGACGACTAGTGTAGAACTAGGGTCCGGCAACCCCAGGTACCCGTCTACGGTATACCAAGAGAAGGACATACAATTTGAAGTTAATGGCGATGTCGTGACAGTGTCCATGCAGCATCAATTACCGCACAATGATAACAACATAAAGGGTTTTTTTTGGTTGTCGGACATTCTTCACAAATCCGAAGCCGATGACACATATATTGTTTGTGGCTACGGCACAGAAACCTCTGTCAATGATGTCGTGGAAATAAAAGCAGACAACTTCAACATTGACGATTCAGATAAAAAGTCCATTAATGTGAATGGCTTTCCTCCTTTAAGTCCTTACGATTACGTCATTGCCAAGATTGACACTGTTGTGGTGACGAATGCCGGAAAGATTGACACTGAACGCATTCTGGCTAAACTGAAAGATTCACGACCTGATGTTAAGGTTGTGCTTTTGCCCACAGGAAACACCGTAAGATTGTATTATAAAAAGAAAGAAAAGAAACCTGTCAAACTTAAAAGTGGCGATTATAATTATGTCGATACACCTACAATCACACAAACTCTGTTTTCGCTAAAAGAAGTTTCCGTGGTGGAGACAGCGCATGTGTTGCAGCAATATTCATCAGTATTAGCTGAGAATAAAAAATTTGAAACACTCGTCTGGGACCACGTAAAAAAAATACTTACAGATTCACGTGCGTTTGATCGGGTGTACACCCTAAAAATAGCAGGGGACCAAGATATGTCATCTTCCAGAGATATGATCGATTTACACTCTGATAATGATACCTGGATCATTGGAAATCAACCGACTGAGTTTACCGAGGCTCTGGATTTAGTGCTTATGTTTTTGAAATATAAAAAACTAAAAAATTAAATACGTGCGTTATACAATTATTTAAGATAAACAAGCGTGGTTGTTTTTTTGTGCTATTGGGGTTTAATTTGAATAAAAGTTCCATATATGTATATCTCTTCCCAGTGCAAAATCTTTATTTAAAAATCTAAATATGTCAGCTGCAACTTTGGAAAATATTATTATTGCATCTATCACTAAGAAGATTCGTGCATCACGGCATAACGTAGTATATGAAAAGTGGAGAGAACATATTGTAGTGGTGTTGCTGAGCCTGTCACACACGTACAATTTGCTCCAGGGGGGTAACAACGATGAAAAGATGAATGTGATTTATTTAATCCTAAGTATTCAGATTATGGACGTGTGTGCTGATGAAATGACAGCAATCATGAACCACCTCAATGTTGTGGAGTACACACTGGCCTGCTTTGTGCTAACTTTACAGGAATTGAAAAAGGACATGCCTTCTGCTATGGATTCATGGATGGTGCGAAATCACAACTCTAAAATGATAAAGAATTACCACAAGGTTATCAGTGTTACGATTTACAGCCGGTACAGAATTGGTACACTGATTGACAAACTAAACACTCCAAATCAATTTTTCTTTAACAACAAGCAACAGGACATCCAACTTTACATTGCACAGTGTTTCTATGTGATGTGTATGGTGTTCAAAGGGGACACAGCAGAGCATGATTGGACTACCATTGTGAGCAAGGCACCGCTGCCTTCTGAAGGTGCGCGCGTGATGTTGTGTGGCATCAAATCTGGTCGGCGATTGCGATCACTGTTTCTTGAGGATTTATTTGGTGTTGAATTTCATGAATCTTACGATACCTACATAAAATCTTTTATGCCACCGAATCAAAGAACGGGGACCTAGATACGGCGGCAAAAAATTGGACTCTGTTTAACGCTAAAGTATACAACATATATATACATACACACTTTTTAAGTTTTTGTGATTATATTGAGTGGTAGTTTTCTTTTTGTTTGTTTGTTTGTTGAAAATGCACCCAGACAACTTTGAACCAGATTTGGGTGTCACGCTTGATGTTGAAAAAATAAATTTTTACATGACAGCAATATGTAACGCTATAACCCAGGGCAAGAGGATAGATAAAAAGTCGTGTGTAAAAATCGCACAGTTTTCAAAAAAATTGGAAGAATGTATTTTGGCCACAAACAACAGAAATAAACAGTTGTTTATGGAGGTGGTTATTTTATTATGCGTGTCAATGAGACTGCCTGAACTGAGAAACGAATTTAACAGATTCAAAGTCGGTTCGGCATTAAGTGATTTGGCACAAATCTATGCAGAAATTCCAGACAAGGCACGTAAAAGAACATACAAGGTACCAACCTATGCAAATGCATCAATTCACATGCAAGTTACACGCGAGATGGTTACGGAGGCATTGCACAAGCTGGCATTTACAATGCTGAAGGATGAGTGTGCTGTGGGCATCATTGTATGTTACATGAACAACTACCACATAAAAACCATCCCGCGCGAAGTTGATGTGACATTCCCATCTTTAAATCTTCTCAAGCCTGTGCTTGAAGGCATGATATCTGTTGTCATTTTTAGTGTAACCAAAGATGTGTGGTGCTTTCGCTATCTTATTAATGCGAGTGTCCAAATACCTGCTTGGACAGTTAGTTTGTTATCAAAGGACGAGTTCAGTTCTCATGTTGCAACCAAGGTGATAAAGGACCCTTTGCGATCAACACAATTCATTGGTGGACGATTTCGATGTCGTTTTAGAAATGACCCGGTAGTGGTCTTGTCTAACAATCGGATTGCAAACTTTATCAAAGTTGTCTTTACACTTATTGAGACCATAAGAGATGAGTCCTTGGTTTGTATTACAGACAAAATTATGCAGACGGACTATTATGACACACACCAAAAGGGTGAGCGGATCAAAGTGCCCCCCGTCTTCTTTATCGACTGTGAAAAATTAGATTATGGGTTCGTGTACAAGGGCACATTTTACCAGTACACAAACATTATGAATTGCATAAGTGCATGGTTACACATTGTCAAGAATGATCAGCGCTATGAGTTGCACGATGAAGTCTGTTCTTTGTATTCGATTGCAAAATGTAAAAACTACGATGATTTGCAATACGAAGGCACCAATACATATCGTCGATTTTTGAGACGCCAAGAGAAAAGATAAAAAAAAAATGCCCATCTAACCCCCTTGTTTTTTTTTTTTTTTAAAAAAAATTTATTAAATTTTTTTTTTTTATTTTTTAATAAATAAATAT
>Ga0075480_10002813_pt1 | contig 11197 bp, 14 predicted proteins | sample DEB08_DNA_7_FD_81590 | JGI IMG/M metagenome (GOLD analysis project Ga0075480, IMG submission 81590) | Aqueous microbial communities from the Delaware River and Bay under freshwater to marine salinity gradient to study organic matter... | ecosystem: Environmental > Aquatic > Marine > Coastal ... | reverse complement strand
TTCCTTATATGCCTGCGCCTGAAACTGCGTGACAGCTTCACTCAACAACGGATGCGTTACACCAGAAGCACCAAGAAACGGCTGCTGACGCTCCTCATAGTTGATTCCCAGTAGGGTTAACCCCTTCGCAATTGCCTCTTCCCAGTCCTCCCGAGATGACTTGTCTTCGTCAATCTTAGAACTAAGGTCCGAGGATAGCGATCCAAGAACCGAATCACTAAGAACCTCGGCTAGGTTAGCGTTGTGATCGTACTCTTCAGTCTCGATCTCCATCGCCTCTTCTTCCATGCCAGCAAGTTCAATGTTGGGCGGAAGCTGCTCCATGTCTGACATCGGAACTTGGACCTCGGTCATTTGTTCTTCCATAGACATGCCGGGACCGCCGGGGCCCATAGCAGAATCAACCATCTGTGGAGGTAGTGCCATTAAAATGTTCCCTTAAACATGCCGCCACGGGCTTTCATAACAGCGCCGCCGCATTTTTTCATATACTTGCCGCTTTTAGCGGATACGTCACCATAATCCATGCTTTCTTGATTTTTTCTCGCGGCTTTTTTTCTGCGAGACTCTGTAACAGCTTTTTTTACTTTACCACGAATTTCCTTTGCAACGCGCTTGGGGCTGCTTTTTGGCAAAGGAATGCGCTTGTCCCGCGCACCTGTGCGGTCACCAATGTAAGAGCCAAGTACGCCAGCAGGGCTTGCAAACTCGCTGCTTAACAGTTCACTCATGCTACGAGCTTTTGGTTTTAACACGGCGTAGTCCTTGCCTTCTTTTAAACCTGCTTGGTATTTTTTCTTGTCCATTAAAATACACCCTTAAATCTTTGTGGACGAGCAATGGGGCTGAAACCTTTTACCATACCGCCGTCGCGTTTCTTTACGGAAGCGTTCTCTTTAGCCCACTCCCACTGGTTGTCGGTCAGTTGTTTAACGTCTTTGTGGTATAAGCTTATTATCTGTCTACCCGTGCGCCCGTCAATAACTACTTTATCCTTATCCGACATTACATGACCTCTCTTGCCATAGCGCCGATCCCCGATCTTACCATACCACCGGCTGCACGTCTAATGGGACGTTGTGCTAAATCTCTGTTAGCTGGGTTGTCAAACTCCACAACACGGAGTGGGGTAGCGTATTCACGGGAAAGACGCCTTACTTCCGCGTCAAGCACTCTTTTTGCTTCACGGTACTCGGACATCAACATAAATGTGTCCTCTCCCGCTGCTTCTGCTGTATCAATGGCCCGACGACGAGCACGAGCCTCATCTCTAAGCGGCTGTAAAGCTGCTTGCACAGCTTCGTCACTTGGATCAATACCTTCTACCACAAAATTGTTGTTGGTTCTGCCCGAAATACGCATGCCCGGATCTTCATTGTTAGTTACCGGGGTGTCCGTCCGCCGAATAACGACGCCAGCATTTGAGTCTGCTTTGCTTAACTCAGCTAGTTCTTTGTCTAGCACACGTCCGTAGTTCCGCAAGAAAGCGTCATTCGGACTACGTTGCGGTTGTGTTGCCAAGTACATAGCGTCAGGGAATATTACACCGTCAAGACCAAGCTTTTCCGCCTGTTTAATAGCAGATCGTGTAGCAAACTGGTAAAAGTCCGCGTCACTATTGTACGGCTCTGGTGCTTGAAAACCTTTTTTACCATCCGTGACTTTTGTTTTCTTGGCTATTTCAGCAAGTGTTTGTAAGTCATCTCCGTCTGGCTGTGCAAATACTGCGTTTTGATAGTCCTCTTTTAGACCACCAAGGGTTCCATCACCCTCGATGTTTGTTAGTTCATCATTTACGTCCGACAAATCTTTGCGAAGCTTTTTCAGTCTACCTTTTGCAAGCAAGCCTCTCTGATCAAGGGAAAGTAAGTATTGTACATTATTTTGTACAAAGTCCTTAAAAACATCCATATCGTCGCTAATTTCTTGAATACGGCTTTCCTGTGGGGTGTAACCCGTCATGCCTGTTAACTCATCATTAACATAAGACAAGTAAGAATCCCGCAATGTTTCTAGGTCTTGGTCACTAAACTTATCGAACACCGTTTTTGCTATCTCTTTTTTTCTTTCCCTTACTGCCGGGGTGTTAAGTGTGTCATCCAAAGAGGTGATTGCCATAGTTTCTAAGTCTTCCACTGGAAGATTTTCAAACGCCTCTGTGAAAGTTTGATTGCTAGAAATGAAACTTTGTACACCTTCTTCTACCGCTTGATTAGAAGCATGTCGGATCCTGTCATCAACAAGGATACGGAAAAGCTGGTCATCAGTCATTTCATTAAGAATTGAGTCGTACTCGCTTGGTGTGACATACAAGTTCTCGGATCCGGTTAGCTCTTGTTTTAGCGTATTATCCCACAAATAATAGTTTCCATCTCTTCTATAGCGTTCCATGTCATCAAATATGCTTTTATAAAAGTCCGCTATATTGCCAGCCTGTATTGCGCTGTATGCTTCTCCTGTTTCGTCTAGTTTGCTGACAATAAGATTAGATATTCTGTCTACAGCCTCGCCACCCATTATTGGTTGATAACCCTGTAAATCCGAAAGCAATCCCGCTATTGCCGCAGGATCTTCGACTATGTTTCTTGTAAGTCTTCCAAACCTAATTACTGTTCCGCGCTCAGAATCCGGGCTTAGTCTAACTTCAGGAAGATTTCTATAGTTAACGTCCCCTTCTTCTTGGGTTATTCTAGTGTCAAGTTCATTCGCTTGAATCCGCAAACGCTCTTCTTTTTTTAATAGCTCCGGTTTCAGGTCTTCTAGCTTTTGCAGCTTTGCATGAACCTCCGGTGTATATGGAACGCGAACGTCTTCGTTACCGCCGCGCCACGCATTTAACCTTTGCTCTAGTGTCTTTGCATACTCTGGAACCGTTTCGCCAAGTGCATTGGTTGTCCAGCCGACCTTAAAACCGCTAGAAATATTGCTAATCGAGTTAGACTGTATCTCGTTTACTTGAAGATATTTCTTACCGTCTATACCCTCGACGATAATGAACCGTGTGTGACCGTAGTATCCGGGATACTGGCCGTAATAATTATGCACAGCCCTTGGCTTAACGCGGCCAAAACCGGGTATTTCAATCGTAGGAGCGGTGTTACTGTAAAGAATAATTCCCTTGTCTAAGGCCGACTCTAGGTCATCAGCGCTATATTGATAACTCACATATGGTATCGTATCCCCTGAAAAAGGGTTTGTACCGTTTTGAGTGTCTTCCGCCATTGTGCTCTCCAAGAACACACGCTCACGAGTTTGCGGCAGGCGCGAGGTCATCAGCCTGCGTATTTCTTCTTTAGTGTACTTCTTTTCCGGGTTCTCAAGCAAAATGCGCTCAAACTCGGAGTCCTTCAGTTCCTTTGCAACCGGACCAATCTTCTGTGAAGAAGTCGGATTCTTGTTTAATGCAGCAAGCCACTGCTTTGCTGACATCTGACCAGAGTTGTCAGCTTGCCGGGCAAAAGCTCTGTCACCCACAAAGTTGTAATAGTTTGTCATAGTCGGCGAGTAATGCTCAACCTTACCTAAATACTGGTCAGCAGACGCACCTATTCGTATACCATAGTTCCCGTAAACAGGTGCCGACTCGTCAAGCGCACCAATACCACCGGGCTGGGCTTGGAAACCTTTTTCTGGAATTATGTTGCCTTGCGTGTCGGTTACGTCAAGCGAAACCACGTCATCTATAATCTCTGGTTCCATCGGACCAGTCCGAACAGCCTCGATCTGGTCAGCAAGGTCCTGTGGCATCTGCGGCATTAACGCTTCAGCCTCGGCATCTGTAATCTGAACTAAGTGCCCATCCCGACGACCAACCAACTCATTACGAATCTGGTTAAGATCCATCTCGGCAAGATCAGCCTGCGCCTGAGCAGTTTCTGCCTCGAGAAGAGGAGCGTCAGGATTGCCCTGTGCAGCCGCTAGATCAGCCTGCGCCTGACGAAGGTCCGAGGACCGCTGTTCGAAATCCCGCACTAGCTGCTCGTCGGTCCGCGCACCAAAGGTCATGCGCTGCATATCTATGATATCAGGATCCGGATCAAAGTTTGCATTTCCAATAACGTCTTCAAGCGTCGTAGGTGCAGCGTCTGGAATAGTGTCGTCTATAGTCCCAGCCCGGGTAGCCGTTTCCCTAGCCAATCTCTGACTAAAAGGAACTACACTCGAACTATTTATAAGCACTTCCTGTTCAAACAACTCACCAATACCACCGGCGGTAGCCTCTGGTGTGGACAAAATATCTCCTGCTCGAACAGTGTAAGCAACCGTGGCCTGTGGCTCCTCACCCCGACCCTCTCTTAAGCGCTGACCCGGCAAGGGTCTTTCGCCAATGTTCGGACTCAAACTAAAAGACTGAACCTCTCCCTCTATTAAATCACCAACCCTATACACTTGAATTGGCGTGTCTGGAGTAAGCTGATTTCGCTCAATGCCCAAGAAATCAGCTAAGTAATTGTTAGAGTCCTCTTGCAAACGATTGCGAAGCGTCGTCATTGTGTTTTCTGAAACTACATCGAGAACCTCGTCTGTGCCTCTTGAGGCCTGTAGCAAAGAGGTTGCCGCCTCGTTACCACCTTCGGTCAAAAGCTGCTGGATAGCGTCCGGAGACTGCATTCTTTGTAGCTCTTCGTATATCTCATTCGCTTCCGAAGTAACTATACCAGCTTCTTCTCGAGCAGGAAGAAGACTAGCAATGCCCTCTTCTGCTGTGTCCGTCGCCTTTCGTGCTTTGGCTAACCCCATCGTCCCACGAATAACACCATACACAACAGCAGGGTCTACAAGAGAAGACAACAACCGGCCACTCGTCACGGCAGGATCGTTTAATTCTTCCTCAGAAACACCCAAGTAACCCGCCAAGGCATCCGAACCAATCGTGTTGCGAAGTGCATTTAAAGCCTCATCAATCAGGGTTTGAGGCATCTCATCCATAGATTTGCCCATAACCAACGCAGCCGCAAACTTTGGTGCATCGCTCAGTATCAATGCAGGTAAGTCACCGACTAAGCCCAAAACGTCGGTGGTTAAGCCAAGACCCATTCCCTTGGCAAGAGCGCCAGACTGACGACGGCGCTCTGCTGCTACCTCTGGCGTCTCTCGACGCTCTAACGAAGGAAGGACCGTGGTCCGCGAGTCGCCAAACCCCAAGAATGATTCCGGGTCATCAATGGCAGGAGCCAACGGACCAAGGTTCGCCATCGTAGCTTGTAAGTCCGTAAAGAAATCAGCCGCGGCCTTTCCACGTTGGACCCCGGCTGTTGGCTTTGATTTTGGTAATACGGTAGGAATGGGTGGTGTTGCCATTAATAGTATTCTCTCGCTACACGGGGAGGATCATCCTCGAATTCTTCCCCGTTCAAACTAACAAAACCGCCCTGACGGAAACGCATCAAGGCCATAGTCATACTATCACAGAAGTCATCATGTTCGCCATTAGGGAATGACGCCACCTCTTCAATAACTTCGTCTGCAAATTTCTCCCCAGAAGGATACCACACTTTTCCCGATTCGAATATAGGAGACACAATATGCATACGGGTTGTTTTATCCATACCCCCGCCCCCACGTTTTCGGCCCGGGCTAAATGTAGCTACAGGGAGGTTCAGTAACCTCATCTCGTCAGCTAGTGGTTGACCCGAAGCCTTCGCCTCAATCAGCATCAACTCGGGCTCCCAATATTCATACTCTTCCTGTGCAATGGCCTTTAGTTCAGGAAAGTTCCACCGCCCCTTCTTGGCATCCATCAATATAAGGTGCTGGTCACCATTACCAAATGGCTGGAATACTCCCCAAGTTGTAATTGCAGAGTAGTCAGCGGTTTCCTTTTTACTATAGGCAGTATCATATGACTGGATGACGTAGTCCAAATCAGGAATATCATCGTGCTCCCACACCTTCCACCAATCCCGCTTGACCATAGCGGTTGCTTCTGAGGTAGGATTCTGTTGCCACTGGGCATTCCACTTACCAATAGACAGCGAGGCTTTTACTTTTAGTAATTCTTCTTTTAGCCAGAATTCGGGCCATAATGGTTCCCCCGAAGGCATAATTGCAGGGAATTCTACCACCTCCCACTGGTCAGCCATAATGTCTTTCTGCTGTGCTTGCAGTAACCTCCCGGTAATATCCTTCTTGGACCACCGGGTCTGGACAATAATGATGGTTCCCCCCGGCTGCAAACGCTGTCGAGGACCAGAAGTGTACCACTCGTACGCATTATCGTACGCTGTCGAGGATAAAGCATCTTGTTCCGAGTGCGGATCGTCAATAATTAACAAGTCAGCGCCACGGCCAGTCATTGCAGCACCCACCCCGGCTGCAAAATATTCCCCGCCAGCGCTAGTCTCCCAACGACCTGCCGCTTGGCTGTCCGGTTTTAGATCCGTATTAGGGAAGATCTCTTTGTAAATGGGATCAGCAATTAGGTCACGGACCTTTCTACCGAATCTTACAGCAAGTTCCGTGTTCATTGTAGCTTGAATAATTTTTAATTTTGGGTTTCTACCTAAAAACCAAGATGGCATGAGATAGGACGCAAATTCTGATTTAGAATGTCGGGGCGGCATGTTGACAATCAGTCTTTTTAACTCCCCCCGAGCAATCTTCTCGAGCTTTTCTGCGATAATTCGGTGATGGGTCCCCTCTATAAAACCCTCGTATACATGTTTTGCATACGTCATAAATTTATCTTGGGCCTCGTCACGAGTTGACAGGCGCTTCTGGTGCTCTTCCAGTAACAGGATTTCCTTTAGGACTTCCTCTGGCAGCAGGTCTAGATTGGATATCTGATTCATTTCCGAATGATAATACCTTCCAATGAATTTATCAACCCAGCTACGCCACGCCACATGTCAACCCCCTACCGCCAAATATAGGGGGGCGGGGGGTCGATCAATCTCAAATCTGATTGCCGATCGATGCCAGTAACCCCAAAACGCGAGAAAAAAAAGCGCAAATCCAGTGATTATATCGGTTTTAGGGCTTGTGTTATGGGATTTATCTGATACGATCTTAGGTATTGAAACACAAACGAAGGGGAATTCGTTATGACTTTAAGAAACCAAATCATCGAGCAGCTAGGCGGTCGCCTGTTCACTGTATCATTCACCAAGCTTGACGGAACAATCCGTCAAGCCTATGGCCAGATCGTTCGCGACGATCGCTTGACCGACGATCAACCAAACGTGATCACGTTCATTGACTACTCGATCGCCAAGGAAATGCACGACGCGGGCAAGGGCAATGTGCGCCGCATGAAGCTCGAGGCCGGAACCTATACGATCAAGTCCGGTAAAACTATCATCTCTAACGCATCATAAGGGGAATTCATTATGAGCAAAGCTATCACTCGCATTCACGTTAACCAGCACCACATTCGCGAGAACGCCAAGACTGGCGATCGCAAGCCGGTGTTCACTATCAAGAAGGGCAGCACCAACACATACTCGAACGAGATCGAGATCGAAGGCCGCTGCCGCCTCGTATACAGCCCCGACAAGCCGTTGTCATGCGGTGCCAAGGTCTGGATCGAGGTACTCGATGAACACGGCATCGTTGCCAAGAACGCGGTGGCGTTCAAAGATCTCTAGACATAGGGGCGAAAGCCCCTACCGTCCGGCAGTGTGTGCTGCCGCTGATGAGGCCAAAAGGACGAAACGGTAAACCAAATAGAAGGGGACTATACTATGAGACACGCATTCGTTGCACATAGAAGAACAGTCGCCAAGCGTATGACATACGTTTGGGGTATGATGATCATCGCCACCAGTACCGTTGGACTGGCTGGCTATCACTGTCTGTTTATCGATGACATGTTCGCCATCGTCACCGGCATCGGTATGATATCGATCGCCAGCGTTGGCCTGCCTTGGTCAATCCTTGGCTGTTTGTTTTCAATTCAAGATATGAATAGGGGGTAATTATGGCTAAAATTTACTACCACACTCAGGCAGCGGCCACCGGCAGATTTGTTATCTGGTCGACTGCAAAGTCTTTGACTGAGGCGGGCAAGACACTAGCCAAGCACAACAAGATCTGGCCTGACTCATCGAGCGATGGCAAGTTAATCACCATCGGCAAAAAGAAACGAGGATGCTCGAGCATAATACCGACCGCTGAGTATCGCTTGAATGGTGACAAGCTGGTACCAGAAACGAAGCTGGTGGCGTTTATGGATGACGGCACGTTCTCGTTTAACTTCTAATCAACCTAGGATCGAGTGCCAAGGTGCTCGATCCTTTCGCTTGCGGGCGTTCTTTTATATGACAGGGCGCAGGCCGCAGCGGGACGCAGGCCGCAGATTTTAGGGCTTGCGATATCCCATAAAATCCGATAAGCTTTCTCTATTAACTCATGAAGGGGAAAAATCATGAAAACACAAAACTCAATCATATATCGCGGGCCGTCACAAATTGACCCCGAAGAGAATATTGTCGTTGTCGCTATAACCAAAAGCAGCAATTCTAAAACAGGTAACATGGTGCAAACATATATCTTGTGCGATAACGGCCTTGACCCAATGCTGAATAACAAGCTTGGCAATGACTATTCAATCTGCGGCAATTGCAAGCATAGGGGCGAAGCGCAAGACATAGACGCCCCGGGCAAGCATGCCAAAGGCCGCACATGCTACGTTGCGTTATTCCAAGGTGTTTTAAATGTCTGGAAACAGGTTCAGAAAAACGCCTATCCAACGGCGCAGGGTCATGAAGCTATAGCAAAGCTTGGCGCGGGTCGCATGGTTCGGGTTGGTACATACGGCGACGGCGCAGCGGTTCCAAATTATATTTGGGACAGCCTATTGAGCGAGGCCGACGGCCATACAGCCTATAGCCATCAAGACGACCTTGCAGGCGTTGACGTTGACGCAGGCCGTTATATGATCAGCGCGGACACATTAACGCAGGCCGTCCAAGCTTGGAAAGACAGCAAGCGCACATTCCGCGTCATAAATGACGTTGAAGAGGTCGTGAAAGGGTCAGAGGTGCTATGCCCTGCCAGCAAGGAAGCAGGTCGGCGGGCAACGTGCGACACATGCAAGCTTTGCGCGGGTGCTTCGATCAAAGCTAAATCAATTGCTATCGTTCTTCACTAGGGTTTCCCCTGATACCCTGCCATCCGATAGGATGGCAGGGTATTTTCTTTATACCTATATCATATGATCGAGGGCGCAGGCCGCAGGCCGCAGGATCGAGGGCGCAGGCCGCAGGTCATCGACCCCCGAACCACGACTCTAGGGCGCAGGCGCGCAGCGCCAAGGGCGCAGATCGTATATCACCACACCATCGAGCCGCAGAACGCAGGTCATCGATCCTCGATCCTTGCAACTCGACCGCAAAACCGCCGTCAAATAATAATACATCGCCCTCAGAGGGGCAGTGTAACAGGAAAAAACTTACGCCATTACACCTAGTATGCGAGAGATGCCATGCAATCTGTGACTTTGAGATGGAAACCTTTCGATTTTTAATTATTTTTAACTCACACCAAATCGGCACACCATCTATGCACAGATAAACGTCAGGCATCCCCTCCCCTGTCCGATTTTCCACCCGCTGGAAGTGGCTCTTTTTCGGTAAATTCTGCTTCAACGATGTCCACAGTGACTGCTCTGTCTTTGGCATCTTCAACCCTTTTCATTTCTGGATCTGGGAAAGCGTTCGGATATTCTTTGCGGATGGCAGACAGTCGCGCCACGATATCTTCACGCGACATATTATCTAGCTGGTGAACGTGCGTTGACTCCCGCCGATCGATGGTCAACCCGCCAAGGCTCGAACGTATCTTCTCAGCGTTGATGGCAGCAGAAAACTGACCAGCCTCTTCCGCCGATCGAGACAACTCATCGAACCGCTTCAACTGATTCATCAAGGTCACGCCATATTTGCGCTCTCGTGCCTCGCGTAGTTCTTTTATCAGTTCGGGTACGTCAGGGAATGATCTGCCATCGAGCAGCTTGGCTGCGTGTTGGGCTGCGCTGCCGTCAGCATAGCCAGCCTTTCGAGCGCATTCAGCATTAGACCATCGACCATCAACATAAAACTTTGCAAACTCTCGCTGCCTTTGGGTCAGTCCAGCGGGTCTGCCGCCCTTGTTCTTGGGCAAACTATCGTCAGTGTCCATAGTGTTTTTTCTGCCTTTCTATTTTTTTAAAATCAAAAATCCAATCTCGCGACCATCAACAGAGGTTGAAAGTGTCTTACTGTCTTGTAAGTGTCTCGCCTGTAACTGTTTGTGGAAGCCAAACAAGACACATAAGACACATAAGACACCATTTTTAAAAAAAATATTTTTATTTTTAACAACCCGTAGAAAACATTATATGCCCCTGCATTTTGTGCTTTGACTATATGGGATTTATCTGATACGGTTCTCTTATACAGTCACCTAACTATATAGGTGCAAGGTTCGAGGTTCAAGGGGCAACGACATGGAAACAAAGACTAATCAAATAGATTATAAAGTTATTCGCCACGCGGATGTATTTCTGCTTATGCCGCAGAATGATGAGGCCAGAGATCACCTCGAAACCTACCGCTTTTCTTATGATATCTATGGTGAGGGCGACCGTGTTGAGACGCCGTTCAACCAGAATGGTGGCCTGATCATGCTCCCAGAATATCTACAGGGCTGGGTTGATTGTTTTGAGGATGAATGGATTGTGTCCTATGAAGTCTAATCCGCGAACAGCCCATATCACCGTAGGACTACGCAAGCCGACACTAGGCGCGCGGGTCTTGCATCTGGCTATAAACAATCGGGCGTGGTTGAAGGCGGCTATGTCCAAGCGAATTGCTTATGGAGGTAAGAAGAATGGATAAGATGATTGAATTGGAGTTTAAGCTTCGTGATGGTGGTTCTTACTATCTTTGCGACTCAAAGTTTTCGGTGATGTCTGGCAGGATCAGAAGGCAGGTCAATGCTGTCGAGAGTTACATTGAGCATTATGCATCGGTCAATGGATATGCCGTGAAGCATTCTTATGAAGAGGTGGTCGAGATGATCCGCAAAGCAAAGGGGGCGAAGTAATGCAGCAAGTTGATTATCGTTTCGAGAACCACGGTTCTATATTCTTGTGCCAGCCGTTGAATGCCGATGCCAAAGATAATTTGGATCAGGCTTGTGAAGGCACTGATGATTTTCATATTCGTTGGGGCGATGCGTTGGTCATTGACCATCGGTTTGCTAACGACATTGCCCA
>Ga0075480_10002811_pt1 | contig 11197 bp, 10 predicted proteins | sample DEB08_DNA_7_FD_81590 | JGI IMG/M metagenome (GOLD analysis project Ga0075480, IMG submission 81590) | Aqueous microbial communities from the Delaware River and Bay under freshwater to marine salinity gradient to study organic matter... | ecosystem: Environmental > Aquatic > Marine > Coastal ... | reverse complement strand
GTATTCAAATTTGAGATTAGCGCATGATCGGCCTTTGGTCCATTGGAATGGCCCTGAAAGTGGTCCACCAATTGGGATATCGGATGGTCACCGGCCTGCTGAACGGCTCTGGCTGTCACAATCGCGTGGAGCGGATATGGCGGCGTGAGGGGCTGAAGGTCCCGCGAAAGTATAAGAAGAAAGAACGGCTCTGGCTGAATCACAGATCTTGCGTGCGTCAAAGACCCGAGCGCACCAGCCACCGCTGATCCTATGACTTCGTCCAGAATCGAACGGCGGACAGCCAGATCTATCGGCGCTGAACGTCATTGATGAATACACAAGAGAGGCGCTGATGATCCGCGTCGATCACGAGCTCAACTCAACTGATGTGCTGGGCGCGCTGACTTATCGGTTCATCCTGAATGGAACGCCGGAATATGTAAGATCTGACAATGGCCTGGAACTTATCGTTCAGAAGGTTTGGGACTAGATCGCAGCGGTTGGCGCCGGGACCGCTTACATCGAACCGGGTCATCTCTCTCAAGACAGCGCCATGTGATACCCTGCCAGACTGAATATGGGAATTCTGGCAGTTCCGCCGAACTGCAGACATACTTTGCTCTCAGAAAGTTATTTAACTTTTTTAGTGAGTGGCGTATGTTAATAAGCATCCTCAAAGGAGTTCTGTTTGTGGCTGAATTATCAGGATACGATACCGGTGAAACTTTAGCTTGGGCTGTTGCGGAGGCCATTGGGGAAGCATTGGATATTACGGAACTTTCCGTCTCAATTACCGTACTCAAACTGATTTATGAATCAGGCAAAGAGGTGCACAACTATGAAAGATTTGCGCCGCCAAACCCGCTTTTCATCAATCAAGGTTTTGAAGATGCGGCTTCACCGCACAGTGCGAACTACATGAGACATCGGACGTACAAAAACGTTGGGAGCGCAGGGATCGGTGCGGCGGGCGCGCTCGCTTCGACCGCGACAGCGGTGGATGTGGGTGGTATACTTCAGCATTCAAACGCCGCTGGTTCGACCTTGGCGCACCTTAAAAACCTCCGCGATGTTGCGAAACGGTATCCCCACTCGCGAACGATCCAATACTGGTTGGAGGTTTGCATGAAGTGTAAAATCATGAAGGCTGGTGTACGAGGAGGTCAGCTTGTCACGGCTTCTATTCCAGTGGGCCCGGTTGGTATTGCTTCTGATGTTGTGGCGGGACTGGCCAAGGTGGGGATTGCGGCCACTATGACGGGTGCTGTGAACCGCGTAGCGATGCAATTGCATTGGCGCGCAAACGTCGAGATGCGGCTGGGGTCTTCGCTTGGTGGCACAGCGGACAAGCCCAACGGGCCGGCGAGCGCCGCCTACTTTGAAATCTTCCGGCGCCGTGGTGCTACCCGTATTTTCGGCCAGTACAACGTACCTGCGTTGATTTCAGAGCCTGGCGGCTGGTATCCGTTGCGCGACAAACTTCTGCTGATCTGAGCACGGGTTTAGGTCATAAAACAAAGGTGACTGAGGGAGAATTTATCCTCGGTGCCAAACGGTGTTACGAGGCAAACGGCACCGCCGTCGGCTATGCCATGGATCCAATGGCAGGGTCACATTTTCAGAATGAGGCAGATGCTTTAACCTATCTAGGCGGTCGCAATGCTGCACGACGGATCAAACTTAGCGATCATTAAAGGCCAGCGCTTAACGCGTTCCTTTGTTCAAATTACCAGCCTCGCGCAGATGTCTGTTTCGCAATTGCCCCTGCTTTTGACTGAGACGCGTTTCGTGATTGAAACGGCACATTAGGACAGACTTGTTCACAGTGATCTAAAGGCGTCGAAGTTGATTGTGACCGAACAAGGAATCGTGATCAGTGACCAGGCGCATACCATGCCTATCGCGGTCGACCTTGCCAGCTTGTCAAATCGTGCGGTTTCACTCAGCACAGCGGCATTTGAGTTTACTTGGGTACGTAGCAAGGCTACACCAGCGCTTGATCTTTATGTGCTCAATCGGCTCTATGATGAAGCATGAATGTCTTATCCTTGTATGTTAGGGAGTCACTATGACCGGTGCGGGAGTGTTGACGGTAGAGGCCACGATTGGAGAAGTAAAAGAGATCGAAGTCACCCATTTTCGGTGTGAGGAGTGCCTGTCTGAAGTTCCCACCTACCGGATGCAGGTTGTGTACGATGCCAATTCGCTGAAGGATGTGGTGGGCAAGGTCTGTACCATTGCTCTAGTCAATCATGCTTATCTGGAGCTCACACCGCGCAGTTTTGAGGGCATTGTGATGTCAGCAGAACGCTTTCCGACCGCGATTAATGCCACGTCTACGCTAGAGCTTGTTGTAAAGCCCTGGATGGGCGTTCTCGGGTTGAGCAAAAGCAGTGCTATTTACCAGAAGATGACCTCGCTCGATATCTTGAAGGAAGTCATGACGCGCAATGGTCTTGCACGTGCTGTTGTTAAAGGCAGCAAGCCCAAGGTTAAGCGCGATATGGTCGTGCAATACGATGAAAACGATCTCGATTTCGTGCGCCGGATTTTGGCTGATGAGGGCATCGCATTTTATTTTAATGATGGCACAAATGCTGATAGCCTTATATTGCATGACACATCTTTGCCTTATCCAAACAAACCGGCGAAAGTTACTCTCACAGATGAAGATCTAACGGACGTTTCCCTGCAAGGGGCTGGTTCGCTAGCTATTACCCGTGAGCTTCGTCCAGATTCCGCCTCGCTTACTCATTATAGTCCTGAGACGGCCAAGATTGTGAAGGCGGGCCCCAAAACTTCCAGCGAAGCGAAGACATCCGAAAAGCCCACGGTCACAGAATACCGGGCAGTTGCGATCGGGGATTTGGGGAAATTCGATGTTAAAGTTTTAGCCAATGCGGAACAATCGTCAGAGGTAATCTTGCGCGGCTCGACCGAGCATCCCGGCCTGTACATTGGACAAGAGATACAAATTAGAAGCGGAAGCGGAAGCGAATTCGATGCAGAATTCACTTTGGTGGAGTTGGTCTATACTCTAACCCGAGGTAACGCTCTCATTTGCAACTTCTTGGCGGTGCCCAAAGATCACGTGGCTGCCCCGCAGATATTGCCTAAACCGCTGATTGCCGGGGTCCATAATGCCGAGGTTGTGGGCGCATCGTCTTCGGCCAAGGCTGGCGATATATCGTGTGATTCCGAAGGGCGGGTGAAGGTCTGCTTCTTTTGGGATGGTGCGGCACAGGCCAGTGCCTTTTTGCGTGTGGCAGAGCCTTTTGCGGGCAAGGCATATGGCGCTCAGTTTACGCCGCGGGTGGGCCACGAAGTGCTGGTATCATTCCTGCATGGCGATCCCGACGCACCTGTCATCATTGGTCAGGTTTATAACACCAAAAACAAACCGCCTTATGCCCAAAAGAATACCAAGAAATCTGGTATCATCACCAAGCTCGCCGGACCTCAGAATGAGCTGGAGTTCAACGACGAAAAAGATAAAGAACTTTTGGCGCTGCGCGCAGCAAAGGACTATGAATTGATCGTACCTGAAAACGTGGTGCGGAAAATTGAAAAGCTTGAGATCGTGACCGTAGGAGAGAGCTCAAAGCTGAACATCAAAAAGAACTGGGAGATAAAGGTCGACAAAGAAACATCCCACGAATCCGACAGCCGAAAAACAAAGATCACCAATAAGGATCAGTTGGACGCAAAAGAGATCGCAATAAGCGCGACCAGTAAGATCACTCTTAAGGTGGGCAGCAACTCTATTGAGCTGTCAGCGAGCGGTATAAAGATCAACGGCTCTCAGGTTTCTGTGTCTGGGAAGAGTAAGGTAGATGTTAAAAGCAATGCAGCGCTTAATCTCAATGGGCTGACCGCTAAACTTGTGGCGAAGACCACGATGAATATCGAAGGTCTTCAACTGACCGCCAAAGGCAAGGCAATGGCGAAGATTGACGCGCCGATGGCGGAACTGTCGGGTAAAGGGATGGCCACCGTCAAAGGCGCCATCGTGATGATCAACTAGGACAAAGGCGTGCTGCGAAAAATTCCGTTTGATACCAGTGCTGATCTATTGGCGCGCTTTTCGGCAAGTGAAGAGGCGACTGCGGTGCTTGACGCTACTGATCCGCCTGAGGTGACACTGTCAAAGCTCAAAGAAAGCGGTACGTTCGTGGATGTGGTCAATTTTTTCGCTTTTGGCATGCCTCCGAGGGAAGGCGTGTGCTGGGCAGTGGCTGTTTACCGCGAAATGCGCGCGGAGCTCGATCTGACAGAAAAGAGCGTTCTGGCCTTGGCAGAACGCTGGGTTAAAGACCCCCAAGAAGGAGTCCGAGTTCGGCTCATGAACATGGCAGAAGACATCGACAATGAAACACCGTTGCATTGGTTGTGCAGCGCGGTCGCTTGGAATGGATCCGGAAGCATGGGGCCACCAGACGGGCCAGTAGTTCTGCCACCCAAAGGACTGCACGCTTCGGCATTGTTGGGCGCGGTCTCTTTGCTGATGGACGGGACCGAGGAAGGGCTCGTAGCGCTAGAGGATGTTGCTTATCGGATAGGGATGGAAGTCGCTCAGGGCGGCTGGCCGACTATAAAAATAGAGGCACATTGAAGATGCCTGGCCCTCCCGCTGCCCGTATAACTGACATGCATATTTGCCCTATGCTTACGGGAGTTGTCCCGCATGTCGGAGGCCCTATTTTGGCACCCTCCGCCCCCACCGTATTGATCGGCAAACTACCCGCCGCTGGTTTGGGATCGACTGCCACTTGCGTTGGCCCGCCAGATGCAGTGGTTAAGGGCTCATCTACTGTTTTGGCGTCAAAAAAACCTCTCGCCCGTGTTGGAGATACCTGCGCGCATGGTGGCGCTATTGTGATGGGGTGTTTTACTGTGCTCGTGGGTGGCTAGCGGTAATGAAATGTGCGATTTCATGTGCTTATATACATGCCGGCCTGTTTTACCGGTGTGTTAACCAATTTATGAGTTGTACCGGACCCTGCTGCTGATAAAATTCACCAGCGAGATGTAAGGTCACAACGCAACTGAGGGGTTATGTGTCAAACACTGGTGGGTCTGGTTGATTTTTTCAAAACCATGCAGTCGACCAATAATGCCTGATCTGTCAGGCCAGAACAAATTGGCGACAAAAAAACCACTTGTTCAGGAAGATAACGTCGATGGGATGGGACATCTTCAGAGAGTTGTATGTCAAGATCATATTTTCGATTCTTGCCGTGGTCGCTGCGATGTTGCTGCTGCAAGGGGTATTGAACCACCTCAAACTGAGGGCATGGGTCGCCGAGGCTACATCGTCTCGCTACCAAATCGCGGCCGGTACGATTGAGGCTTCAATTGTTCAGGCTGAAACGTTTGGGCTTGCAATCGAACAAATGTCTGGTCTGCAGCGTGTGATCGATCGTGAGCGTGAACAAGATCCTAGTGTGGTTCACATCTGGGTCGTCTCGCCCAATGGTGTACCTCTTCTCTCTTCTGGTGCACTGTCGATTTCTTCTAAAGAACTGGATCGCGTCCTGCATAGGATTTTGGGTGGCCACGACAAGAATACCCGCTTTGATGCGGGTGATCGGCTTTACACGGGCCGTCAAATTTACGACTCCAATGACGCGATTATGGGGGCTATTGTAATGGCCGCCGAGACCGAAGCTTATTTGGCTGACGCGAAGCAGTCCTTTTTCCAACTGCGCGTCATTTATGCGAGTATTTTCGTTCTATGCTCGGTTTTGTTGGTGCCCTTGGTGATGGTCTTATTCGGTGGCGTGCGCCCAGCCTTGAAGGTCTTGGAGTCAAATTTGGACGATGGATTAACGTTAGTTCCAAATACACACGAGGCCGCGGAACTTCAGGCGATGTTAGTCCAAGGCGCCGATAAAGTCGTAAAGGTTGAGCAGGAGCTATTGCGGATTTTAGACGCGGACTCCGATCCAACTGGAGCGGTGAAATGAGTGCCTCTACATTGCGCGGTAAGCAGAAGTTGGTCACAGGCTTTTCTCGAAGGCTCGTTCTGACCACGACAATTGCAATGATGATCGTTGCAGCCCTCAGTCTTATTGCGTCTGTGGTACAGTTCAATAAAGCGCTAAGACCCTACCTCTTAGAAAAAGCACAAGCCGTAGCGACCTCGGTTGCGCAGGACATTGATTATGCGTCGTCCATCGGTATCCCTTTCGAAGAACTTCGCGGGCTTGATGAACACGTCGCCGATATGATCGCAGAACACCCAGAAATCAGCGCTCTGGAAATTCTGAATGCGGATAAAATGGGCGCTTGGTCTTTGGCCCGAACTAGCCTGGAAGCAGAAGTTCGGAGCGCACCGACTGAGGGCATTGGTTTTTCGGCTTGGGCCACCGAGGCCTCCAGCTCGCTTTCTGAAGTGGTGGTGATGATTGTCGGCGCCGAAGTTGAGGCTGAAGTTGTTGCAATCGACATGGTTACCGATCAGGGCGTGGGGTTCCGAGTTTTGGCTACTGTGGACGGCGACTACATTGGCAACAAAATGGCATCGGTCTTCTTTGACACGCTAGTGACTCTAATTGCGGTGGCTTTGGTTGCGTTTGAGGTTGTAGTAGTGTTTTGCAATCGCCAATTGTCGGAGCCCTTCACCCAGGCTGAAAACGCCCTGCGGCGGCGCGCCGAAGGCGACCTACGACAATACCAATCAAGTAACGATCGCGGACACATCTCAGCATTTATAGATGGGCTCAACGTCCAGAATGCGAAAATTCGAGAGAGGCTTGACCGCGCAATCAAGTCGACCAGAGACGCAGCCATGGCGGCCAAGCTGAAGGCCTTCGGCGAAAAAACGAATGTTTTCGTTCGCGAGTCCAGATTTCAGGCTTCTATCATGGACGCGCGTATTCCATTGTTTGTATTCTGTTTTGCCGAAGAGCTGCAGAAGTCTTTTCTGCCACTATTTGTTGCGGAAAACTATGTCGAAAACGATTTTTTTGCCCGCGACATTATGATGGGACTTCCGATCTCGGGCTTTATGTTTGTCATTGCCGCCTTAACCCCATTTGCGGGTAAAATGGTCGACAAATTTGGCAACAAGACGCTATTCTTGACTGGGATTGTTCCTTCCATTTGTGGCTACTTGGTTTGCTATATGGCCTCGAGTGGGAATGAAATACTACTGGGGCGTTCAATAACTGCCGTGGGTTATGCAGTTATTACGATCTCCTGCATGAGCTACATCGCTGCTGTTGTAGAGGCTGAAAACCGCGCTAGAGGCATGGCTATTTTCGTTGGCGTTTTAATGACAGCAACTATGTGTGGCACGGCGATTGGTGCCATCTTAGCGGATTGGCTGGGCTACAACGCGGTATTTCTGGTGGCTGTAACTTTTGCCTGTATCGCGGGATTATTGGGCTGGAACATGCTGTCTACCGATTTGCCGGCTCCGGAGATAAGGACGGCGACTGTTGGTATGAGCCGGACCCCCCTGGCCACCTTGATGCGCAATACCCAGCTTGTGCTGCTCATTCTTTTTTGCGCAATACCCGCAAAAATTATCCTCACCGGCTTCCTATACCTTTTCGTACCGGTTCACCTTGCGAGCCTTGATGCAAGTCAATCTGAGATCGGGCGAATCATGATGATGTATTCACTGATTATCATCCCGATCAGCCCTCTCGCGTCAGGTTTGGCGGACCGGATAGGCCAGAACCATTGGATGGTGATTATATCAACCATAGCATCGGGCATCGCAGTGATGGCCCTCTATCAACTCACATCGGTAGCGATGGTGCTCTGCGTGGTTGCAATACTTGGGATCGTGCACGCCTTCCTTAAAGCACCACTGATTGTAGCGGCCATGGAAGCTGCGGAGAAAAGTCCCGACATCACCCGCACTGGCGCACTCAGCCTGTTGCGCGCGAGCGAGCGGATTGGCTCTGTTATTGGCCCGGTTGTAGTGGCTGCAATGCTGGCTATGCTTGAACATGATGAGGTCGCAGCAATACTCGGAGCGTCCGTTACTGTGGCTGGGATGATAATGGCGGCGCTCTCCTGGAGATCTAGAAGTGAGAAGGCCAATGTTTAGATTGCTGCTGATCGTTGCCGTTATCGCTGGCCCTACTGTCTCGGTTGCCGCTAACACCGAGACAAACAAGGCTGAGCGTGCCAAGGTGCACCTGGTGGTTTGGCGCGGGTGCGAAGACGCTTGCGAAGCTTTTATCCGCTTTTTTACGGACCAAAAACTTCCTGTAGATGTGGAAGTTACAGATATTGCACGCGATCACACGCTTTTGCCTACGATCCGAAAAAATCTTCGCGCTCAAGCTCCAGATTTAGTTGTAACTTGGGGAACCAGCGTGACGCGCGGCATCCTTGGAACGAGGGCGGACTATGGACAAAACAGCGCTTTGGGCAATATTCCCGCGCTATTTATGATTGTTGCGGATCCGGTGGGCTCAGACATTGTGGAAAGCTTCGCAAACAGTGGCCGCCCGCTCATATCAGGTGTACTCAACCGCGTGCCGGAGGATGTTCAACTGCAAATTTTGTTTCAGTTTTTCCGTCCAAGTAAGCTTGGCGTGATAAATGATCCAAGTGAGCTCAATTCCCAACTAAATACCGCAAAGCTGCGTGCAATCAGCGGCAGCTTGGGCTTCGAGGTTGTAGAAGTGTTTTACGCTACCAATGACGAGGGCGAGGTAGACCCCACAAAAATCCCAGGAGCAATGGCTCAGTTAAAAGAACGAGGCGCTGAAGCCGTTTATGTCGGCTCCAGCTCGTTTAACCTTCAGAACCAAAAGGCTTTTGTCGCAGAAGCAACTGCGCTAGGTTTGCCAGTCTTTAGTGCATACACTCAGATGGTGCGAGACAGCGGCGCTCTCATCGCAGTCGGCGCAAGTTATGCCAATGTAGGCCGTCTTGCAGCGACGCAAGCAGAAAAGGTTGTCTTGGCGGGCAAACAGCCTGGAGATCTTCCGGTAAAATCGCTCAAACGCTTTTCTGTCATCTTGAATATGGCGTCAGCGCGTGCTCTGAAGCTGTACCCGCCGCTTTCGCTTCTGGGGATCGCGGAGGTGGTGCAATGAACGACTTGGTAGCTGCCATCGCAGGCGACGACCCTTTTGGGATTTACCTCAAGGGTGACCGCACTGTTTACCGTGGTTTGCGTAATTCCTTCAACGCCGCCCAAGCAGCATGGCGTAGTTTCTCTGAAACGCTAGAATCGCTTGAAAGCGAAGAATTGGAGCAAGCCAATACAGCCGCTTGGGGGGTTCTATCAGCAGCCTGCGAGGACTGCCTTCTGAACACTTCTAAGGACCTAGAAATTTTTTCTTGGTACATAGCGGCTCAATTGCATGGCCCGAACGCTTTGCAGAAAGTGGCTGATGGGATGAGGGCACTTACCGAAATAGTTGAAGAATCGATTGCGGATATGCAGCCTATCCCGCCGTTAGAAAAGCTAAAGGGTGAGAGCGATGAAGCGAAAGCTTCGGAGATTGCCGGGTTGAAAATACGCTCGTTCACTCAGCTCTTTGGTGAGGTCGAAGGTTCGGGCTTGTTGTACGGGCCGATCGCCAATATGCAGCTGCTTGGTGAAATCACCTATGGGCAGGTTCTACTGGCTGAAAATGACGGAACCGTTGCTTCGTTACAGGCTCGTGCGGCTGAGGTATTGGGGGATCAGCACGATGCCTTTACGGTAAAGGTCGAAGCGCTGCAGATCCTCGAAAAGCTGATCCCGCGTCTAGAAAAAGTGGTAAAAATCTATGCTAATACGCATGGTCACCCCCCCCCGCTGATTGGCTATGGGACTCGGTTGATTACTGACGTATTGCGCGTGTGCTTGTTGCTGGTTGAAGGCTTGGGTTTTTCTTGGCCGGGTGAAGACGAAGAGACTGAAGAAAGCCACTTAGAAGAGGGCGGCATGGACGAAGAAGGCGCTGCTCTAGCGGCAGGTGTCCAGCGCAGAGGCGGCGTAGGCTTCAGCCCCAGCGTCGATGTAACCAACCGTCATGAGGCTCTGATGGCGATCGCGCAATTGGCGAAATATTTCCGTCAAAGCGAACCGCATTCTCCCATTTGCCTGCTGTTGGATCGTGCGGTTCGTTGGGGCAACCTGAGTGCGGCACAGCTGTACCGTGAAATTCTGACCGAAGGCAGTGTCGGCATGTCCCAAATGGCGCTAATGACTGGGCTTGAAAGCCAAGGGTTTTCCGATACCTTCGGTCGTCGTGGCGCCTCGCCGGCAGGGGGTATTGAGCATCCGACGCTTGAAAACTACGCGGCGGCCTTGCCGCAGCTATCTGGTTCACATGCCTCCCCGCCATCTAAAGCTGTTACAAAGCCAGCCCAAAACAAACCTGTTCCTCCATCTGCTGACGCGCCTGTGACTGAGCTTGCTTCTGAACCCCAGAAAGAACCAGAAAATGATTTACCCGTGGAGGGTTTTGAATGGTGAAACCTAAAAAATAACCTCCTCCCAAGGTTTCGCAAATAAATGCATAATTTGGTTTCGGCGGGCATTCATTCTATACTTTAGTATGCTGACGGGGTTTGGAGCCCTGAAAAATGGTACACCCATGGGGAGCGGGTTCTGAAGGCGACTTGTAGCTGAGCTTTGACCGTCGCGTGCGGCTGGAGTTCCACGATTCCGAGGTCCGATCTGATGTAGGCTTGTCGCTGCTTTGGAGCTTAACGAGGTGCTGGGCTTGCATGATCTGGTGGGGCGATAATTGCGAGATGCATGAAGCGGTACGAACAGAGTTCACACGCCTTTTGGATTGCTACGCCAGTCTAATTTTGGGGCTCTGACGGGTTACGCGGATATGAATGACGCAAAGCGTTTTGCTCGTGATCCCGTGACGTGCCAGATGTAGACGGGCAGACCGCCGCTGATCAAGCTGCCTGAACGGTCAAATGGCGCGGTTTGAAACCCAAATTCGTGAGGCTGCCCACAACCTTTCCGCTGGGGCCGCTTCGTCAGACCAATGGATTGATGCTATGTACGGCGCACAGTCACTCCAGCAGATCACGCTAGAAATGGATAGCTCTGTCACGCGCGCCCTCAGGCCGCCGGCGGTGCGTGTGTGACAGCTATTACACTAAAACTGGTATAAATTGCACAAGAATGGTTTGGAATTATTTTGTCGCGCCGAACTTTCGATATACTTAACTCGCAAAGAAAAATACTGTTCAAAAAGACCGCAAATCCAAAGGTGTGCAAGTGGAGGCCTACTTG
>Ga0075480_10002809_pt1 | contig 11200 bp, 19 predicted proteins | sample DEB08_DNA_7_FD_81590 | JGI IMG/M metagenome (GOLD analysis project Ga0075480, IMG submission 81590) | Aqueous microbial communities from the Delaware River and Bay under freshwater to marine salinity gradient to study organic matter... | ecosystem: Environmental > Aquatic > Marine > Coastal ... | reverse complement strand
TTCCATCCACATACAATAAATCTCATCAGAGAACTTATTTGATTCTTCTTCGACAATCGTGTCCCAACCTTGTGTACGATACACTAAATCGTCGTTACCCATAATCAAAATATCAGCAGGTCGTTCAAGATGTTCAGCGGCAAACTTTGCTAGAATATTCCATGATAATGATACCGACTGAGACTCACCAACTAGATTTGTAGAGTTATCATGTTGCCTTTCTGCATAATCATCATATGCTTTGCTACGAGGGTCGTCTTCGTCAATGTAATTATAACAAAATACTCTTTCGGGATTAGCAGAGGTTTCATATACAGAGTTGACAAATGTATCAAGACGTCCTGGACGAGCACGAGTAGGTGTAAGGATCGCAATGTTTTTCATATTATAGTTTCCAATATTGTGCTACCCACTCTCGAGGTTTATATTCTGTACCCCATGGATAGACTGTTTCTGATATAGCTTGATGTGGGTTTGGTTCTCCGTGAAAGCAAACAATAGATGTGCCTTCTGGCAATCCTTCTTCATAACACTCATACTTATAAGAGCGTAACTGATTCGGATATTGATGTTGAAGAAGGTCTGGTGAATCGAGAAGAGCATGAAGCATCTCGCCATCACCACGGAAATGTTTTAGTGCTTGTTCTTTGTTGATATCAAACCAATTCCATATGTCATGCCCCGCTTTATAATTCCAAGCAAGGACGCCAGATTGAAATACATTACGGTATTGATCAACATTTTCATATTTGTGATTAGCAGTTCCCAAGTTTTCAATTCCCATGATCTCACCACGGTAATCAAGAAGCCAATCAATATTACCAGTAATTGCAGTATCAAGATCGAAATAGACAACTCGTTCATTTAATTTATACTTGTTATCAAAAAGTACCAACTTGTTCCACCAACCAGTTAGTCCAGTTGGTAAAATCTTCGTTTCTACGCCATCAATTTCTGTATCTGAAAAGCAAACAAACTCATGTTCTCGTGTTGTATTACGTTCAACCATTGCTTTCAGAATGCGAACATAATCATCAGAGTACAACGTTCCCCACTTCACACATACTATAGAAACATCAGGCATGCCCGCCAACCGTTTCACGAACGATATCTTCGGTAATCGGTTCAAGATAATAAATCTCAAGAACCTCTGCATCATTCAGTTTTGTTTCAAACCAATGATACTCGCCAGGTTTAACTGACGTATATTCACCAGGATGAAGAGTCGTTACATCAACAAGATCATATGCATTTTTGCGAACATGAATTTCCATGATGCCATGTACACAATAGAACATATTCCATTTGCGTTCATGTTGATGAATAGAACACTTCATCTGTGGTTTGACTTTAATTCGATGAACTTCAATCATTGGAGTCACAAGAAGAGGTTCAGTTGTTCCCCAAACTTTACCGAGAAGCATCATATTTTCTCCAGTTGATAGGTTTACCCCATAGTTCAGCAGGTATATCTTCTCGGACTGGATATACTTCATCCTCATCTTTATTGGTAGTTATATGTTTTCTATATTTCTGAGCATTTAAAACGATAGAAGCAACGGTTTTATTTACATTATTCTGAAACGCAGTCAGTGAGTCAATCAATTCTCCATATTCATCTTCTTCAAGATATGGAGTATCTGCTTGAACAAGATGTGATTCAAGTAAGTCATTTAGCATATTATAAAAATCTACATTATGATTAATTGAAGGTTCATCTTCATTTCCAGTGTATACTAAAACATTTAATGTTCCATCGTCATTTAGATCAACATATGTTGATAGTTCAATAGTTGCTTTTTTCATTTTTTAATCTCTTTTCACTCAATTTACGAACAAGGAATTGATACCAAGATTCGTTTTCATGTGGTGGATCTTTATAGTCAAAATTATTATAACTCATGTTTTACTCTTTGTCAATAGATGACTGCGATTTATTTTAACTCCAATAAATGCATTATAATATTCATCAGGTTTCAATAGACAGTCTGTTTCAAATTGCCGTTGTGCTTCATAATAATTTAGTTCACCTTTCGACTTACACAATCTAACAATCTCTCGATGAAATATTTCTGGACCAAGTTCTTCTACTAATGCTTTGACAGTTTCATTTGAGCCATAATAATCTTGCCAGTCAGTTTCAACAATCTTCGTTCTCTTTCGCTTTGCTCCCTTGAGAGGAGGGAGTTTTCTTTTTGACATTAAACCTTTTTTACCTATGTACTTCATACCATTACGAGTGTCAGTAATTTCATATACGAATCCAATGTAGTCTTCAATCATATCACTGGTAAATGGTTCACCGTTATAATACCACATTATTCATAATCGTCATCAATGAAGTTACTTTCAAAATCATCATCTTCGTATTCTTCATCAAAACCATCAGAACCACACATTGGACAATATTCAATAGAATCTTCATCGTCATACATAATTATATATTCAGCACCACAGTCATTACACGCTATGCTTTTTTTTATTTTTTCCATTAATTTTCTCCATGCGTGATTGTATTTCTTCTTTTGATAACAATTTCAACTCTTCTGCCCCACCGCTTACAAATAACTCATTGTGATAATAAATTTGTGGTACAGTTTTATGACCTTGACTTAAAACAAATTCTTTCGCTTGTTTATCAATGCCAACATTTACTTCTTCATATACAATATTGTGTTTCTTGAGATGGGATTTTGCTACATCACAATAGTCACACCCGTCTTTTGTGTATATTGTTAACATCACAATATCTCACATCCACCAGCAGCACAAGCAAGTTCTTGAGATGCAACAGTTGTATCAGTCAATTCATATTCAGAAAGTTTTGACCAATCAACTTCTTTTGGCAACATTTTCGACACTTCTTCATATTGCTTTTCTTCAATATCTTGATAAGGTGCTTGCTTATATGAATGCTCTGAGAATGGTAAGAAACTGATCCCACTCATGTAATCAAAGTTGTCATATACCCATGCGCCAACCTGCATCCACTCATGTTCTTTGACAGTGATTGTAACAGATGGTTTATGTTCACACCAATGCTTTTGATATATCAACCACATTTCTAACTGTTCGATTGCGTCCATGTCTGTACGGAACACAGCACCTTTCTCAACTTTCATTGGAAAAGAGAATACAGAAGTGTGACTTGGATTCATTACATCATCTTCAACTGGGAAACCAGCATCAATCATCATCTTCGTCAATGGATCTTTCTTATCACCACGAACTGTGCGAATGTAATATGGATTGTGACGAGCATGAATACCAGATGCAGCATCAACCAACTGACTGACTGTACCCGATGGTTTAACGCATGTTACAGCAACACTCTGATTGATACCAATTTTTTCAGCCATTTCTTTATTTGTCTTGACTGCTTCTGCTTTGAGTTCTTCAAGTAAAGATTTCAAATCGCCTTTCTTACCATTTGTAAGTTCACAGTCCATAATACCTGTCAGAGAAACACCAAGAAGTCTTTCTTCTTCGCAGTTCTTCTTCCATGCTTTTGAAAGATATTTGAAGTTGACAAGAGTTGATTGGAATGTACCAAGAATGGTAGCCAAACGAACTTTCTTGAGAAGAGTTTGTTTCGTGTCGGATGCACGAACAACAACTTCTGATAGATTACAGAACTGACGGCTACGAAGAATAATTTCACTACATGGATTTGTACCAAACTCATAGTCTTCAACTTTACGACGACCGCTCATCTCAGCCATCCTATTTGCGCTTTCACGATTGAAGATACCACGCTCACCAGATTTGGAGTCATATAGTGACTTCCATTCATCCATGAAGATACCGATGTCTGGTTTTTCTGTATAGCAAGCAGAGTTATTTGCTAATGCACGTTGACTTTCATCGTTCCACCACTGACCAGATTTTGCATGACGCATACGGTCATCAGAAAGATTTGAAAGACTAATCAATGCGGAGCGACGAACGCCACCAACAACTACAACTTCTGCAATCTTACAAACGATGTCATGGCATTCAAGTGATGAGAGTTTACGACCAGCAGCACCACGAAACTTCCCAACACAGAAAGTAAACAGACTATCTAACGGATCAGGTCCACTTGACCGACCACCAAAAGTTTTGAGGGGAGCACCTGCTGGACGAAGTTTTGATAAGTCCCATTTTGGCATCTGACCAACATACAACATGCCAATAAGTTCTTTCAAACCTTTTGCCCAACCCAAGCGACTATCAGAAACAACAATCGTTGTATCTGTCTCATGGAAGTCATCAGCAATGCGAGGAAGTTCATTTACATACTGTCTCTCAACACTGAATCCAACACCTGTGCCATTCATTAACACATAAAGAATTTCGTCAAACGCTTGAATACGATCAACAGCAACATACGAACAGTTATAGCCAGCAATGTTTTCACGTTTAAGTGCTTCACCAGCAGTCATTAAACAACGCATTGATGGCATCACCTGTAAGGAAAGAACAGCCTCTTCCAACTCTTTACGAATACTACCAACGTCATAATCATGCATATCTTTCAAATGTTCGGTGAAGAAATTGAAATAACGATTTACAGTTTCTTCCCAAGTTTCACGTCGACCCTCTTCAGGTAACCAACGAGAATAACGAGACAGATGAATGAATTGTTGATAGAGTGTTGGTAAATAGTTTGACATTATTTCTCTTCCCTTAGATTGTTCATGAGTGGAAAAATCTCGCTTATAACTTTAGCACAAGCATGAGCAATTTCCATGTGTTCTTTCTGTGTACCATTAGCGCCACGTAGTTGTATATAGTGTACCCAGCTACGCAACGTTCCATTCATATAAAGTTTTGTTTTTGTAATACCTTCTGGTAATACTTTCCTTGCTTGCTCTTTCGCAATGCCGTTTTTAATTGCCCAGTCGTATTCTTTTTTGGCTAGATACGCAATACGCATCTGTGCATGTAGCCAATCAAGTTGTAATTTTTCATCATCAACATCAATAGAGTTTTGACGGTTCTTCGTATCTTGTAACCTTGCTTCGCTATATTCAAACATCTCACCTTGTTCTTCAGGGTTCGCATATCTCTGACTAAACTCTTGAAAAGAAAAGGAACGATGACGAACAATTTGATGTGCGATATCTCTTGTTGTTTGTATTTCTAAACAAGCATTGACCATTTCAAGCGGTGACCAATGTTGATGTTTAATCAGATACTTGATTAGTTTTTCAGATGTTTCTGAATTAATTTGATTTGACGGATTTGAAACACGGGCGCAATATGCAATTAATCCCTGTACATCTCTTAATGAATTATCAGCATCAAATAACTCTTTGGATACCATACTATAACTAATCAGTTTCACATTCATTAGCATTTGCTCCATGCGTTCAATTTCATTTTAAGACCTAAACCTGAGTGAGTATTATAATTTATAATATCTAGAATTTCGCTCTGAGAATGACCATTCATAATCATTTCATTAATATCTTTCTCAATAATATTATCTGGCCACACTACAACTCTATGACCAGCATCACAAGATTTTTTAATTATATTCACAATCTCTTTGTTGCGTGGTTGATTATCAAACACATACACAATATTATCAGTTGTCAATACTTCTTCTACACGCTTTAAATCAGCACCGCCGACTGCGATACTGTTAGGAATAAACATACTATCGATTGGACCTTCTACACAATATACGATATCAGATTCATCGACTGTATCAATATTATATATCAAAGGTGCTTCAATGTCAATCTTTATTGTAATATATCTTAAACCATCTTTGCGAAAAGACCTGCCTTGAATAGCAAAGAGATTCCCACTCTTATTAAGAAATGGAATAATTAATCTTGGTTCATCATTCTTTAAGGCATTCTCATCAAACATACCAGGCGATAAGAACTCATTGACAAAAGCATTAAACTTCGGGCAGTAGAATAATTTATAATGTTGATTAGCAGGAATCATTCTGTTCTGTATATATAACTTAGCAGGATGATCGTGTGCCAATTGACTGATCTTTTTTAATTTTTTAAGAACAGTATTTGAAATAAACTTAGGAGGTGCAAACTTCGTAATATCTGGTTCTTGTTTAGTATTGTCCTCACCACTCTCTTTAAACTTTTCTAGTTTGTATTGAGAATGAAGATTACTATTGATACTCTCAAGGAACTTAGAAAACCCCATTGAGATACCACAGTTGTGACATTTGGTCACTAGATAAGTTTTATGTTGTAGAATATATCCACGTGTTTTAGATTTATTCTTCTTACTATCACCACAAACTGGACAACGAAAATTAGCAAGATAAGGATTAGTCTTCTTTATCTTAAACAGTTCAAGTTGTGTTGATAATAGATTTGCATATTTTACATCAATCCATAATGTATTCATGAGTCACCAATACTATTAGTTATTATTAGGTACAAGACCTATTATAACTCATTTAGTAAAGATGTCAATAGATTTATGAGAATATACCAGAAAAACTTTTAACTTGTGCCAAGACAAATCCAATCGCAGCAGCAATACCAACAACAAACCAACGCCATTTTTCTAACTGCTCTAATCGTTGAGTCACGACTTTATGTTGTTCTTCGTTCTCTTTACGGAGTTGTTTGAACTCATCAATCATTTCTTTTTTCATATCAGAAATGCGCTGATGGATAAGTTCGGATTGATTCTCTTGATGTTGTAAACGATTTTCATGGATTGCAAGCATCTTGTCTACTGAACGACTTACTTCTGTAAGACGGTCAATAGCAATATCAAACTTCTCGGCTAGACTGCCAAGAAGCTCCATATCTCGCTTGAGAAGTTCAACTTCTGTCTTCATTTCTTCTGGCATTATTTGCTCTCCTCTTTAGGAGTAGCACAATGACAAACACCGCATCCACATGATTGAAATTTGTCAGACACACCAACGCCAATTAATTTGTCGCATACATTAGATTCGCAGTGACATTCATGATTGCAATTCTTACAATATTTTTGATCGGACATCAATCTTCCTTTCTTGGAATAATCGACCAGCGACCAAATAGAACTACCGCATAATATGCTGAATAGATTTTCCATTTAGGAACTGATGGTTCTGCGTCTTTCATTGCCATGAGGAAAACTTTATCAGCAGCTTTCTTTGCTGCACAGATTACCTTTTTATCATTACCGCCGTTTGCACGATATACACGAATTTTTTTATAAAGAAGGTCATGAATGATAGCTGCACGAGCAATATCCCAAGGAGCAATTAACCACCAAATAGCACGAGGCACTGATGCAAGGTCAGTAACAAACCCTTTCGTGCATCGTATCTCGTTTTCTTTGCCACCAACACCCACTGCTTCTAATGCTTCGTTATCAATATCGTCATTCTTATAGGAAAGCAAACGCTCAAGAATCCATTTACGAGGTGGATGAAACTCTGCTGAAATTTTGTTGTTAAACTTGCCCATGACGCCCTCTTTTTTTATTATTTATTATTTAGAAGATGTATCTTTGTTTTTATTATATGCTTCTTTGGCAAAAAATGCAGCAACGATAGCAGCAACAGAAACAAAGTATGTTGGTGCCATATCACCAAGAACAGTTGCTGCTTTTTCAAGTCCAATCAATACAGAGATAACGACGAGAGATGGATATAATAACATACCAAATAACGCAAACCAAGCCATGTTACGTTGTGCGTCTTCTTTCTTATCTTCATTTTCTAAACGCATCAACTTCTGATCCATCTCAAACTCCTCATCAGTTACAATCCCATCTCCGTCGAGATCGTATTTTTCATACTTACTTTGCGGTTCCAGCTTCTTCGTTGCCATCTTTTTTACCCTCGTAATAATCTTTGTATTTCTGTAGGATGTTTTTATTCAAGATTATATACTTTCGGACTTGAGCAAAGTTCACTGCAAGAGTTTCATATCCATCATCAGTAAGTCCAAATAACACGACATCTTTATTTTTCTTTTTTAAATCATCAAATACCTGTTTATAGTTTTCTTCAGTAATAATAATCCAGTCAAGCTGCTCCATCTTCAATGCTTTAGGCGCATCAAGATTCAAAGGAGTTCTTTCGACCTCCTTTGTAAAAATCTGTAAGTCCTTTACTGAACTGCAACCACTAATCAGCGTAAGGCTGATAAGAAGGATTAGCAATATCCCAGCATTCTGGATTAATTTCTGACTTCTTTGTAGCATTCTTTTCTTTCTCTGTCAAAGGTGCGCCCATTGATATTTCCATACAACGGAGAGCATTACGTGTGCCTGTGTTGATAGCTCGCTGTATAAGTTTTGGTTTATCTTCAGCAAGTTTACCAATATCTCTTTTCTTTCCGCTTGCATTTATTTTTGAAAACTTATCTCTCAAATCTTCAATAGACTTATTCAATCTATCATTCAACTCTGATTGTTCTTTCATAGCAATTCGGATTTCTTCTGCATCTTTTAACTGTTGTTCAATCACTGCTTTCTGTTGTTCAACTGATTGTTCGAGTTTTGCATTGTTTGCTTCACTTGTCGCAAGGTCGGCTTGAAGTGCTTTAACATATGCAAACGCACCAGCCACACCAACAACTACAATCACAATCATTGCTATTTTAAGATATCCGAACATTACTGTCTACCTTTCCAAAATCCAACTTTAAACCAGTGTTCTTCTGTGTAAGGCGTTTTATTTTGATATCCCTGTTCCAACTTGTATATCTTTGCCCCATCGCTATCATATTCCCACACTCTTTTGTCGGGATCATGGCTCTGTACTGGACCTTCTTTCATTTTTTCGTTCATGCAATCAATCCTGTCTTGTATACTGTCTTACCATTTTCTTTCATAGCAGTAAGTGACTGTTTACGATTGCTTCCGTCTGCTTTATATGATACATGAACCCAGCCAGAATCTGGAATACCTGGTGTGTAGAATTCAAGTATCAACTGGTCCACCTCAAGATTATCTTCAATCCACTTTGCAATATCATAGTTTGCCACACCTGGACATTCAATATCAACTGCTTCACCTTTACAGTGTTGAGACTTTGACGAGCCACCAACTGCTTTGTTAAGTTCTGGACCACGATAGCCTGAGTTGATTGTGGTTGGTCCAAAATGATCTCGTACAGGCTGAACAACTTTATCAAACAGAGCAATAGCTGCATCAAGATGTTCTTGCCCTGGTGTATTGTCAATATCAAGACGCAATGCGGTCTGTGACTTAGTAAACTCGGCAAGTGTAAAGTTTTTTGAAAGTCTCATAATCTATTCCTTATCTCTGTTCAATCCATGTCATGGAAGCAAGTGCATCTTTACCTGTATTGTTTGACGCACATAAAATAGTTAAAACGTCACTTGTCGTCCCTAAATTTGTTCTACCGATTTGATAACCTGTATCTTTATCAAGAAAAATAGATTTACCGCCACCGCCAGAAACAACAAATCCACTATCTATAGAAGTCCCATGATTTGCAACTGTGATGTTAGCTGGAGTAATATATGTTTGATATTGAGCGAAAGAATTTGCGTCTGGCATATCTAACCAAGGTTGCGGACCACTTGTACCAACCGTGACTTCAGCAGGAATTACTGCATTACGAACAAGTTTAAAAAATACATTCGTGTTATCAATAGTTGCAACTTGAAATGTAGTTGGCAGCACAATGCCTTGTAATGCTGTTGACTTTAATCTAATACTTAAAACTGGATACCAGTTATTTGAAGTAACGGCTGATGTTAAGGCAGCCGCCATTCGTGTGCCGTAGAAAGGAGCACTGATGTTTTGAGCAATACCAACTTTACTTTCTGCACCTTCGCTGGTTAAACTATTTGATCCTTGTAACATAGTAAATGGACCACCTGCAACCGTAGATATTGCTTCAAGTTCCATTCGAATAGGTAAAAATGGTGTTTGCGCCCATGGATTTGCATATCTGTTGGCGTTTTGATGTGTATGAATGATGTGTGTTACACCATCAATCGTGAAACCAAATCTAACTTCACCAGCACCATACCACTCGTATTCTATAACAACAAGTTGAATTTTTGAAGCATCGGCAGTAATACCACTTACTCCTGTTCCATCTAATTTGTCGCCATTCCATTGACTTCTAGGAGTAGTAATTGGACCACTTGCACCGTTTGTTATTACACAATTATAAACTGGTGTACCATCAACCCAAACGCCACTATCTTCAAAATAAAATCCATCTCCATCAGGATTAAACATGCCAAATCTTTTGCGAATACCTTCGACTGGATTATTCAGTAATACAGAAAATGCAATTGTTGATGTTCTACCAGGAACATATCTTTGAACATTTCGAGTTTGTCTAATGACTTTATCACCAGAAGTACCGCCAACGCTTAATACTACTGAACTGGTATTGGCACTATGCGTGGCACTTGCTGTTCCCGTGATTCCAGTATCCCACACATCTGTTTCAATTCCATATTGAAATGTGTTAAAGAATAATGTCTGGTATGGTGAAACTTTTAATCTATCTTTAGATGTTGTTCCTGCTGCACGAACTGGCAGTCTATCATCAACCAAACTGTTATATGTCGTTGTTACAACTCTGCCATTCTTATTGGCAATCATTGGAACTTCAAATACAGACCTATCGTGTCCATATGGTCCAAAATCTTGTAAATCTTTGCGGAAGTTAGCCATTATGTGTCCTGCTTCTTAGCAGCTTCTCTCGCCATCTTTTTGAGATAAGCTACACCGTTAATATAACGACCCTTCTTCTTTCGCTCGCCTTTCGGACCTACACGAAACGGTACTTTCTTCCAGTGAACAGGATCATCGCCTGTACCCGCAACAGCAGGTCCAGTGACGTTAGCAATTTCTTCAGTAAGTTCTTTGAAATTCTTTTGAGAGTTCTCTTCAAGATATCGAATGTTTCTTACGATTTCTTCAAGAACTGCATCTTCATCTTGAAATGAATCTTCGGTAAGCATATGATTCTTTTCTGCTTCTTCTCGGATGAGAAACAGAGCAGCAGCAAATGTAGCGAGTCTGCTACCAAGACCAACTTTGCTCATCAATCTTTTAATATTTAAAACAAACCGATTGTAATATGAAAGTGCTTCTTTTTCTTCTTTTGATTCGGCTTTCTTTAACCGCTTGCCTTTTTCATCAATCAACCCAAGTTTGAATGCTTCAGTTTCATCAAACGGAGTACTAAGGTCTTTCACGATACGATATAATAGATATAAGTTAACTACGTTTGCCATTA
>Ga0075480_10002804_pt1 | contig 11206 bp, 15 predicted proteins | sample DEB08_DNA_7_FD_81590 | JGI IMG/M metagenome (GOLD analysis project Ga0075480, IMG submission 81590) | Aqueous microbial communities from the Delaware River and Bay under freshwater to marine salinity gradient to study organic matter... | ecosystem: Environmental > Aquatic > Marine > Coastal ... | reverse complement strand
ATTACCAGTTTTGTAACAGTTTGATTGGAAGAGTACATATCTCTGAAAATTCTTGAAAAAAATAAAAGTTGTATAAAAATCTAAAATAGTTTGTGATATGTACTCTCTGAAAAGGCTTAAAGCGTTTGTTTTGGTATCGTAGTCAGTCGTAACACATCATTTACTTTGTCTACAAATAAAGGTAATAAATATTTTTCTCATCTAGTTATAATGATAAGATTTGATCACATTACTAATATAGATAGTTCACATTCATCAAGGGAATATAAAAGTAACTACGAAGTTGATATTGATGTTGACAAAACCTGTAAGAGTTCTTTGTTGAATATTCAAAATGAAGATGATAATTTGTTCAACATACAAAATACTTTGTTTATCAATTATGGTGAAACAATTTATAATAATATTTTGAGTATTTATACCGAAAAAGTTAAAAATATAAATTTTGAAACTTTTGACGCAGATTTATGGAATTCATGTACTGAATTACATTCCAATCTAGAGTCAAATAAAGTCAAGTATTGTTGTTTCAATGTGGTTACAGAATCAAAAAGTAAAGATGATATTCAGGAGATGTATACAAACTTGATAATGATGAAAAATAAATACAAAAAAATCAAACTTTTCATGGAAATATCAAATGCTTATATAAATCAAAAAAATATATCATAGTTTTTATCAAATTTTGTTACATCTTCCAGTTTGCTTGTTGCATTTTTTATTGATTAATTCACAATTTTTTTTACACTCTTTATTTCCATCAAAATTCTTTTTAATAATGCATCTTCCAGTTTTGAAATTACATTCTTTATTTATAGACACACAGTCTTTTTTACAATTTATTTTTGATTTTTCTACAGGAGATTTAATAGGTGATGGTGATGTGTATAAATTCTTTTTTTTCATAAGAGTTTTGAAATTGTTCAATTCCATATGCTTTCCATTGTGTTTAACATATTCTGCGGTTATAAAAGTATTTGTTTTTGTATCAAATTTCTGTTTTGAAAAAACATTTCTTTCAAGTTTGCCAATCTTTTGTTTTCTCACAAATGTATAAAGTTTTGCATCTCTTTTTCTTTTATTTGCTTCATATATTGCAATGTTTCTTAATAAATCCATTCCTATATAATTATTACAAAAAAAATATCCTTATGAAGTGCTCAAGTCTATCATATTTTCAACATTTATTTGCCATTGGTAATCTTTTTAGGTTTAAGAGATTCACTGGGTTTATATGACACAACTGGTTTTGATTTGCGTTGTGAGCTTCTTACAGCAGTTGCTCTGCGTTGAACTTCTCTTTGGGATTTTTCAGTTTTGGCTTTAGATGCTTTAACTTTTTTGTTATAAGCTGTTCTAGATTTTTGAGAAATAGATTGTTTCTTCATCGCATTTGCTAAGAAATCATCATCAGACATGTCTTGTTGCATTTTTACAGGACGTTGAGACTTAACTGGAGCCGGTTTTGTGGAACGAGTAGGTTTTGAGCTTTTTACAGCACCAATACTTAGTTTTTTGAGATTAGTCACAAACGCATCAAAAAGCTTGCTATTTTGATTTTGTAAAACAGGTTTAAATGGAACATAATTTGCTTGTTTGCTGGCAGGAGTTTTGTTTATTCCCAAAGCTTCTTTAACCTTTTTTTGAGCAATTGTTATATTAGAACCTTGACTTTTATGTGATATACCACCTTTCATTCCAAATATATTTTGAATATCAAGCATTATATATACCTATATATAACAAATATTATTTTTGTGTTTTTGACTATTTTACATCCTTTTTGTAAGTTTTTCGAGATTTTTTGACTTTTTTAGCACCGCCTGCGAATTGAAATGTATTGAAAGAAGATTCGACAGCTTCTTTTAGTTTATTCCAAAATGTTTTTTCGTCTTGATACATTGGAATGTCAATTCTATTGAAACACGTATGTGATTCGGGTAAACTATTTGTATTTATGTTGTCGTATATTTTAATTGTATAACTGATTTCTGGTTTGAAATAGTTTAGACCTGTCTAAAACTGCAAAAGTTTCTTTACAAAACTGATATGGTCATTGTCTGATGAAAAGAGTTTGTTCCCATCATGTTTTTTATTAAATAATATATTTTTCATATACAAACGATAATTACGTAGATACATCATTTCATCATCTTCATCAATAATTGCAACATCCATAGAATCATGTATATTATCATATATCTTATGTAACAATTCTGTTGTTATCTCTTCTGTTGTCATCATTTTGTCAATAATGCTATGGGAAATGTTTCTATATTGAAATACTTTTCTGAATTCATTATCAATGCCTTTTGAAAAGTTTTCATATATAAAACTTACATCATCAACGCCACCTTGATCAACACGTAGAATATTGTTGGAATTCACGTGTCTAGCGAAGTCTATAAAATATTGTTCAATGTTTTCAGATGTTATCAAATCGCCATTTTCTTTATCAAATTGTATTTTATACAAGTCGTTATATTCCATACCGATATTTTCGATAGACGATGGTTCTTCTTTCATCAGATTTAGAATAGATTGAGAAACATCAGGAAGGTCATTCATAGCATATAAGACATGTTCATGATTTTTGATTTTATTTGGTTTAAATTTGAAGCAATTCAAAATAAAAGACGATAAGTGATGTGGCAATTTGAATGAGTTTTGTAAAAAGAAAGATAGAAGTCTTCCAACAAACTCGTAAAAAAAGTGATATATATCATCGTTTTCAATATCATACATTATTATTTTCATAAAATCTATATGTTCTTTTTCAAATTCGAACTTCGGGTTAAATGTGTATTTCATTGAATCTTCATTTTGCTTTATGAAAACTTTGTAATCAAACAAAAATTGTGCCACATCACTCATCGTTTGATTTGTAAGACCTCCCATATCTTGTCCGGAATCAAGTTTCAAAGTGCCATCATCATTTAAAATGTAATTTTTAATCTGAATATTATCTTTTGGGACATTTAGAAAATCTGAATCATTTCCCGCAAGGTAAAATGTTTGAAATAATGATAATATAGACGGGTATCCTGTTATTACTTGAATCTGTTGCATTTGATATCTTTCATGTGCAAAGTAAGTTTGTAACATTTTTTTAATTTCTTCATCCTTCATCATTGTAATTTGTTTTTTATATTGATCACAAATACGAATCATCTTATTTTTGAATCCTTTGTATTGTTTATTAATATCTGTAACTTGTTGGATACAAGCAACATCAATATCATTTCTATTTTCAACACTTTTACTTGAAACAGATTTTTTATTGATGCTATCTATTTCGACAAGATTATGCTTATAATAATGATCTGGATTTCTACTCTTTGGATTGAATCTGAAAAGATATTTCATGAATTTAAGATTTAATTCTTCTCGTTCTAGGAAGGTTTTCATATTCCAGTGATGTTCTATTTTCATTTTGTCTATATTCCAATCATCTTCTTCAATTTCTTTCCTTATAAGATTCAATATTTCAAAGGATTCTTTTGAAATATATCCAAAATCGTATAAAAATTCTATATTGATAGGGATAAGACATACTGCATCAGCTTGTTGTAGTAATCTATTGTATATCGGTGTGTTTTCTTCAATAATTCTCTTAGTTTTGGGATTTTTGTAATGGATTTCATTATTTTTTGCCATGACACCATCATTCCACCATATATCAAGTTCAGAGAGTTTAAAAGTAGTTTGCTTATTAATGTTTATGTCACCATTCTTTTTTTTATATACTGTGTTAGTTTGTCTTCTCATAGTATTAGAAGATCTTGAGCTTATTGAGCTTATTGAGCTTCTTGAGGTTATTGAGCTTCTTGAGCTTCTTGAGCTTCTTGAGCTTTGAGGACTTGTTTGACCTCGCGGACCCGTCGTATTTCTTATATTCTGCGAAGGATTATAAGGATTTCCAGGTCGATAGATTCCATATTCAGCACATTTATTTGTAATCATCACATTTGCAGAGTTTTCTGTTTGTAAATTGGGAATTATTGCAGCGCGTGTAGTTGGATTTACTGAACCATCACTGTTAGCCCATCGTTCACATTGTTCTCTTGTTAATCTATTTATTCTTCTTTGACTTGCAGACGGTGGCATAGTATCTACTACAATAATAATACATTTTTATAAGATGTAATTCGCAATTCACACAACATTAAGAAAAGATTTAATATTAAAAAATTGTTATAAAATATGACATCGATAAATAATTTAAGGAAACATAAGTTTTTGAATATGGCTATATTTGATTTAAGCATTGTTTTTATATTTTCAATGATTGTTCATTCTCTCCTATGGTTCTACCCTCTTGAAATGAAACAAAAAGAAAAAAGAAGTAATATACAATATGTCGTTTCAGCTTTTTTGATCTATGTCATGTTTGTAATGATTGGAACAATATTTCATAGAATCTTTGGAGTCCAATCTGCATTTTCTGGATATCTCGGGTTCAATGATATGCCAATTCGTTAAATTTATTCAATTTGACATAATCTTGATAAGAATAAAATCCAATTGATTCTCTCAAAATATACAGAGCCATATCTGTGTGATATATGTATCCATATTGTTTCGATATATAATCTATTATTTGTAATTTTTCACAAGGAATATCAAATTGTAATATCATACCCTTGACAATACCATAATCCCAAATTATGTCTTTTATTCTGTTTTCACAAGCAAGTTTGAAAATATATTCAAATATAAACAAATCGATTTGGATCCATTTGTCTTCATTCATTTTGTAGATGTTATCTATATCATTCATCTCCGCAAATTCTTGAAATTCTTTGATAAAATTATCAACTTCATTAAACTTATTTTTTGGTATCCATATTGAATCTTCCCTTAATGTGAAATTGCTATCAAGGTATAACCTACTATTACAGTTTGAAAATGAAGAGTCTTCCAAACAAAAAGTGTTCATTCAATTGAATTATATTATCTTATTCAATTTTATTTGTTATCATTTTTTCCACAGAAACCATTTGAAATTTTAAGATTATATTAGTATCCATAATACGACATTAAATATCTTATTTGTGGATTCGTTTCATTTTTAACATCATATGACTGTGTTGGTGGATTTTCAGAAGTTTTCTTTGTGATTTTACTAGTAGTTGAAGACATATGATAGTAAACATCTAATACTATGTCATTTTTTAACATAATTCCTTAATGGATTTAAACAATATAATTTATAGAAATAAAAATTCAATGAAAGTTTTAGCATATTTGAAAGGAATAAGACGATATATGCTTGTTGGCTTTTTGTCAGGAATGACATCATCGTTTTTAACATCATATGCTACCATATTTCATACAAAGATAACATCTGCTTTATTGACAAATGATAATACAGAAATATTTAACTTTATGATTCTTTTCTATTCATATAGTTTTATTGGAAATGTTCTGGCAGGAATTCGAGGATTTATATTTACAACCTACATTCAAATTTTTTCGTCTCGTATAAAAAAAGATATACTTTTATCGTTCTTTGAAAAGAATATTCTATCTTTTTCCAATAGATCTCCTTCTGAAATTGCAGATATTCTAATTGAAGATAGTAACAGTGTAGCTGACCTTTATTGTTTGAATGCCAATGTTGCCTTAAGAGATTTTGCGAACTTTATGACAATTCTGTATATTCTATTACCAATATCTGTTGAACTTTTTTTGTTGAACACTGGTTTAGTAATATTTCAAATTGTTTTAGAACATAATTATCAAACACACATCTATGAAAAATCAATAGATAAATGCAATAAAGTCCTCTTAAGTCAAAAAGAAATGATACATGATTATACTCATAAAACAGATACTTATAAATCACTTGGTATGGAAAAAACAGTTTTAGAGAAATGGCAGATTAACGATCAAGAATATACAACTATTAAACGTCGCGAGGCTCTATTTTATGGATTAAAAGTAATATTAAATCAATCTATCAATCATTTTATGATACTAATCCTTATTATCTTTGGTATTTGGCGTAATATTCCAAATTCTGATATTATGATATTTATGATTTACAATCCTTCTGTTTGCGAAATTCTTAGAACAGTGATATACATTAGAACTGATATCACGAAAAGAAAAAAATCATATACGAATGTCAAAGACGTGTTTCAAACAATTAAAAAAGATGATTGGAATGGTTCATATATACCTAATGATATTCAGTACACACCAATAGTAAAATTGAAAAATCTTTCTTTTTCGTATTGTGATAACAAAACTGTGTTAGAAAATATCAATTTAACTTTTGATTCTAACAACATATATGGTATCAAAGGAAAATCGGGGAGAGGTAAAAGTACCCTATTAAAAATTATTTTGGGATTATATAAACCCACTGATGGCGAAGTAACATTTGATGATATTAAATTAAGAGACTTTGATAAAAAATATTTCTTTTCCAAAATTATTTCATATGTTGGACAGGAACCTGTTCTTCTTGATGGCTCTACAATGGAAAATATAACTGCTTCTTTACAAGATTATGACCATGAATTGCTTGAAAAACTAAAACTGCTGATACAAGATATTCCAGAACATATCAAAATGTCAGGAGGTCAAAGACAAAGAGTCGCTATTTGTAGAGCACTTATCAGAAAACCAAAAGTATTATTATTGGATGAACCTACTTCTGCTCTTGATTCTATCAATGAAGGTTATATTCTCAATATGATAAAAGAAATTCAAAAAGTACTAAAAATGACAGTTATTATCGTCAGTCATAAAGACTCGACATTACAAATATGCGACAAGATTATTCATTTATAATATTTTCTAAACATAGCAAAAATCATCTTCAAATTCCTCTTTATTATTGTTGTCAATTACTTCTCTTATCAAAATATAATTATCTTCATTGACACTTTCACTTTCTTGATTATTTTGGTTCAAAATATTGACAACTTGATTTATAATCAGATGGGAATCTTGCTCTAGAGGACGTTCTTTTTTGTATTTTTCCTTCATTTCTGTTTTGGATACAAACATCTTATCATTGTTTGTATTTTCAATTATCAATTCTCTTAATCTTAAATACTCTTCTTTGTAATTTGGATTCTTGAAAATGTTATATATTATATTCAACTTATTAAACATGAGTGACATAAACTTATAAAAATAAGAAAAACAACAATTTGTTCAGTTTTTTAATTTGCCATTATAAATAGTTTCATACTGATCAAATATTTCGAGTTTTTGGGAAAATATCTTGACAATACATTTTATTTAAACCAGCTATTTCATAAAATATGTGTAGAAGAAAGCCTGTCAAGAAAAGAGCAATCTCCATAACATAGTATTTGTTCCATTCTTGATTTTTATTAGATCCTTCTGTTTTATTATGGTTTACAAGCATACTTATAATGTAGCCAACAATACTACCCATTATCACTGTACTTACACCTACAACGATTGCTTCTATTAATATTTGATAAATCATATTCTAATACATATAAATATTTTATTTCAAAAAATGACACTTATCTTAATTTGAACACTAAATGTCAATTGCAAAAATTCCAGAAGATATTCTTGAAAAAATATTGAGTTATATACGTCCAACTGAAAAAACATTGAATGATCATCTTCAAAATATTGCAGTAAATGCTTTAGAAAAGTCTCAAATTCAAATTTTAAAGCAAAACAAGGGTCGTGTTTATGATAAAATTGTGAAACGTATAGTTTCTTATATCAAAAAACTTGATAAAAATGAAAAAGATAAAATTATTTGCGATTATGGATTTGCAAAAGGATTGCGATTATTCTATAATTTTCACAGACACATTGGTTATTCTTATAGTGATATTTGTGAGTATTTTGAATTAAACGATTTTCCTATAGATGATAACATAATAGAAGTTATATTTATGAAAGAAATTGGAATTATTCATGATATTGAAAATTAAAATATGTATCGTACAAATAGGTTATGTTATCAGTTTCGAGTGATACTTCAAATAGAATTTTTCAAGACAAATTCTATACAAAACCTGAAATTGCAAACAAATGTTGTGATCTGTTGAAAAAATATGTCAAACTTTCAACTAATGATATTTGTATAGAACCCAGTGCTGGCAATGGTTCATTCATAGAACCTTTGCTTAAATTATTTAAACGACCCGTTTTTTTAGATTTGTATCCAGAAAACAAAAATATTTTAAAAAGAGATTTTCTAAACTGGGATGTCGATAACCTTATTTCACCTAAACAAAAAACACATGTAATAGGAAACCCACCATTTGGTAGAAATTCTTCAAAAGCTATAAAATTTGTCAAAAAAGCTTGTAGTTTCGCTGACACTGTTGCCTTTATTCTTCCTCAAAGTTTTAAAAAAAATAGTATGAAAAGATTTTTCCCAGCAAATTTTCATTTAATTCATGAATATATAATTCCAAAAGACTCTTTTTATAATAATGAAACTTCCTATGATGTCAAATGTGTATACCAAATATGGGTCAAAAAAAAACATAAAAGATTTATACAACCTCGTCACATTCCTATTGGATATAAGTTTGTTAAAAAAAATGAAAACCCACATATATCAATTGTAAGGGTTGGATTCAAAAGTGGTCAAATTTCAACCAATATCTCAACGAAATCTCCTCAAACCAACTACTTTATTCGTTTCAAAAAATTTTCAAAAACTCTATTTAATCAAATTCAAAATTTGGAGTTTGAAACCAAGTCATTTACTGTTGGTCCGCGATCTATTTCTAAACAAGATATCATTCAAAAAATAAATTTATTGATTTAATTTTTCCTCAAACTTTTATGATAGTTGTATAACATGACAACCATTCCTGTCGTTGGATATCTATAATTGTTGACCATTTGCTTTATATCATTCAAATGATCTTCATTGGGTAACTCTCGTTGATTCATTATTATGTTCTTCAAAGGTGAAACGATTGATTGTTTTTTCATTTGCATTTTATCCTGATATATAATACATTTTGCTGCTATTTTAAGAAACTCTCTCTCAATACTGGATTTCCAAAAATTATGTTTAAGAGTTATTATCCATCTTGTTTTATCTTGTGATAAAGGGAGAAGATTAACATTGACAAATAGGTTCTCATTTCTAGGCAATGAAACACGAGACCATGATGTTAGAGGATATTCGTACATGTGAAAATTAACAGATTTTTTCAATGAATTTTTAAAATGTATGAGACCGCTTGTTGATTTATAATTAAATGACATAGCTATCTTTTCTTTTTCGAAAGGATATCTTATAGTTTTTATATTATCTGGAGGAATGTTGCTTCCAAAACCAAATATATTATTATGAATCATTGATGGGTGATTAATATCCATTGTATTGTAAATACAGTCTGCAAAATTTGCATCAATGTCTGTTGTTATTGTTGATGTTGTATAGTGCTTGTTATGATAAAATGGTACTCTTGGTGGTGTTGTCTTTATTGGTTCATAACTCCACCACAGCTTATCTTCAAAAATCATAGTTTCTCCAAATGTTCTATTCTCGTCATAACTTATTCCATGATATGGACAATATAGACATCCTTTATCAACAACGCCATTATCTAATTTTGAACCCATATGATCACATATATTCATCGTAGTGTAAGCTTTATCTTTATCAAACCATGATACCAAAGGTAAATCACCAATATTATATGAATAAGGTTTATTTTGGTCAATATTTTTTACAAAATCAATACAATGCCATCTATTAAACGGTGCTAATGCTACTTGTGGTACGAATGCATTTACTGATGATAATAATATCAAAACAATCCCGAATACTTTGACCATCTTTTCTAATATATATATCAGGTTTATAATTCTTATACAATTTTTGTAATTGTTTCAAATAGTTTAATAAAAAAATGATAACATTACAGTATGTAATATGTTTTTAAAATGAAACACAATAAAGAAAATAGGATTGATTTGATATGTCAAAAAATGAAAACATGTAAATTATCAGTTTCAGTTTCATTGTTCAAAAAAAAAAATCGTTTGGATTTTTTGAAAGAATACGAAAAACACAACTCGTCTCGTTTTTACACATCTGGACATTTCAAATGCCTCAACCAAAATTGAAAAAGAAAAGGTAAAAAATATTTCCAATCAGTAGGAATGGATTGTGAGGAACAAAATAAAATATTAAATCCAATTACAAAAAGATGTATTACAATCAATGGACCCGTTCACAAACGATTAATAAAAGAAGGTAAACTTCCAGAATATCAAGGAGTTGTTCCCAAAAAAAGCCAGATTGTAAAGAGGATGAAGTAATAAACCCAAAAACGAATCGTTGTATCAAAATAGCATCATATCTTTATAAAAAACTTATCAAAGAAGGTATATTAAATCCAGATGCCAAAAAGTCTAGTGAAAAAAAATCTAGTGATAAAAAGTCTAGTGATAAAAAGTCTAGTGATAAAAAGTCTAGTGGTAAAAAGTCTAGTGATAAAAAGTCTAGTGATAAAAAGTCTAGTGAAAAATCTCCAAGGAAGTGCAAAAATGATGATACTTTTTTGATGTTCGAAAGTATAAAAGATATTCCAGATAGTGATTTTATCCAGACTGCCGACGGATATTGTTTTTCTGCGACAGAACTTTTTGCATATGTCAATGATTCTAACTTTCAAAACAAAAATCCTCATTTACCAATCACATTGTTCAAAAAACATGAAATTGATACTCTTTTGAAAGATCATCCTGATTTGTTGAACAAGGTTAAAGAATATTTTGAGAAACAAATTTTGACACAAAACAAAAATAATGAAGTTTTTGTAAAAACAATTGATGTTCTTTATATGGTTGGGAATGCTGGTAGAACTTGTTATTTCAATAATTTAGTTTCACAAGAAAGAGAAGATTCGTCTTTTTTTCAAAGATCAATTGAAAGTTTGCAAGAACTTACTGAAAAAATTGGTAAATTGAAACTCAGCACTGAGAAATCTGCATACAGAGATGTTAGCACAATTGTTGAAGCAGCAAATAAGGGTGAGATGTGTATTCATGGTGTAGGAAGTAAGTTGATCGATCTTTTTATTTCATATTTTTTGAGATTAAAAAGTGTTAAATACGATCCTTTAAAAGCTGGTATGTTTTTTCATAACTCTCCTAACGGTATATTGATGTGCAGTATTGATCATCGGTTTTCACTTATTGACACTTGGTCAGAATTACATTCAAAACT
>Ga0075480_10002801_pt1 | contig 11215 bp, 8 predicted proteins | sample DEB08_DNA_7_FD_81590 | JGI IMG/M metagenome (GOLD analysis project Ga0075480, IMG submission 81590) | Aqueous microbial communities from the Delaware River and Bay under freshwater to marine salinity gradient to study organic matter... | ecosystem: Environmental > Aquatic > Marine > Coastal ... | reverse complement strand
GACACCGGTGCGCGCCTGTTCCTGCCACGCAGGATCGGACTGCAGACCGTTGCGCAGGTGGTCGGACGAAATGCTGCAACTCGGCTATTGGCGGCCAGCTCGCAGTTGGACAGACCGGTTGATGCATTCCTGCAGATGCATTGGCACACCGGCCAGCCAATGCACACAATACTGCCCAATGGTGTGGACGAACGGACTGCGGAACTTGGCGGATCTACGATCCAGTCTGCCACACCGGCCAAGGCAAAGCTGGCGCGCGAAATCAAACGCGCGGTGTACCGGGCCAAGATCGCCGCCCGACCGCAAACCCCCAGATAACCTTTTCAGGGGCGCCGGGATTTTCAAAAATTCCGGCCCGAAAAATCGATTTTTCGGGCCGTTTGTATCAGCCCGGAAGCTTGGTCGTGCGCAGATAGGGGAAATGGGTGGTGAACTCACCGTACTTGGCTTTGGCGTCTTCGTCACTGACTGCCGTAGGGATGACCACATCACCGCCAGGGATCCAGTCGGCCGGGGTTGCGACATTTTCCTTGGCTGCGGTCTGCAGCCCGTCCAATGCACGCAACACTTCGGCAAAGTTGCGGCCCACGTTCATCGGATAGGTCATGGATAGTTTAAGCTTTTTGTCCGGCCCAATGATGAACACCGATCGCACGGTCGCGCTGTCATTCGGGGTCCGCCCGTCGGGCATGTAAGCCTCGGCGGGCAGCATATCGAACGCTTTGGAGACCGCCAGGCCATCATCGGCAATAATAGGAAAACCCGCCGTGGTCCCAGCGAAGCTTTCGATGTCACCCTTCCACTTGCGGTGATCTTCGACACCGTCGACGGAAACGCCGATCACCTTGGTGCCCCGCGCGGCCCATTCATCGGCCAACTGTGACACAGCACCAAATTCGGTAGTGCAGACCGGCGTAAAATCCTTCGGGTGCGAAAACAGAATCGCCCAGCTGTCGCCAATCCAGTCGTGGAACTGAATCGTGCCCTGATCAGTTTCGGCTGTAAAATCGGGTACGGTGTCGTTGATACGCAAACCCATTGTGGTCTCCATCCTTAAGGTTTCCCTGAACGCAATGTAAGCACCTCGGACGGTGTCTGCATCCCTCTCTTGCAGTTCCAGAGGACGGGTGACAATGTGCCGCCCGAACGGCCAGCCGAACGGCGCGGTGTTCGCTGCAATTTCCCGAGAGGACTGTCATGCTCGAAAAGCGCGAATTCTATATCAATGGTCAATGGGTTGCTCCGTCTGCATCCAACGACTTCCAAGTTATCGACCCCTCGATCGAGGAACCCTGTGCGGTCATCTCCCTGGGCTCGGAGGCGGACACAAACGCTGCTGTGGCCGCCGCCAAAGCTGCGCTTCCGGAATGGATGGCCCGGCCAGCATCGGAACGAATCGCGTTGGTAGCCAAGCTGCTGGAGCTTTATGCAGCACGCAACGAAGACCTGGCGCAGGCGATCAGCATGGAAATGGGCGCACCGATCGATATGGCCCGCACCCAACAGTTTGGAGCTGGTGCATGGCATCTGAAAAACTTCCTGAAAGCTGCAGAGAATTTTGAGTTCGACCATGCGCTGAACGAAAAATCCCCGAACGACCGCATCATTCACGAAGCGGTGGGTGTCGCCGCACTGATCACCCCTTGGAACTGGCCGATGAACCAGATCACGCTCAAAGTCGGCGCGGCCGCCGTAGCTGGGTGCACCATGGTGCTGAAACCGTCCGAACAAAGCCCGCTGAACGCCATGGTTTTTGCCGAACTAATAGACGAAGCCGGGTTCCCTGCCGGAGTCTTCAACCTGGTCAACGGCGATGGACCAGGTGTCGGCACACAGCTGTCGGGACATCCGGACGTGGATATGGTCAGCTTCACTGGCTCCACCCGCGCCGGCCAGGCAATTTCCAAAAACGCGGCCAACACGCTCAAGCGCGTGCATCTGGAACTGGGCGGCAAGGGGGCCAACCTGATCTTTGCAGATGCAGATGAAAAGGCCGTCAAGCGCGGCGTGCTGCATATGATGAACAACACAGGCCAGTCCTGCAACGCGCCCAGCCGTATGCTGGTGCAACGCCCGATCTACGATCAGGCCGTTGAAACCGCCCGCGAAGTGGCCGACGCCGTGACAGTCGGCAATGCCCATGATGAAGGGCGCCACATCGGCCCTGTCGTGAACGAAGTGCAGTGGAACAAGATCCAGGACCTGATCCAGAAGGGCATCGACGAAGGTGCACGCCTTGTCGCCGGGGGCACTGGGCGTCCAGACGGGCTAAACAAGGGCTTCTTTGTGAAACCCACGGTCTTTGCCGACGTCAACAACGACATGACCATCGCGCGCGAAGAAATCTTTGGCCCAGTTCTGTCGATCCTGCCCTTCGATACCGAAGAAGAGGCCGTGGCCATCGCCAATGACACGCCCTACGGGCTGACGAACTATGTCCAGTCCACAGATGGCGACCGGTGCAACCGGATGGCGCGGCAGTTGCGGTCCGGCATGGTCGAAATGAACGGCGCGGCGCGCTCGGCGGGCTCGCCTTTTGGCGGCATGAAGCAGTCCGGCAATGGCCGCGAAGGCGGTACCTGGGGCATTGAGGATTTCCTCGAAGTCAAAGCTGTTGGCGGCTGGGCCGCAGGCTGATCCAGATCTGGCCGGGCGCGGTACGCTGCACCCGGCTGTTTGCCACCGCGTCCGATTGCGGCGGTGGACTTTGACATGGCAAGCAGGCAAAGCAGCGCCATGATCATTTGCAGGCTCCATGGCAGGCTGGGCAACCAGATGTTCCAATACGCGGCAGCCCGCGCCATGTCGGCGCGGCTGGGCGTTTCGGTGGCACTGGACCCGCGCGAAGCACTTGCAAAGGGCGAAGGGGTACTGACCCGCGTCTTCGACCTGCCATTATCAGGCAGCCCCCGCCTGCCCCCTGCCCGTAAGAACCTGCCCGCCTACCTGCCCTGGCGCTGGCTGGGCCTATCGCCCCGGTTCCGGCGCGAACAGCACCTGGGCTATAATGCCGAAATCGAAAACTGGACCGCCCCCTGTTACTTGCACGGCTACTGGCAATCAGAACGCTATTTTGCCCAACAGGCCGATCTGATCCGCGCCGATTTCACCTTTCCTGATTTTACCAACAGCCAGAACGCCGACATGGCCACCCGGATCGTGGAAACCAACGCCATCGCCCTGCATGTCCGGCGCGGTGACTACCTCGCCCTCGGCCAGCACGCTGTGTGTGATGAGGCGTATTACCTGTCCGCCCTAGACAACGTTCGCGAGGGCATCGAAAATCCCACCGTCTTTGTCTTCTCAGATGATCCTGACTGGGCCAAATCTAACCTGCCGCTGCCATGTGAAAAGGTGGTGGTCGATTTCAACGGGCCGGAAACCGACTTTGAGGACATGCGCCTTATGTCGCTCTGTCAACATAACGTCATCGGCAATTCGTCGTTCTCGTGGTGCGCCGCCTGGCTGAATGCCAACCCCGACAAACGGGTCGCAGGACCTGACAGGTGGTTTGGGGACTCGACGCTCAGCAACCCAGATATCCTGCCTGTGGGCTGGCTGCGCGTACCTGTCTAGAAAGGCGTCTTGGCGCGGAAGATCATCGACACTCCGCCTTCGGGGTTTTTCAACCGCAGCTCTTCGGCATGCAACATCATGCGGGGATAGTCGCTCGCCATTTCAGGCGCATACAGCGGATCGCCCAAGATCGGGTGGCCTAAAGCCAGCATATGTACCCGCAACTGGTGGCTGCGCCCGGTCTTGGGCATAAGCCGCACCCGCGTTTCAAAGTCTATGGCCCGTACAACCCGCCAGTCGGTTACCGCCGGCTTCCCCGTGTCATGACACACTTTCTGCAGTGGTCGGTTCGGCCAGTCCACGATCAACGGCAAATCCACGGTCCCGGTCTTCTCTGCAATTCGGCCCGCCACGCGCGCCACGTAAACCTTCTTCGTATAGCGTTTTTCAAACTGCAGCCCCAGATGCCGCTGCGCATGCGGGGTCAAGCCAAATACCATGACACCGGATGTGTCCCGGTCCAGCCGATGCACCAGCAACGCTTCGGGAAACGCTGCCTGCACGCGCGACAGCATGCAATCGGCCAGATGCGCGCCCTTGCCAGGCACGCTCAGCAACCCGTGCGGTTTGTTGACCACGAGAAGCTGGGCGTCTTCGTGGATCACCTCCAGCGGGACATCAGGGGGGGTGTATTCAGTCGACACGCTCATGCACGGCTGGTGGCACAGAAGCGGTCAAACTTCCAGCCCGCCCACCGCGCGTGACGGCCCGTCAGGCTTGCCGTGCACAAGGGCGATGGGCCATGTTCCCCCAAACCGCACTGCAAGCGCGGGTTAGACAGGGAAAAAACGATGAGCTTTGAAAACCTCCACCCGACAATTGCCGAGATGCTGGATGTGGTCGCCGCAGGTGACGAAACGGCGATCGGCCCGCTGCTGTCCGAAGACGTCTGCTTCCAGCCCCCCACCTACTGGGCCACATGGACGGGGCGTGAACCCGTTGCCGCCGTTCTTGGCCATGTCGGCGCAGTGTTTTCCGATTTCCGCTATCGCCGGATCATGGGTGACGGCAATGACTGGGCTTTGGAGTTTCAATGCAAGGTCGGCGATCTGGATGCTGTGGGCGTTGACCTCATTACGATTGGTGAGGACGGACTGATCGAAAACTTTGAGGTCGTGATGCGACCGCACAAATCAGTGAGCGCGTTGCGCGACGCTATGAACAAACGCGTCATGACCGACGCGCGGTTCCTGAAATTCAAGGAAGCACTGAGCTAAGGCACCTCAATGGCTCAGCGCATGTGAAAAGTCCCGCATCCAGGGATCGGACGCCCCGATCCCATCAATCTCCGCATGCCGTTGCATATGCACCGTACATCGGTTTCGCGCGCGAAACCCACGCAACTGCGCTTAGGTCCGGACCCGCTCTGACGTCGGATCATAAAGCGGTTTCAGTGAAGCCCGCGCCGCCACCCGTGTGCCGCACACATCGATTTCAAAGCTCGATCCCAACAGCTGATCCGCCGTTTCCCCGGTGCAGGGCACATAGCCCATGCCGATCGCCGCACCCAGATGGTGGCCGTAAGCGCCGGAACTCAGGTAGCCCACAATCTCCCCATCCCGCAGGATCGGTTCGTTGTGGTATAACAACGGTTCGGGATCGCTCAGCTGGAACTGCACCAGCCGGGTCTGCAACCCTTCGTCCTTCTTGCGCAGCACCGCATCGCGACCGATGAAATCGGGTTTGGCGGTCTTCACGACGAAGCCCAGCCCGGCCTCCAGCACGTGGTCTTCGCAGGTGATGTCATGGCCGAAATGGCGGAAAGCTTTTTCGATCCGGGCACAATCCATCATATGCATGCCGCACAGCTTCAGGCCCATGTCCCGCCCAGCCTCCCACAGGGTTTCAAACGCATGGCCCGCCATGTCGGCACTGACATAAATCTCCCACCCCAGTTCCCCCACATAAGACACGCGATGCACCCGGGCGAGACCCAGGCCCAGCTCAATCTCCTGCGCCGTCCCAAAAGGGTTTGCGGCGTTGGAGAAATCATTGGGCGACACCTTCTGCAGCAGCGTGCGGGCGTTCGGCCCCATCACCGCCAGCACGCCTTCGGACGCGGTTACATCGGTGACAGTGATGCGCGAGTCCCGCTCTCTCCATCGCCGCTGCAGCCAGGTCTGATCCGCCAGCCGCGTTGCCGCCGGGGTGACTACCAGATACGCTGTTTCCGACAGGCGGGTCACGGTCACATCCGCCTCAATCCCACCGCGGTTGTTCAGGAACTGGGTATAGACGATCTTGCCCACAGGCACTGACATTTCGGCCCCACAGACATGGTTCAGAAACGCCTCTGCATCCGGTCCTTCGACCCGAAGCTTGCCAAAGGATGACATGTCGTACATGCCCACATTTGTGCGCACTGCGTTCAGTTCCGCTGCAACATTGCCAAAGAAGTTCTGGCGCTTCCAGCTATAGCGATAGTCTTGTTCCTGCCCGTCATTAGCAAACCAGTTGGCGCGTTCCCACCCCGCCAGTTCACCGAAAACGGCCCCGTTTTCCGCCAGATGGTGATGGAAGGGCGTGCGTCTGACCCCACGCGCCGTGGCCTTTTGACGGTAGGGGTAGTGATCGGCATAAAGCAGCCCCAACGTTTCGGTGGAACGTTCCATCAGATAGCGTTTGTTGCCCTGGAACGGGTGCATCCGACTGATATCTACATCGCCCAGATCGAACGGTTTTTCGCCATCCTCCATCCACTGGGCCAGCGCCATCCCGGCCCCGCCTGCAGACTGGATCCCGATGGAATTGAACCCGGCAGCAACCCAGACATTGTCCATTTCGGGCGCAAGACCCAAGTGATAGGCATCATCCGGCGTGAAGCTTTCCGGACCGTTGAAGAAGGTGTGGATGCCCGCGCTGCCCAGCATTGGCATGCGGTTCACAGCCGCCTCCAGGATCGGTTCGAAATGGTCAAAATCCTCGGGGAGCTGGTCAAACTCGAAATTATCAGGAATTGGGCCCCAGGGTTTCGACACAGGCTCAAACGCGCCCAGCATCATCTTACCCGCATCTTCCTTGTAATAGGCGCATTCGTCGGGCACGCGCAGGACCGGCATCTGGGTCAGACCCGCGATCGGCTCGGAGACGATATAGAAATGTTCACAGGCCTGCAGTGGCACGTTGGTATTCAGCATGTGCCCCACGTGGTGGCCCCACATACCCGCGCAGTTCACCACCATGTCACAGGAGATGTCCCCTTGATCGCCGTTTTCGGTTTGCCAGGTGACCCCGGTAATCCGGCGACCATCGCGGTTGACGCGTGTGACCATGGTGCGTTCGGCCACCACCGCGCCCTGCTGGCGCGCGCCCTTGGCCATGGCCAGCGCGATATTGGCAGGATCAGCCTGTCCGTCAGTGGGCAGCCAGACACCGCCGGTGACGTTATCGATGTTGATATGTTCGTAGCGCGCCTTGACCTCGGACGGGGACAGCTCCTCCACTGGGACCCCAAAGGCACGGGCCATGGCGGCGTTGCGGTATAGCTCTTCCAGACGTTCATCGGTGAGCGCAACCGAAACCGAACCCACCTGCCGCATCCCTGTGGCGACGCCGGTTTCCGCCTCAAGCCCCATGTAAAGCTCCGCCGAATAGCGCGCCAGCTTGGTCATGTTGGAGCTGGCCCGCAGCTGTCCAATCAGGCCCGCCGCATGCCATGTGGTGCCAGAGGTGAGCTGTTTGCGTTCCAGCAGGACTACATCGGTCCAACCGAGCTTGGTGAGGTGATAAGCGACAGAGCAGCCGACCACACCGCCACCGATGATGACCACGCGGGCCTGATTGGGAAGGGTCATTCGGGTATCTCCTGTGTCATCGGGAGGGGAGGCAGATTATTCTCTGAATAATCTGCTGTGGGGGCGCTGCCCCCGTCGCCTGCGGCGACACCCCCGGAGTATTTGGACAAAGATGAATGAGCGGGACACATCAGACGATCTCGTGCCCCGCCGCGCGCAGACGTTCCGCCAAGACGGCGATATGAGCCGGGACGACATCGCAACAGCCACCGATGATCGTCGCGCCCTGGTCCAACCAACTCATGGCGATATCGGCATAGGCATCCGGCCCCAAATCCGTGCGTTGTGAGAGGGCATCGACCGTGGGCGCGTCTTCGAGAAAGCCCTCGGAAATTTCGATAAATCCGTTCGCGTAGGCACCAAACGTGCCAGTTATGTCTTTCATAACGCCGAGCGCATCGGTGATGGCCTCGGGCCGGGAACAATTGATCAAAACGGCTTGTGGTCTGTGCGTGGCGACCAAAGGGGTGAGGTCGCTGACCGGTTCCCCCGACCGCAGGCGCTTACCATCGTGGTCATCGACCGTGACCGACAGCCAGACTGGCAAATTGGTTTGCGCTGCCGCCAGCAATGCACCTTCGGCCTGTTCCACGGACGCCATGGTTTCAAACAGTAGCAGGTCCACCTGATTTTCCAGATGAACGATGCTTTTTGCATACATTTCCGCCGCTTTACGAGGAGGCGGGCAGCGGTCGGGTCGATAGGAGGCCATCAGGGGCCCAAGCGCCCCGGCGATCCGTCCAGTCCCCGCAGCATCACGCGCAGCCCGGGCGATTTCCAGAGCGCGGGAGACGATCTCGGGCACCGGGACGCCCAAATCACCCATTTGTTCGAACCGATCGTAGAGCACGGCGTAGGTATTGGTTGTGATCACAGTGGCACCGGCTGCGACGTAGTCGTCATGAACTGCACGCAGCAGGTCAGGGTGGTTGAGCATGACAGAGGTGGACCAGAACGGGGTTGGGGCCTCGGATCCGCGTTGTACCAGCTCCTGGCCGATGGATCCGTCAAGAAGGGTGACTGTGGTCATGCTGAAGTTTCCGATAGGAGAAGAACAAGTTTGCCGGGATAGGTTTTGGCGACAAAATCTGCCTGCGCCTGCTCAATATCCTTCAGCGGGTAAGTTTTTGAGATCAGAGGGCGCACGGAGCCTTGGTTGATCAGATCCACCAGGGTCGCAAAAATCTCGCGCGGTTGATAGGTGGCGCCGTGGATGGTCCGGTCCGGCAGATAGATCTCGCGCAGATCCGCTGATACGATGGCACCTGCAATGGCCCCGGATACCGCATAGTGGCCACCCGGCTTCAAGGCACGGATCAACGCAGCAAAGCCTGGGCCGCCCACCACGTCGATGACAGTGCCGAAGTGTGACTCCGGTGGGGTTTCGGTCCGGTCCAGAAGATTTTGGGCCCCAGCGGCACAGACCGCCGCGGCCTTGGTCAGAGCGGTCTGACCGGTGACAGACGCACCGATATGGGTAGCGAGCTGAACCGCGGCCAACCCCACGCCACCCGATGCGCCGGTGACCAGCACGGATTGACCTGGCCCAACGCCCGCCCGGTGCAGCAGGTTCCACGCTGTCCCGTAGGCACAGGGCATCGCCGCAATCTCAGTGTCGGATAGCGGGGAGTCAGTGACATCGAAAAGGTCGGCGGCATCCATTAAGCAGTATTGCGCGAAGGCCCCATCCAGTTCGGAGCCCAGAGCGATGAAGGCGTACGGGTTCTTGACCGTTGGACGTGGCAGGTTGATCTGGCTGGTTACGCGCTGATCCAAGCGGCAACCGGACACACCCGAACCAAGTGCCGCCACCCGGCCACACAGGTCTCCACCCTGAATTCGGGGGAAATCCAACGCACCGCCCCAGCCGCCATCCTCGACATGGCCACCAGTGTTCTCGGTGGCGGTCGTGACCTCGGGCGCGTACCATCCGATGCGCGTGTTGATGTCGGTGTTGTTCACACCCGCCGCCAAAACACGAACCAGAACCTGACCGGGCCCCGGTTGCGGCACAGGAATATCATCGCGCCAGATCAGCATCTCGGGCCCACCATGGCCGACCAGTTGGACACCGGACATATGGGCAGGCAATGTCACGCACGCAGCCTTTCGTTGTCAGGGTCCCATAGCGGCTGATCCGTCTGCACCACTGCCCGGCAGCGCTGGCCGTAGATTTCGACCTCCAGCTCCGTGCCCGACACTGCCAGATCACTGCGCAACATGCCCAACGCGATGGAGGCATTCACACGGTAGCCCCAGCCGCCGGAAGTGGTTTCGCCTACGATCTGACCGTCATGCCAGAGGGTTGACATATAGGGCGCGTCCGCCTCACCCGCATCAACGATCAGGGTGACGAAACGCTTCTTGCTGCCCTGCTGTTTTTCCGACAGCAGCGCAGCCTTGCCCGGGAAATCCTGCGGTTTGTCGAGCTTGACGAACCGGTCCAGCCCGCCTTCGAACAGGGAATAATCGGTGGAAAGGTCGCCCTTCCAAGCCCGGTAGCCTTTTTCGAGCCGCAGGGAATTGAGTGCCCACATGCCAAAGGGTTTGGCACCTGCCGCCAGAACGGCCTCGTAGATCTTGGACATATCGTTGTTTGCGGCGTGGATTTCCCAGCCCAGTTCTCCCGCGAAGGACACCCGCAGCAGAGTTGCTTGGGCCTCGCCAATCTCGGTTTCCTGGAAACTGAGCCAGGGCAGGCCCAGGTCCGCTGCGCAAATCCCGGCCATTAGGTCACGCGAGGTAGGTCCGGTTACGATCAGGGTGGACATGTCACCAGTCCAGTCTTCGAGCCTGAAGGCCGCATTATCCGGCATATGCCTTTCCAGCCATTCACGGTCATGCCATTGTGCGGTGGCGGCAGTGACCAAAACAAACCGGTCTTCGGCCTCGCGGGTGACGGACATTTCTGTCAGGATCCGGCCGCGAGTATCGGCGAAATAGACCAACCCGACGCGGCCAATTTTGGGCAGCGCCCCGGCGACCAGACCGCGCAGCCATTCGTCCGCACCGGGCCCACGGATCTTGAACCGCGAAAATCCGGGCAGATCCAGCACACCGCAGCCATCGCGCACGGCTTCGCATTCCTCACGGATGCGCTGTTCCCAGGGACCTGCGCGGTTCCAGGTCTGGGTGGTGTCTTCGGACGTGTCATCACCCGGGTGAGCGAACCAGTTGGCGCGTTCCCAGCCATTGTAAGCGCCCATCACACCGCCCAGCGATTTGACCTTGTCATTCACCGGCGACAGTTTTTTGTCCCGCCCCGCAGGCCATTCGTGCCAGGGGAAATGCATGGCGTATTCGTGGCCATAGACCTCCATACCCTTGGCGACGCAGTAATCGTGATCGGTGTAGTCGGTGTGGCGACGCGGGTCGCAAGACCACATGTCCCATTCGGTCTGACCTTCGGTGATCCATTCCGCCAGGACCTTGCCCGCGCCACCGCCCTGGGCGATGCCGAAGGTAAAGACGCAGGCTTCGAACGCGTTGGGCACACCGGGCATGGGGCCGATCAACGGGTTGCCGTCGGGAGCATAGGGGATCGGGCCATTGATGATGCGAGAGATGCCGGATTCCCCCGCCAGCGGCACACGCCCCATGGCGTCAGCGACGATGTCTTCGATGCGGTCCAGGTCATCTGGATAGAGCTGGAAGCTGAAATCATCAGGCAGCGGGTCGGATGGATCAACCCAATGCGCGCGGCAGTTGGGCTCATAGGGTCCTATATTGAAACCGTGTTTCTCCTGCCGCAGGTAGTAGGAGACATCGACATCGCGCAAAAGCGGCAGCTTGTGGCCGACCTCTTTGGACCAAGCTTCGATCTCAGGCACCTGTTCGGTCAGTAG
>Ga0075480_10002800_pt1 | contig 11216 bp, 8 predicted proteins | sample DEB08_DNA_7_FD_81590 | JGI IMG/M metagenome (GOLD analysis project Ga0075480, IMG submission 81590) | Aqueous microbial communities from the Delaware River and Bay under freshwater to marine salinity gradient to study organic matter... | ecosystem: Environmental > Aquatic > Marine > Coastal ... | reverse complement strand
GTATTTAACGGGACTGAGTTTATTGATTTAATGGATGAACCCAACCCTCAAGGATACGAAGCCCAAGGTTTACTGGGTAGTATTTCGGTAAAAACAAACGGAAATATTACAATAACCTTGTAAAATGATAATATAACATATGGAACAAGGTATGCTAAACAACGGACAGAGACAGCAACTAGAAGGAATCGCTGCTTTAGGCAGAAATGAAGACACTTATCTAGCTCACGTAGCCCCAGATGAGATGATCGTCCCAGCTCAAGCTTTACGCGATAACCCCCTTTTAAAACAAGCAATTCAAAAATCTATTTCTAAGTATGGGATTGACTCTAATCAATTCGTAGTTGGAAATGGCAGTATGGATTTAAACCCTTTAACGGGTCTACCTGAGTTTGGATTTTTATCTAAAATTTGGAAAAAAGCTAAAAAAGTAATTAAAAAAATTGCTCCTATAGCATCTGTTATACCTGGTCCTTGGCAGCCATTTGCCGCTGTTTACCAAAAAGGTAACGCTTTAAATAATATAGCTAAGGGTGACGGCGGAATCGGAGATCTATTAACTTTAGGTGCTGGCGGTAGTCAGAAATTATTTGGGGACAAAGGTGCTTTTGCAAATATCAAAGCGGGTACAGGTATTACAGATTTAGGCTACGTTGGTAAAAACTTAGCATTTCAAGCAAAAGATTTTGCTAGCTCTCCGCTAGACTATCTTGGAAATATTGGAAAAACATATGCAAAAGATCAAAAACAAGGGTATGGCGGCATATTTAGTAACGTAGGCGGAGCTGACACTTTAGGTGGCCAAACTTTTAATACCTTTACCTCTGGAGGAAATCCAGTTAACAGTATGATAACTGCTGGTTACACACCTGGAATGGAAGGGGGGATGATGCCAACTTCTAATCAAAGTGGAGGGGGAGATATAACTAGTTGGCTAAATAATAATTTTAATACAAGTGATAGAACAATGATTAATGGTCAAGTGGCCATAAGATCAAATGACGGTAATTACTATACCCAAGAAGAAGCAAAACAAATGTATGATCAGCAGTCTCAGCCTCAGTCTTCTGGAATTTTTGGAGGCAAAAAATCAGGCCAAAGTTATTTAGGAACTATTGAAGACTTCCTTAAAGGAAGAAAATCAGATTTTAGCACTTCAGGATCAGGAAGAATTGGAATTGATAGAGGGGGTGCTGGATCTATTTTTGGAGGCAATCCTGGTCAAAGCGGAATTGGAAGAATTGAAGACTTTATAAAAGGCAGTCCATCTGATCCTGTTAGAGATGGTGGCATGTTCGGCGGTAACGCTGGACTAATGGGCTTATCAGCCCTAGCTGGCAAGATTGCTTATGACTCAGCCAAAGAAAGAATGGGCGGTATAGCAGAAACTCCTAAAGTAACAATGGATCAATTAGGCAGATATGAGATGGCTCAAAATTTAGGAACAGGCGGTAGCAGAGCAGACTTTGGTTTAGCTCCTGCACCTTTAGCTTTAAATTTTGCTAAAGGTGATGCGGTAGAAATGGAAGACTATATTAACAAAATGACAAATGAATTAATTGAGTCTTACAAAAAAGATAAAAAATACAGAGAAAGCAGATTATTACCTGCATCTTATATTATGAATGAAGAAGAAGAAGCATCATCCGAAGCGGCCAAAAGAAATGATCCAATGACTGGATTAAAGCCAAGTTATCATTTGGTAAAAGGAGTAATTAGGATTCTTACAGGTGAAAGCGGAAATAGAATACCGCAAAGAAAAATTGATGAAATAAAAAATATGGTTAGAAGCTCTGTTAAAGAAAAGCAAATGACTCAAATGGGTTTTAATATGGGTGGAATTGCAGAGCTAGACATGCGTGATGGAGGCGAATCAGAAGGACCAGGTACTGGAACTTCAGACGATATACCTGCGATGTTGAGCGATGGTGAGTTTGTAATGACTGCTGCGGCAACACGTGGTGCAGGGGCATTTGACGTCAACAAAACCAAATCTGGTATTGAGCTCATAAAGGGCGGTAGCGCTTCACGTGAAGAAGGCGTAAAAAATATGCGTGAATTAATGAATATTTTTGAGGCAATATAATGGCTGATCCACTTAATCCTGTTTTACAGGATATTAATAGAAACGAAGTAATATCAGATCCTGCTTTAAGAGAACTTTATTTTGGTTCTTCTGATACGCCAGGTTTAATTAACCAAGCAACAAGAGCTGCTCAAAAATCTTTTTTAGATCAACCCGCCATACTTCAAGGTACAGCAGGACTTTCTAGCCAAGAACAGCAAGCTAGGCAGTTAGCTCAACAAGGAATTGGTTCTTATCAACCTTTTTTAAACAGACAGGAAAGTTTAATTAACCAAGGTATATCTGATTTAGGTACGCAAAGAGGTCTATTAGACCAATCTTTGGGTGGATACAGATCTGCTTACGGCATGCAACAACCTTACTTTGGACAAGCAGAACAACAAATTGGTTCAGGTTTAGGCAATCTTTTTGGTAGCTTAGGATACGGCGGCCCATCAGCTAGACAGCTTCTTGGTCAATCTTTACAAGGTTACGATCCAAGAATGGCAGGCCAATTCTATAATCCATTTGAACAACAAGTAGTCAATCAAACTATTCAAGATGTGATGAAAGCTGGAGATATTCAAGATATTCAACAAAGAGCATCTGATATATCCCAAGGCGGAGAGTCCGCTTTTGGATCTAGGGCTAGACTAACTGCTGATGAAAGACGAGCATCTTTGGGTAGGGGTTTAGGGGAAGCTTTAGGTCAAATTAGATCTGGCGGATTTAATACCGCTCAAGACAGAGCTTTAACAGAGCTTCAGAATAGAAGAGCTGGCGCAAGATCTGGAGCTACTTTAGAAGCTGGATTTGGCGCTCAAGGTGCAGACGCTCAAAGACAATACGCTCAAGACTTGCTTGGCTTAGGTCAAGGAAGATCTGCTGCGGCAAGACAATTAGCTGGCGATATAACAGGCGTAGGAACTGGAATTGCTGGAATAGGTGCTAACTTGGCAGGATATGGTTCTCAACTAGGAGATCTAGGCGCAACTCAACAACGACTAAGAGGCGCAGATATTGGTATGTTAGAAGGCCTTGGAAGTGTTAATCGAGGAATTGATCAGCAAAGACTTGATAATCAATATGCCCAACAACAAGCTACAAGAATGGCTCCGACTCAAGCAGCTTCTTACATCCAAGGATTTGCTCCGCAGTATCAAGCAAGTAAAACTCAAGTTAATAAAACATATGGCTTACCTGTTGACCCAAGGAATGCAGCAATATCTGCAGGACTAGGTGTTTATAATACCTTTAGACCGCAAGACCAGTATCAACCAAACCCAGCAGATCAAGCCCAAGCAGATTATTATCGAAGTTTAATTCCAAACCAACAAGGAGCAGCTGGAACTCCTGCAGGTCCAAATACTAATCCAAATACTGGAGCACCAGCTAATCCGTATGCTAATCCGTATGGTCCGCCAGTATATGGTACTGGAAATACTTTTGCATCTAATCCGCAACAAGGATATCCGCAACAAGGATATACAGGTACTTACGCTTAAATGAATATATTTCAAAGAAAAATGTTTGCTCAAGGGGATGTTGTCAATCCAAGTTTTGAACAAAATCCTATTGGCTCTGGATACGCTGGTGGGTATGAAGGAAGCGGCTATCAAGCATATGAGCTAATACAAGATATAGAAAAAGAAGGCGACGGGTATGTAGCTACTCAAAGAGCTCCAGATGGAACGCTTGTTAAAAAAACTCCAATCAACCTTGCTCTTTCCGCTACGGGAGATCCTGCCGAAGCCTACAGAAGACAGATAAAAAATGAAGGTTTAAGGGCTGGAAAAGAATCAGCTCTTGGAATCATATCGATGATTGGCGGTAAAAAATTAATAACAGGTGCTGGAAATGCTGCAATTAACAGGTTTGGCCCAGGCATTGCTAGCGCTTTAAAATCTAAAAATTTCTTTAATCCTATTGAAAAAATGAAACCTGGATTTGCTGAAGCAGGAAAAAAAGGATTTCAATCAAGAAATCCATTTAATCCTTTTTCATACAGTTACAAACCAGGCGCTAAATATGGAGCGGGAGCAGCTGCCGCTTATGGTGCTGCAAGTGGAGCTCAAACTACAGAAGCCGAAGTTCAAGAAGAAATAGATAAAGCTGAGGCAGCTGCGGCAGCGAACAACTTTGATCCAATCCAGACTGCGCTTGATAAAGAAAAACAAGATGATTTAGCAAAGAAAAACGCAGAAAAAAGCGTTGCAGAAAAAAAGAAAGCGCAAGAAAAAAAAGAAATTGAAAATATAAATTATGTTTTAGATGGCCTTAATTTAAAAGAAAAAATTTCAAAAGAAACATTTATACAAGAAAGAAATAAAAGAAAAAGTAGGAATACAGGAATCTTTCTTAACGAAATGTCTAAAGCTTTTGCAGGAACAGACAATCTTGCAGATGGCATAGCTATTGGAGCAGCTAACTCTTCAGACGCTGTAATGAAAGCAGACGAGGCTGAAGAATTATCTTACGCAGAATTTTTAAAGGAAAAAAGAGAAGAAACAAAAGCTGGAGCTTTAAAAGAAAGCGATAAATTAAAAATTATTGAAACTTACAATACAGCATATGGAGAGGTTGAAGGTAACCAAATTATGTTAAATGAAATTGGAACTTTAAGAGAATTGCTACAGGACAACAATGTAAGTGGTCTTCGAGGGTATTTAAGTAGATTAGTTGGGCAGGGCGAAGGTTTTGTTGGCGCTGATTTAGAATTAAGAGATGCTCAACAAGTAGCAAGTATTGCTGAATTCCTAGAAGCAAGAATGGTTCAAGCTTTGTTAGATGAAAAAGGAAAAACTATTTCAGACGCTGACAGAAAATTAATTAAAGATCTTATAGGAAATATAAAAGGGCCAACATCAAATAGAGCAACTATTATAGATAAATTAAGACTAATAGAATCAACCTTAGCTAAAACAGGCACAGATGCAAAAAAACAAATAGAAATATTAGACGCTGAATATATGGATGTATTTCCAAATTTACAAATTTTAAAAAGAGATATTGATAAAATTAGAGGCAACCAAAGAGACCAAGAAGTTATTGTTACAGAAGACGATATAGACGTTATAGGATAGGAAATGGCTATCAAAGTAAGATTACCAAACGGCAGATATATTAAAGTAGATACCAACGATACTGCATATGCAAAACAAAGAGGTATTGAATATTATCAATCTGGAGAAACTGGTTTTGTAGATGATTCAACTAGAAATATAGCGTCAGATTCTGATAAAAATAATTTTGATTACGATTCAGGAGTAAACGCTCCTTGGCTTAGAGCCAAGCTTGGCGCTGCAGAAACTCAAGGCGAGAAAGAAAGAGTATTAGAAGAAGCTGTAGGCGGACAGGGTTTTACAAGAAACAGCAAAGGCGATTTAGCCTTAACCCCAAGAGGTTTAAAAAGATTGGGAATAAAACCAAGCTCTAATAAGTATGTTGTTATTGATGAGTCTGGATTTTCTTTTAATGATTTTGCAGATTTTTCTGGAATTCTTGGGCCAATTGTTGGCTCTATTGCGGGATCTGTTTTTACCAGAGGTAAGCTTAAACCAAAATTCCCTGGTTTAAAAGATATTAGCGTTGGTCAGCTAGGAACAATTTCAGCTGGAACAGGTGTAGGAGCCGCAGGCGGTAAAGGTATTGAAGAGGGAATTGAATATGTAGCTGGGCTGCAAGAAAACACTCCTGGAGAACTTGCTGAGTTATTAGCAACTGAAGCTGCTATTGGTGCAGGTGGAGAAGCTTTATTTGGGCTGGGTGGAAAACTATTAAAATACACCTTTGGTCAAAAAGCTTTGAGCAAAGGCAAACTTGGCGCAGAAGATTTAAAGATGGCCGCAGCAATGTCTAACAGAGGAGTCGTTGACTCTAAAACTGGCAAACGATATAAGGGTGCGGTAGCTATAGCTGCTATGGACAGTCCTATAACTGGATTGCTTCAAGGGATTACAGAAACTGTTTCTAAGTATCAAGGCAGAAAGATAGGTGTTAGAAATGTTCTAGCTACAGATGCAAAAAATCTATTTAGATCAACCAATGATTTAGCTTCTGAGTTTGATAAAGAAATAGAAGATCTTATTAAATCAGGTTTTGGGGACAGCACCGCAGATGTGGCCGCTGGAAAAAACCTTGCTAAATCAATTAGTAGGGCTTTTGACCAAAGCCAAAAAAAATTAAATACTGCAAACAGCAACGTTAGAACTTTAATGGATGACGTCTTGGCAGACTTTGACGCTTTTGCAGAACCTGCAACAAAACAAGCTGGAGAAGAAATAAGAAGTTTAACAGCAGAAGGTTACGGCGCTTGGTATGATGCTCAAAGTAAAATCTATCAATCAACTGGAAAATTTTTTGAGTTACCAAGAAATATTAGTCCTGGTCTCGAAGGAAGCGCAGTTGCAGCAAAAGCTGGCTTAGGAAGACAAGCAGAATTTATTGACGCATCAAACATAAAAGATTATGTAGATATCATGGTTTCCAATAGCTTAGACGCTTCTGGAAAAATAGATCCTGTAAAGGCTGGGCCTCAGTTACAGGCTTATCAAGATTTGCTTAACAGAACAAATAAAAATTTAAGTTTAAAAGAATTGTTAGATCTTAGATCTGAATTAGCAGCTGCAAATAGAATTACAGATGTTGGAAAACCTGGTTTTGCCAGTTTAAATGATGCCCAAAGAAGTGATATGTTAATTATTATAAATGAAACATTAACAAATTTAGAGAATGGTGATGATATTGCTTTTAACCAGTTGCAACAATTTTTTAAAAATAACTTAGAAGAGTCAATAGAAGAAATTAATTTGGCGGATAATCAAATTATAAGGTTAGAAGATCTAATAGACCCTTCTAAGGAGCAGCAAAGTTTTTACGATATTCTATTAAATTCTAAAAAATTAAATCCAAGCGACGAAGTTTTAGAGCTAAGACAAAATATTTTAGAAAATCAAGAACCGCTTGTAAAAGTAAAAATAACAGATATTGAAGGAAAAATTTATAGCTCTGAAAGGCGGCTTGAAAATACTGTTAATAAAAGATCAGAAATAATAGATGAAATGACAAATCCTGCTGGTAATCCAAGGTTTGGATCTAGATCACAAAAAGAGTATGACGAATTGTTAGAAACTCTAAATATAGAAAGAAGAGCTATTCTTGATGAAATTGATCTTCACAAAGAAACTTTAAAAAAAATTGAATCAGATCCTAAGTTTAAATCTTTAGAACAAATATCAAAAGAAGAAATACAAGAATTAATAAAGACCCAAAGGTACCATCAAAAAGTTATTGCAGATATAAACAGCAATAGAAAAATAAATCCTAAAAAACTACAAGCTCAAATGCAGTCTATTAGAATTGCAAATAGTTTTTATTCAAAAGGAATGGAAGCATTTGACCAAGGTTTGTACCAAAATCTTTTAAATGACGCAGTTGCAGGTGGCTTAGATTTGGATAAAATATTAACTCAAGTAGTTAAAGTTAAAAACAACGGCGAACAAGTCAAAAGATTTTTTGATACTTTAAATGTAGATACCGCAGCATTGAGAAAACAAAGATTTGAAGGTTCTGGAAGAGTTGATAGATCCAAGGCTCCAAAAAGAAGTGCTTTAGAATTTAGCGATACTCGTGATCCCATCACAGGAAGAACAGAAAGAGAAATACTTGCAGAAGCAGATATAAAAGTGGACAGTCCTGTTTTTCAAAACACAGAACAAGTCAAAGGCGTTTTACAAAAAGAATTTTTAAGAGATATTGTAACCAGCATCCAGAAAGGCTCTGATATTGTTAACTACAAACAAATAGCCAATACGATCGAAGGGTATGGAACAACAGCCGATACTTTGTTTGGATCTACTGGTAAAAGAGAGTTAATAAAATCTTTAAGAGAGGCCGATCAATTCGTAAACGTTGGTACTGTAGACGAGCTTGACGCTCTTTTAGCTAGAACATCTAACGTTGATAACGTTATAGAAGATTTAACAGCTAAAACAAATGCTCAATCTGAATTAGACGAAATTGCAAAAATTGAAATATTTAAAAAAATTCAAAATGGAACAATTGATTCAGAAAATATAGTTAACACTTTATTTAAGTCTGGTAACTCAGAGGACATTGCAGCTGTAAAACAACTATTAGGCCCAGACTCTCCAGAGTTTAAAGAGTTTCAAATTTCAGCGATGAGAAAGATATTGAATGATTACGTTAATCCAGGGGATGACGCAATTGAAAAATTATTTCAAGATGATGGATTTTATAAAGCTATTTTATCTTCAGAGGGATACGGGCAAGCTGTTTTAAGAGAAACCTTTGGAGACGCTCAATATGATCTTTTAAAGAAAGCCGCATCAAGATCTAAGTTTCTTGTTGGCGGAGAAAAAGCTGCCCAAGGTGGAGGTCTATTTACTCAAGGCTTAATGTTTAAAATTATATTCCAACCTTTACAAGCGTTGCCTATGTTTGGTACTTTAAGAGCGCTTTCATATTTGTTAGGCAGCAAAAGGTTTACTCAATGGTTAGCTGGGGAAATACCCAATAAAGCTTTTTTAAGAAATGATCTACCAACTTTGTATGATGCTGTTGGGTTGGGTCAACCTATTAGACGCGCAATAGGAACCCAAGCAATGACAGATCCTATCAGAGAAGGATTAGAATATGGGGAAAGACAATTTCAGAATAAAGGGGTTGATCCTAAATCTCCTATAACTCTAGAGTTACCAGAGGTTGAACCTGCTAACCTATCATCTCAAAACCAAACAACCCCAAGAAGCTTAAATCTTTTAGGTGGAAATATGGCTAATATGGATATTGCTCAAAGATTAGCAAATCTAGCTTAATCCTTAATTGAATAAAGCTCCCAGTTATTTCTTAACACGTCTAACCAATCCTCTATAGGCATTACAGCAACTTTACTGTTGTCTGGTTCCCACTCAGGATTAATTGCATGCAAAGGAATACACACCCTAATAGGCTTTCTATTAAACTTAAATATTAATACTGGTATGCGGCCTTCGGTTGATCTGCAAACTTGATCCCACCATCCATTCTGATACCAATCGCCTTCCTTGTAGAACTTGCACTCTATAGCGTGATACGGCATGTTGATATCGCAAAGATCTTTAGACTGATATTGGTCTAAATTTCTTTTGCAGGTGTAATCTATTTTTTCTGATTCAAAGAAAGCGTTTAGAATTTTGGCGACTTCTCGCTCAAACGTCGCTCCCTTCGTCCTTGAGTTGATTGGCATTTTTCTTCTCCTTTAAAGCTCTTTCTTTCATTAGTAACTCTAGCTCATGCCAGCGATACATTCTTTTATTTACATCATCCCAAAACCAACCTTTGTTACTGGCGGGGTTATCCATTATTTGTCCTTTTTATAGTTGTTTACAAGACCCATCTCTTCTCGGTCAAAACCTAAAGGATGGGGAGATAAACATTCTAACTCATCCCGACTAAAATGAATGTAAGGCTCTGAATCTTCTTCGTAAATAGGCTCTGCTATTGTACCAAATCTCACATCGTATATGTGATCTCTCTTCCAGGTATGACTGTAAACGCTATCGGTCATAGCGTAAACAATTACAAAAGGTTGGTTGGTAGCAAGAGATAGAGCTGAGCCCATTCTCAGCTTGCTAGCAGAAAGCAGCAAAGTGTCATACTTTTCTATACCAAAAGTCCTGCACTTTACCTCTAGCCAAAAAGAAACTTCTTTTGATTCACACCAGTAATCTAGGCCATAACTGACTGGTAGCTTATGGCATCTAACATTCCAGAGTCCTTCTATAAAACCAGCGACGCGTTCTTCACGCTTCTGGTCATTAATATTCTCCATCTTTGGTTTTGGATTATCCATTCGCTTCTCCTTTTTTAAATATAATACGCACACAATACTTGCGAATAATCGCAACAAGTGTAAATACTGTTGTTTGAGTTATTGAGGTGGCCAGTAGGCTAACATTAAAATAATTACACATGTTAAGAACAAAAAAAGATAAAGGTAAAGCTATCACAACGCCAACAGCGACATCGCTTAGACTTTCCTTTAAAGCAAGTTTATCAATCTTCATTAAAAAATTCTGGGTCTATCGCAACAATACGTTTTGTTGGTCTTCCCGTTCCCTTCGCCTTTAAATCTTTCTCTTGTATTTCCCCTGAGTTTTTTAATCTTTCTATAATTTCTTTTACTTCATATGACTTCATTGACCTGAATATCTCGCGCCTATCAATATCACGCTTGCTTATACCCCAATCCCCTTGCGACCTAATAAAGCTAAGTATCTGTTTAATACGGCCTTCCATTTCAGACCCCGCAACTTTATCTTTGCAGTTCTCTATCAGCATTTGATCGTAGTAATAAACATAATCAATAGCCCATTGAGTTACATCGCCTTTAATAACTTTGGTTTTTCTGTCATCTGCCAAAGCTCCTATTAAAGCAAGACGCATTGCTTTTTCCCTGGTTCTAGAAAGCAGCACTTCAAGACCTTCTTTCTCTAAAGCATTTTGTTGGTCAACTAGCTTGTAAGCTAACTTGTCAAACAAGTCATTAGAGTCATCATCAAACTTTATAATTCTTTGTTTAAAATCTAATTCAGCGTTATCTCTAGATATCTGCTCCATTTCGTTATCAACCTGTCTTACATGCGACACCCAATCATAAGTAGATTGAGGTGGCTCAACGAAAGCTACCATTTTGCCAACTGTTCTTGGCACATGAGATTCAACAACAATAAATCTATTTAAGAAACCGTCAACAATACGACCTGTTGAGAGAGCGCCATAAAAGTTTTTAGGAACACTCATACCAACTAAAGTAATAGCAGGCTTGATTGTTGACCTATCTAAGACTTCTTTTTGTTGCTTGTTGGTTAGAGTCATCATTGAATAGTTATCTGGTCTTAGGACACCATGACACCTACCCCAAGTTTCCATTAGCACTTGCAAAGCGTCTTCTTTGTTTGAGTTGCTAGATTTAGATATGCTTTCCAATCTTTTGCCAAACTCATCCATAACGGTTATATGAGTTGGCTTATATCTAAGTAAGCTGTAGATAGCTCCGCTTGATGTGTAGCCGTCCCCTGCCATTAAATCACTATGCTCTGCTCGATCAAGAATAGTCTCAACAACAGTCTTAACATTTTCTTTGCCTTGG
>Ga0075480_10002794_pt1 | contig 11236 bp, 17 predicted proteins | sample DEB08_DNA_7_FD_81590 | JGI IMG/M metagenome (GOLD analysis project Ga0075480, IMG submission 81590) | Aqueous microbial communities from the Delaware River and Bay under freshwater to marine salinity gradient to study organic matter... | ecosystem: Environmental > Aquatic > Marine > Coastal ... | reverse complement strand
TGACATTTTGCCTTCGTTCTTTTTAGGCTTGCCGTGTTTGTTGTGTTGAGCCCATGCAATGGCGTATGGTGCACCTTTGTCGTCAAACTTTTTCTTAAGTGCCTTAACTTGTTTTTCTCTGCCTGGTGGTGCTATTTCGCTAAATTTCATTGCTTACTCCTACTTTAATATTTATCGTCTCAACATCGGATATATGTCTTTTACTTTGGTCTTGTAGGACAACATATCTGGACTATACCCCATTTTATAGATTTCTTTGCGTTTCTTACGTGCATTTTTAAATATTTTACCAAACGGATCAACTGCTTTGATCGCCTGTGCATGTGTTGTTCCCGGTGTCATTGGAAAAGCAATAGTGGCTATGTTACCGCTGGCTGTTGCACCTGCTGTTGCTGTTTCTGTGATGATATCTGTGATACGCATGTTTGTATTTATTGTTTTATTGAATTTAAAAACTCTATCATCTGTGGATCTAAATAATCTACATATGATTGTCCTCTGTTTATATCAAAATTAACTATATTTGTTTTCATTTTATTCCATATATGCATTTTATCTTTATCATTTATTTTTAACGCATTGTTAAGATATTTTTTTATTTCATTTAAACTAAAATCATCTAATGTGTTTAATTTGTCTAGTTGTGATTGTATGATATTATTTGGTAACCATTTACAAGCAAGTGGTCCTTCATATGGATGCACAAAATCAAATGAAAAATGCATGTCCTTATCCACATCTTTGTAAAAATCCTTGTAGTAATTGATGTAATCATATACATTATGTAAATTGTAGACTGATAACACAAACGCATGTGATATGTCTTTACAGTTCACTTCAGAACGAATAAAGTTTGTTATGCTCTTTTGTAGTTTGTCAAAAGGCATTGGATATCTGATATATTCATATGTCTTACCAATTCCGTCAATGCTGAATACTGGACTAAAACTTTTAAAATTTTTTATCTTGCCTAGCATCTCATTCGTAAATTTTGTTGCATTTGTTATAATGTGTAGATCAATGTGCTCTGCATTATTATTTTCAATTGCGTAATCTAAAAATTCTTTGAATCTTTTACTAACAAAAACTTCTCCACCGGTAAATTTAATGTGCTTACAAGTATCTAAATTATCCAACAAATATCTCCATTCAGATACATTTGCCATGTCTATATCATCAGTTCCGTTATATTGTTCCCAACCCGTAGGTAACTCTGCTTTCCTATCTTTAAACATCATATAATCTTTGCGTAATTTATCGCTTAATAAAGGAGTACACATCCTACACCTTAGATTACACTCGTTGCTTATTTGTATGTCATATGAAGTTATTTGCATATCATCAATGGATTTAACATATTGTTTGCTATTTGGTGAATACTTTAATCTGTCACTTGACCCTGTTTTTTCTTCTCGTTGCCAGCAGGTTTTACAGGCAGAATTTTTTATACCTAATATTCCATCCTGCCTTAATTTTTCAAACACTTTATGATTAAAAATATTTTTTAGTTTATTTCCAGGAGCATTTTCAACTTCATGTTTCCATGATTCCCAACCCATAGGGTCAGTTTGTGTATTCTGAGAAACACAACAAGGAGCAGGTACACTGACTTCACCATCTTTCCATACTTTGATTGCAAGTCGATGAAATGGATACCAACAGAATGTGTTATCTTTACTAGGCTTCATAGTTATTATTATACTTTCAAACTGGTCAATTGTAAATTATTTTTTACGACCACTTTTCATATTGGCACACCAGTGATACATTTTGGCCTTTTCGCCACTGGCTTTTTTAGCCTTTGCTCTTAGACTTGTAACTGAACCTTTACAACTCGCGCCAGAACGTTTTACTCTACCAGGACGTGATTTGCCTTTTACTTTACCATCAGCAAAGTTTTCTACTGCAAACTCTTGGTTTGGTGTTGCAAAGTTTGGCTTACGCATAACTGTTTTTGCAACAAGATCTAATTCTTGTCCATCCCATTGTAGAGCAAAAGGAATATTCACATCTGTTCGCATGTCCTTCATTACTGCTTCTGCATCTGGGCCTAGTTGTGCAATTGGTTTACCATGTTGCTTGTATATTTGTTTGAACAATCTTGTGAGTTCTGCCATTGTGATTGGCTTTTGATTTCTTGGATCGTTTACTCTGTCTTTGAAATGTTTTGAAAATTCTACATCAATGCCTAATGAAGCAAACAACCTATCAGCATAGGTTTCAAGTTGTTGTAGATCTTGGTCAGTTATTTGTTTTTCCACAGATTCATTTTTCTTACGTCCGGCACAGTGAGCTTTTTGTGAAAACCCTTTTGGATTAGAGCAGTTAATACTCTTTTTATATTTGTTGCTCCACTTTTCTATTAGTTCTGTGTATCTCATTTTTTGTACTTGTTGCTAACATTCTTTGCCTTGCCGCTTCTATTTGCGTTTGAATCTTTTCTACGTTTTCTATTGACTGCTTGAGCTATTGCTTTCTTGCCACCCTTGGCCCTTAAACTTGCCGCACGTGATTTAGATAGGCATTTGGGTTTGCCTTCACCAGGTTTTTTATCACCACACTTACCAATGCGTTCGCCTTTGGTGTTGTAACGATCCCAGCCACCGCCACCTGCTCCGCCTTTTTTGCCTTTACCAAACCAAGCTCTTAGGTCTTCATCTAGTAGCTCTACCAATCTCATTACTTGCTTCCAATATATCCTGCTATGATACCTATTAGTCCAGTGAGTGCCATTTTCATTAATGTAATAACACTTTCATCAACTGGTCTATTTTCTTGTAATGCAACATAATAGTCACCAATTATTATAACTCCTAGTAATGATAATACTCCAATGACTAGTGCAACAATTATTAAATCTTTTAAATTTTTAATCATCTTTATTTCCTCCTTGATTTGCCCCAGTTCTTCGCACCAACTTTTCTGCATCTCACTAGAGCACCGCTGGCATAGGCACTGGGCCATACTTTGTATCTTGATTTAACCTTGTGATAACAAGCATCTTGCTTTTCAGCAAGTTTGTCAAATTCTGCTTCTGTAATTGCTTTTGCTTTTATCTCATTTATTCTCATTTGCCCATCCTTACATTAATTTGATCCCAATCAATGATTGTCATCATTGCTTTGATATATTTACCCTTGGCATCTTTTGCAGGTGTATAATCTGTGAAAGAATGTTCCCACATGTCAATTGGCATTAATATATCTGTTTTGTATGATTGATTTGGTGTTGTTTTGAGTTCACCCGACTTGCTCAAGTATACCCAACCCGAGCCTTGTATGGTCATCGCTGTGGCAATCATTTCATCCACAAATGAATTCATGTCACCAAATCTGTGTTCAATCAATTCTTTGATAGCACCTTCTGGTTTTGAACCATCTGCTTTTTGCAGTTGTTCCCAAAATAAATTGTGTAACATGGCACCACCATAATTAAAATCTGCATCACCTTCACCATTGTTGTATCTGTTGACATATCCATTTGACAACACATTGTAGTGATATTCTACATTGTCTTTGGACAGCACTGGTGCTAGATCACCTGTCGCATATGCCAACTTTTGTAATTCTAGTTTTTGTGGTTTTGATTCGTTCATAGACAGTTTCATTTTTTCATGATGTCTACGTGCAAACTCTTGGCGTGGATTTGGCATGGATATAAAATGTGGAGTCTCTCCGATGCCTGCCAGTTGTTTTAATCTTGCTACATCCATTACTGGCTTGCCTTTACTGACATTTGAGGATATACATCTCTATTTCCTGACATACCTAAAATGTAAATTGTATCTGCATGTAATCTTAATCCCATGTTTGCCAAATCTTCTACGGTCCTAAACATAACATAAGTTGGATCTTTTTTAGAAAGATTGATGTATAATACCGCTTCATCTTGTTTGATCTTCATATATCTTGTGAAACTTGAATTAGCATAAAGTGATTTTGCTTTTCCTAATTGTCCTGCCGCAATTGAATTTGCCAATGCTGTGTTATCTAGATCTGGGAATATCTTGCTTAACAATGCTTTTGTATTTTTTGCAAAGGTTGGTTTATCAACTGTTGTTTGTTGTCCTACTTGTACCCATTTATCTAAATTTAAACCTGTTTTACCAGCACCACCTATTTGTGCAATTTCTTCTTTGTATAAATCAAACAACTGATCTCTTGTTTGTTCGTAACCTTGTGCTACTCTAACTTCTTGATCAGCAAATCTAGGTGAACCACCATCAGTTGCTTTTACTTCAATTGACTTTCCATCAATTAATAAATCTCCTTTGCCGGGTGCTTTTTGAATTCTTCTTGATAATACCGCTAGTAAAAATTCACCTTTACCTAAGCCGTAGCCTGCATCTTTTGATAGAGAATTTACAACATATGTTACTGCTTTCGATCTTCCATAGTAACTAAACAACTCAGATAGATTCATAACTTCTCCACCTTTCATTAGTTTATCTACTTTTACAAGTCTATCACTTTCCCATAATTTAAAGAATAAATTTTTATCTTTTACCGATGTCATTTGCACAACTGCACCAATAAGTTTTGTTAATTGTTCAACTGCACCAGCCACGTCATTATCTTGAGCACCTAAATCTGTTATTCTTTCAGCATAGGCTTTTAAATTGTCGGTAGCGTCGGTTGCCTGTAATAATTCTCTAACTTTTTCTAAAGTTCTTCTTGCATCTTTTGTTTGAGGTAAAGATTCTAATTTGTCTAAAATTTCTTGTCTTAATCCTAATAGATTTTTTTTATTTATTTTTTCTTCGTCCCCGGGTGCTTCTTTTAACATACCGTACTTAATTAACAGTTTTTCTAATTGTTCTTTGACAGGTAGCATGTAGTGATTTTTTCTACCTTTGGTCAAGTATGAAAGTGTACGCCATGTTTTAAACCAATCGTCTGTTCCTGGTTTAGACATAAGTTTCATTTTTTGAAACATTTCTGTACCAGGATGTGTTAGCAAACTCATATCACCGCCTTGATTTTGATATGGTACTTCTGATGCTACTTCACGTGTTGCTTTAAGCATTTTGTTGATGCCTTTTTTAACTTCTAGCAAATCCATCTGTTGTTTGAGTGTTAGGTCTTTGTTTGCTCCGTTGATCTTAATCAATGCTTCCTGCATACGTTTTACACGTCTTAGATTTTTTGGTGCAAGTATTGGTGGTACACCATCTTTGGTTACTTTAAATCCAAATTTTGCCGACTGCTTTTTGATAGCGTCAACACCCACATCTGGTGTAGTGTTTATGCCTTTAACGACTCTACCGCCCCATTCTGTTAGATTATTTTTTTCTTTGAAATCTTTTATGCCATCTACTACTTTTGATAATGGATCTTCATCTGCCTGATACTTAACACCATAGCCACCACGTTGTAACCAACCTTGGATGTTTCTGCCTCTATCATCGATTAGTATATTTTGTGTGCCATCTGCCTGCACAGCATAAGAATCTTTTCTACCCACAACGATAATTTCTTCTGGTTGTATCGCAAGTTCTCTCTTAATCCATTTGATTTTTTGTACTTTTGAATTTTCATGGTCACCACGCAACGGTGATGATAGTATTTTGTAACTGCCAAATTCTTTTACAACTAGTTGTATCAATTTATCTGTGGTTGGAAATTTTGGTAGCCTATCGAAAAAATCTGTACCAATCATTTTGTCCAACGTTGGATCTGTTTTAGCAGGGGGAATGTCTTTGTAGTTACCTGACTTGACTCCTGCTAATTTGGCATATTCGGCAAAGAAGTTTGCAAGTACACCGTCCATGTCTACATAAACGATTGGTTTGCCATTTGCTTCATTTACACTCAATGATTTTTCTTGTATTGGTAAATTAGCAAGTTTTGCCGCTTTCCTAATTTGATCTTTTTTAACTTTTTTTAACTCTGGCCAAGTCTTATCCATGTATGTTTGCCAAGATTCATCAGATACTTCTTGTTTAGAAAATTCTCTTGCCTTATAACCTGCTGGCATTTTATTCCTTAAATTAACCGACGTAAAAATATTTGGTGATTTAGGATCAGGTGTTAATCCTTGAGCTCTTTGCTCTGGACTATCTAATGAATACGGCATCACCGCTTTTGCATTTCTTAACTTAATCCAATCGATTGATTCATTAATATCATAAGATTTGCCTTTGTGTTTTTCATATCCTCTTTTATCTAATGCTTTTTTATCTTTGTGTGTGCCTGCCGCTCCACTTTTGCGAAGTGCTTCCATGTCTTTCCAATTTGGATCACGTTTTTTAATTTCTGGATTTTTTGGCATCTTTGGTTTGTTTGCCATCTCTGATACTTTAATTGGTTGTTCTAGACTTTTTCTAATTATTTCAATTCTTTTTCCTGCTTCACCTGTTCTTGATTGGATCTCATCATTTGTTTTACCTTTTTTGATTAGTTTAATGATAAGCTCTCTGGTCATTTTTGAATAATCTTCTTGTACTTGCTCTTGAATTCCCATACCTTGTCTTACTTTATAATATAATTGTTGTTTTAATTTTTCGCCACCATCAATGGTTTGCGAAAATGATTTAAAATCTCCTGCTTTTGCAAGTGCTCTTGCCTTGGATGCTGAAACTCCTGATACATCCGTTGCATCTGCATCTCTTTCGCCTGAACTTACTATTGAAAATTTTTCAATACCAAAGTCTTTCAGGTATGGTCTCATTTGCGTTTCAAAATCTTGTTTACGATCAGAACCAACTACCATTATAACTTCATTATATTGTTTACCTAATTCTTCAAGAGCTTCCCACGGTGTGCGAATATTTGGATCGTCCATAATGTTCATGTGTGGGAACATTGCTCTTAAAAATGTAATCTTGTCTTTGTATTGTAGTGGATTTTTTTTTGGGTCATTAGTTTTACCTGTGAATACATAATGGTCAGCACCTGAAGATGCATTTTTTACAACATCCATTAATCGTGCATGACCTTTAGTTGGTGGATTGAATCTACCAAATGTAAACACTGCCTTTTGTGCGTTTGGTTCTAATAACTCATTTAAGTTCATTTATCTTCTCTTGCCTTGTCCATTGTATGCTTTATAAGAACGTCTTTTATGTTTGTTCATCGATGACATTTTCAATCTACCGCGACCAATTGTTGTTCTTTTTTGTACATGCTCGATACTAGAGGCTTGCCCCATCATCTTTGCCATATTATGCTCCTATCTTTAAATTTAACTCGCTGTACTCACCATCATCCATCTTGCCAAGCTCTATATCTGCGATTGATTTAGCCGCTAAATTTCTTACAATTCCCGGAAACTTAACTCTTGCCATTGGCCCTGCTTCTTGTTTAGCCACTCTGTCAATTAAATAGCGCCACAGTTTGATTGCTAGGTTGTGATCGTATATGCCTTTGGCACGTTTACGCATGAGATTTTTAATGATTGGCAAATATTGACGTCTATAAAGGTCACCATCGTTGGTTGCTAACAACTCTAATTCATCAGCAAGATCTTGAACTTTATCTGCATCCATAACACCGTCTTGTACTTCAAGCAAATAATCTTTAAATTGTTTAGTCATAACTAATTCCTAAATATTAATGTATATACATCTATATTTATGCTGTTAAGAACTAATTACGTTTATACTAATTCCAGGGCTTTTTATCAAGCTCTACCGCAACACCCTGTGCTTTTAGCCCTTTTATTACATTTTGCACACCAATTATCTGTCTAAATGTGTCATGTAGTGCGTGATGCTTGTCTGCTTGTGGCATTTGTGCTGAAATTCCAACTCCAAACAGTGTGCGAGTATCTCTGATATCATAATAACTCCAAGGCACACCAATTTCCATCTTACGCATGATATTATCAACTATCATTAGATCAAAGCATGACCCATGGCTCCAAGGACGTTTTACACCAAATGAAAACTTACGCAATTCTTTCATAGCATCTTGTATGGTAATCCTATCACCATCGTCACCAAATGCTTCATCTTGTGCTTCTTTTGATTGTGTTGCCCACCAGTTGATTGTTTCTTCGTTTACTTTACATCCAAGAGCTACACAAGAATCTAAATCAATCCTTCTATACATCACTTGATTTGGTGGAAGATCTTCCACTTTAATTTTGCTGTAATCCGCATGTGGATCAAATCTAATTGCGGCCATAGTGACAATTGCCGCATCATTAGATGTGGCCAAAGTTTCTAAATCAATCATTAGATCTGTGTTTGCCATATTTTTATTATAGCATCAATTAGTTATTTGTAAAGAGGTTTATTCTTCTGATTTATCTTTATATTGCCATTCATCTGTGTGGCCTACACTCCACTTTGGTGTATTTTCTACTGTGTAGTTTTGAGAACATACTTTAAAGTCTGGCATTTTGCGTTCAGGATGAACTAGGCTTTGATCAGTAAAAATAACCCTGTTGTTTGGCTGTGCCGCAAACTGTCCATTGTCCATTTTGATCACATTAAATGATTTGTGTTCTGGATCATGTTCTGAGAAGTTTGTATTCAACACATTTTGATCTCTGTGACAATTGTCAATGGTAAAAATATATTCGCCTTTGTGCATTTTTTTGTCTTTGCCAAAAAATTCACAGTCTGATAACATTGGCTTTTTGATTACTGTTATATCATAATCAAAACAATCCCAAATTTGTAAATGATCTAATGGCAACTGATCTTCTTCAGTGTAGTCTGTTTTCCAAACAAATGCTGATAGTGGTAGTTTGTCAAAACAAGCACCGTAATCTGTGAGCAACGTTTCAAAGTATAGTGCTTTGCCCATTACACTTTTCACGCTGATCCAAACTCCTGGTGTCAGTTCACCGTGACCTTTTTGTAAATCGTATAGATATTCTTTTTTAACGAATACGTCTATGGGTGGTAGATTGCATACTAGGAAGCTCATCTGATGCCTCCCTTACCATGCTCTGCAACTCCAATAACGTGCTTTGGTTCTTGGACCTGGATTTGAACAATTGTGTCTAGCACGAAATGACTTGCGTCTTGCTGGATTTGATTTTTTGATACGCATTGTTTTTGAGTCTTTGTTTTTACCACCACCTTGGTGACCAAAACGTACCATTTTTACGTTTCCTGTTTTAGGATCTTTTACATAAACTTTAAACTTGCCTGGCTCGTCTGTGCCAGTTCTGATTGGCTTGCTTAACTTAACTGTTTTGCCTTTGTACTTGGCTTCAAATGCTTGACCAAACTCACGTGTGCCTTCTTCCATTTCTGGTTCTTGGTTTTTGTCAAAGCCTGCTTGTACCATCTCATATTCTAAATAATCTTTTACCACTTTTAGGTAATCTGATGCTTTGGTTAATTTTGATGCCACCCAACCTTCAATACCTTCACGTTCTGAAACTTGTTGCAACATATCATGAATTGCTTTGGCATTTTTCATAGCATGATACATTTGTGATTTGCCCATTCCCACTTCATGATCTTGTTCTACTTTTTCTTCATGCTCTGGTTCTTCTGGACCTTGACACATCTCACAACCGCAGTGGTCTTCGTGTACAGGTAATTTTGAAATAAAGTCTATTGCTTTAGTATCTGCTTGTAAAATAATTGCATCATCAACCACTTGTTCAACTACAGTTGAAATGACTGCGTTGTCTTTGCCAAACTCTAGATCAAATGCATCACCAACTTGTGGCTTTACGTTGTTTTCAATGACATTGATTAAATTTCTTATATCCTGCATAACTTTATTTATCTCCTACTACTTGTTTGTAGGCATCTAAACCTAATTCCATGGCGTCACGTTCAGCACTGGTAAAATCACCTACCACAGGAGTAGTTGATTCTATGTCAAAATCAATGTTCATCACATGATCAAGTGCATCAAACAGATCTTCTGTTTCATTTGACGTCAAATCTCTGGTTGTAGGCATATCATAAGCATGACGGCCATCTTTGATATGGTAAAACATGTCAGTGTCTGCTTTGCCTGGCTGTTGAATTGTTCTCAATATATTTTCTGGCACAATTAATTCCACAGTTTTGTAGATTACTTCTAATACTTCATTAGAAAGCTCTTCGTCAACATACAATCTTATGTGGTGTTGATACGATCTCATTATTTGCCCGCCTGCATTTTATCTATAGCCGCTTTATTTTTAGCAATTTGATCATCTTGAACTTTGTCAATCAGTGTTTTAACTTTTTCTGCTTTTTCTAGTTCTGTGTCTATGTGCAGATCTTTTTTGATAACTTTTTCAAGTTTCAAATAAGGTATTCTTTCGTTTGGTACATATCTCCAAGTGTATCCCCTATCTGAATACACACCAAACACCGTCTGTCTAACACCGATCTTAACAATCATCGCTAACTCGCCATCTAGCAATACCTCTTCGCCTTCGTTAAAAGCCGGGTCAAATTTGAATCTAAGACCTTTTGCTAATCCAATAGCAAAGTCTTTGAACCAAATTGCTACCACTAGGGATATCAATACCGCGATCCATGGCAGTAGCATATTTGACAAATCCATCGACAATGAGTTAAGATCTGGTGTCATTATTTAATCTCTGTTTCTGATTTTGCATTAGTAGTTTCAATTTTGATTTTTTTGCCTGGTCCTGAATTTACGTACAGTCCAAACCAAGCCGCGCCTGCACCAACGATCACAGAAACAAATCCTGCTTGTGCGTTGTTGGGATCTGGCATTGCCATAAACCACGAAACTGTTTTATAAAATGCTACACCATAGAGTGTTATCAACAACCTTGGAACCACCCTCCAATTGTCTAGCATCTCTGGTATTTCGTTTTTGATCATGTTCCACATGGAAAAATACTCCTATTCGATTAATAATATAGTAGTATTTATAAGAAAAGGTGCCCTAGGAACTAGAGCACCCATGCAAGTTTATTTTTTAGTAAAAACCCAGTACAGTACCCATAGTGCTACCAAGCCTACAAGACCCTGACTGCCAATTTGGTTTACGATTGCGATAATGTTTGCCACAACATCAAGGTCATAAAAACCAATCAGTTTGTCACCAAACAGTACCTGTAACACAACGCCAAATGAAATCAACGTGATTCCTACTTCAGTTAACTTCTTTACGCCGTCAATTATTTTATCCCACATAAGTAATCTCCTTATTGTTGATATGTGTATCAACTTGCTTTATTTAATGTAGGTAGTTTTGATCATTAAAAACTATGTTTATGGTGTAGTGTTTGTGATAAATGTATAGTTATCACGTGCTGTAGGGCCCTTAAAATAGGATTAAGACGCCAATATAAGGGTATTTTA
>Ga0075480_10002790_pt1 | contig 11240 bp, 6 predicted proteins | sample DEB08_DNA_7_FD_81590 | JGI IMG/M metagenome (GOLD analysis project Ga0075480, IMG submission 81590) | Aqueous microbial communities from the Delaware River and Bay under freshwater to marine salinity gradient to study organic matter... | ecosystem: Environmental > Aquatic > Marine > Coastal ... | reverse complement strand
TCTTTTAACGGAGTCCTCAAGTTCTTGCAGGTCTTCTAAAGGTTTGTAAATGACATCATCAGCGTGATTTTGCATACATTGGAGTAAGTGACTTTGAGTTACATAGCCTGTAATCATATTTACCCTAATCATTGGAAACTCTTTATGAACGACTTCTAAGAGTTCAACCCCAGACATACGAGGCATAACAATATCGCTTATGATAAGATCTACTTTTTGGCTGTTGAGAACCTCCAAGGCTTCAAGGCCATCTTCAGCTTGTAGTATATTAAAGCCTTCGAAAGCAAAATGCCTGGCTAACATTTCTCTTATCTCCTGTTCATCATCGACGATCAGTAAGTTTGCTAAGTTTTCCTGGCTCACTTTCGTATACTCACTTTTTTATATTTCATTATGCTGACTCCCTTTGTGCTGGAATACTTATAGTAAACTCAGCTCCTGTTCCTTCTTTACCTGTATATTCCATAGTACCCTTGTGGGCTTCAATCATTTCCTTGCAAATTGATAATCCCAGACCTGTTCCCTTGCCTTTAGGCTTAGTTGTGAAAAAGGGTTGCCAAATCTTCTCAAGAATATCTTTGTGTATACCTTTGCCATTATCACTGACTTTAAGGATGTGATTTTCATTATCACTAGAGATGCTTATATGAATTTCTGGGTTACTTATCTGTTCAAGAGCATGACTGGAATTGATGATTAGATTAATAATGATTTGTTCAATCTGCTGCGAGTCTCCCTGGAATGGTAGGGCTTCACCGGTCTCTTCAAAGTTGATTTTAATCGTTTTGGGCACAGAGCTATTGCAAAACATAAGAGCGTTAATGACACAGGTGTTTAAGTTTAATAATTTAAATTCTGTTTTGTGAGACCTGGAGAAGGCTTTTAAGCCGTCAGTGATTTTCTTGATTCTAGCAACTCCATTAAGAACTCCATCACACATTTTAGGCAGCTCTTCCATCATTATTTTGACTTTCATGTCTTCTGTTTTTCCCGACTCTTCAAGGATTTTTTGAATAACAGGTAGAAACTTATTTTGAAGGATCTGAATATTTCCGGAGATAAAGGTAGCTGGATTGTTAATCTCATGCATGATTCCAGCTGCCATCGTTCCTAAAGTGGTTAATCTGTCAGCATGAATTAATTGTTCGGCTCTTGCTTGTGCAATCTCCTCCATTTCTTTAGCATAGTTATCTAACTCTTTACGACTTTTGTATAAGTCATGGTGAATCTGAATACGCTTGCGAATTTCCTGCATGCTGTATGGTTTTGTGATATAGTCAACTGCACCCAGATTAAAGCCATTTAAAATTGCTTCTTTGTCGTCATTACCAGTTAAGAAAAGAAATGGAATATCGCTATTAGGTCTTTCTTTTTGGTAGTGCTCAATAACTTCAAATCCATTAAGCCCAGGCATGAAGACATCTAGTAAAAATAGATCAAAGTCTTGACCTAACATTGCTTCTAGTGCTTGGGTACCATCTGCAACAAAAGTGAAATTGTAAGGTAAGTTTTTGACGCCTTTTTTAAGGAACATCATATTTGTACGGTCATCATCAGCGATAAGAATGTTATTTGTAACTGAATTCAATTTTTCCAACCCAATTAATTGTTGGTCAAAATTGTCGCAAAGTACATGCCATTTTTTATGTGTTGGATAAGTGGTGGAGTGAAAGGGAAGGAATTAAAACTTATTTTCCAAATCGAGCGATACGACAAGCTTCTTTAAAGTCATTATCGACTTTTTTCCACGTACGCAGTGTAATGATACTGATGCGAAGCTCTTCACAAGCTTCACGTTGAGATAGCCCTTGTTCTAAAAGTTGTAAAAAGGGTTCTTTTAAATGGTCTTTTTGTTTAGCTTGATCTGAACCAACTACATATTGCTTATACTCTTGGTTAAATTCCGGGTCTTTATGCCTCCAACTACGAACCTGAACAAGGTTCACACCCAGTGCTTTTGCAGCCTTTTTTTTATCCCCTTTATGCAATTTTAGCTCAGAGATAAAGCGCTTTTTAGCTTTTTTTAGTTGTTCAGAATCGTTTTTTGGCATAATTGTCCCGATTTTTGCGTAACTGTAATGGTATGAAAGAAATTATCAAAGTCTATAATGCTTTTTAACAATGGCTCCGATTCTAAATTGAGAGGAAATATGTTTTTGAAATTTTCAGTTGTAGGGCAGAATAATGATTAAAGAAAGAATTCTAATTGTCGACGATAATGTTGGATTTTGCAACACTTTGCAGAAAATACTGACTAAGTTTGGTTATGAGTCCGAAATTGCTCATAGTAGAGGTGAAGCTCTAAACTATTTGAAAAAAGACATTTCTTTATTTTTACTCGATATTGGACTGCCTGGTTCTGATGAAGAAGGTTTGGACCTTCTTAAAGAAATCAAAGCCTATAAACCCATGGCTAGTGTTGTGATGATAACTGGTAACCAAAATTACGACTTTTTAGTACAGTGCATCTCTGCTGGAGCTTCAGATTTTTTCATTAAATCAAAGTTAGACGTAGACTATATAAAAACGACTATTGAAAGAGAGTTCGAAAAACGTAGAAACTGGCTTTGTGTCATGAAAAATATCAAAGAACGAACTTTAAGTGACTTTGACGATGAAATTATTAAAGTCAGTACTTTTAATTCAGCATTTATTGATGATGAACCACAGTTTCTGGAAATGCTGAAGAAAGTTTCTAGCAAACTCCATATGAATTCAGACTTCTATACTTGCTCAAGTGATTTACTAGAGTCTAAAGTTAACTATCAACTTCTCTTTGTAGACTTATGGCTAAAAGGTAGTGAGTTGAATGGAATAGATCTTATAAAAGAGTTGAAAAGCAAAAACCCTTTCTCAGATATAGTAGTTGTATCAGGAGACTTATCTCCAGACACTATGGCTTTATGTTCTGAATTTGGGGTCTGTGACTATATACATAAAAAGAACTTTGACCCATATGCTGTTATGGATATCATTGATAGAAGTGAATCTAAGTTTGAGCGCTGGTTAAAAGATCAACCAAAAATCAAAAAATACATAAGTCATTAATCATTCATAAATGAGCACTAAAAGCAAGATTCTTGTTGTCGATGATAAGCAGGTAAATATACTCATTCTTACCCGTTTTCTTAAAAAGTATGACTACATAATTGAAACTGCCGAATCGGGCCTACAAGCTCTTGATGTTGCCCAAGAATTTCATCCAGATGTCGTATTGATGGATATTTGCATGCCTGGTATGGATGGAATCGAATGTATTAATAAAATGAAAAAGAGCATTTCGGATAATTTCTTTGTGATTTTCATTACAGCTCTAAAAGATAGTGAGACTAAAAGAAAAGCCTTTTCGGTTGGGGCCACTAGTTTCATGAATAAGCCAGTTGATCTAAAGTCTCTTAAAAGAACGATTGATAAATGTTTAAGAACTAGAGGTTTTGGGGAGAGTACTATATCCAGCTTTGATGTTTTGAAAAATGATCAAAACTCTCCAAAAGTTTTAGAAGAGTATTCAGATACTGAATCTAGAAACTTGCACTTAAATAAGATGAATAATTTGGGGCAGCTTTCTTCAAGTGTTGCTCATGATATCAATAACTACCTTGGAGGGATTTTAGGTAATATTAGTTTGATTGAACTATCTACAGAAGATGAAGAGATTCTAAACTGTTGCCGAGAGATAAAAAAAGCAGTCAATAATACTTCAGATTTAACAGGATCTTTAACAGCTTATTCTAAAAAAGAAACAAGTAACAAAATGTTGGTTAATCTGGCAGACTCACTTAATGATGCCGTAAATCTACTCGAAAGGGATGTTCGTTATACTGCTGTAGTTGATACTTTTTACGAAGACTGGCAAGTACTGATAAAAGGGGTCTACAGTGAGTTGACTAATATCTTTTTAAATATTTTAAAGAATGCCTATCAAGCAGTCGATGATGATGGTCACATATCTGTTTCTCTTAAGAAAACAACTTTTGTTGAGGCCCAAAAAGTTTATCAAGATTTACTACCTCAAGGAGAATATGCCATTGTTAATATCACAGACAATGGAAAAGGAATAGATCCTGAAATACTAAAACATATCTTTGAACCTTTCTTCACTACAAAAGAAGAGGGTACTGGACTCGGTCTAAGCTCAGTTCATAAATACCTTAATAAAAATAATGGATCCTTGGAAGTATCATCTGAATTAGAAATAGGCACTTCTGTAAATCTTTACTTCGAGATTTCAGGAAGTGGAGAGGGGAGTAAAACGGAAATGCTTAATGAGTCTAGTACAAATGCTGATCTTGACGGATTGAGGTTTGTAGTTATGGACGACGATGTCATCTTTTGTAGTTCATTGACAGGCTACCTCAAAAAGCACAATGCGAGCGTGGTTTCTTTTACCGATAAATCATTTGTTGACTTCTTAGATGTAAACCCGAGTTTAAGTGGATATGATGTACTGATAGTGGATTACCAATCTCCATTTTTTAATAGTGTGGAACTCATTGAAGAATTGTCTGAAAAAAATAAAACTATAAATAGTTATATCATCTCAGGTAGTAAAATTGATGTTAGTGATATTAAGAGATGTGGATTTTTTAGAAAACCTCTCAATTTCCGCAAGATGGTAGATAAGCTTTTAGAAGACAAAAAGGGCAAATAAAAAAGCTACCTTTATTAATTGATAACTTTAGCCACCACAAATCTGCGACTATAAACAAAATGATAATATTTAGATGAATTGCGAGGGGTATCAATTATTCTTAACTCTGTCTATTCATATTGTGCTTATGTTAAAAATTTTTAAGTAAGTCGAATCTATTTCGAGAAGCTTATTAACTACCTTAAAAAGCTAGATGGTATCTTTAAATATGAATAAGTTTATGGTTTTATATGTTTTTAGTAATATTGCATGCAAATATATTATTGCTTCAACTTGAGCTTACACTTACAACATTTCAGAGCGGTATCATTTGCTGTGTTAATATTTTAAATTGATAAAAAGGATTGATATGAAGAAAAAATTTATACAAATAAAGTTTTTAATTGTTATAGGCCTTTTAAACATACTTGTATTTGCAGAAGAAAAGAGGCCAAACATTATCCTGTTGATGAGTGATGATCATGGTTGGGAAGAGACAAGTTACTATGAACACCCTTATGTAAAAACTCCTTATCTCGATGAAATGGCTTCTTCAGGAGTGAGATTCGATAACTTTTATGCAATGCCTTCATGTTCACCAACTCGAGGTAGTGTTTTAACTGGGCGGCACCCTAACCGTTATGGTATATTTAATCCAGGATATTCAATTCGCCCAGAAGAAATTACCGTCGCTCATCTCTTAAAAAAAGCAGGTTATGCCACGGCTCATTTTGGTAAGTGGCATGTGGGGCCGGTAAAAAAGTCATCTCCTACCAGTCCTGGAGCCATGGGTTTTGATGAATGGCTTTCTCACGATAACTTTTTTGAATTGGATCCTGTTTTTTCCCGCAATGGAGCAAAGCCCAAGAAATACTATGGTGAAAGTTCTGAAATCATTATTGATGAAGCAATAGATTTCATTAAAAGGAAACAAAAGAACGGCGCTCCTTTATTTCTAGTAATTTGGTTTGGCTCTCCTCACGAGCCATATAGTGGTTTGAAAACGGATTTGGCACTCTACAAAGATTTGCCTGAGAAATATTCGCAAACCAAAGTCTCGCTCACTTCAAATGAAACAGGTTCTAGAGTTAAGCGTCCTTTGCGAGATGTTCTAATTGAGCGCTATGCTGAAATAACTGCAATGGATAGGTCGATCGGTAAACTCCGGAATTCCCTCAAGACTTTAGGTCTCAAGGACAATACTTTATTATGGTACTTTGGTGATAATGGTATGCCACCAAGCGCTTTGAGAGAATCTCGATTTAGAGGTTTAAAGGGCAAGGTCTATGAAAATGGGATTCGAGTACCGGCTGTCATGGAATGGCCGGCTAAAATAAAGCAGAATTTAATTACAGACTTTAATTCTATTACAAATGATGTACTACCAACTTTATGTTCAATAGCTGGAGTAAAGCTTCCAAAACGACCTCTTGATGGGATTGATTTACAAGCTGCAATACATGGAGAAATGAAAAAGCGCCCAACAGCACTTAAGTTTTGGTCTTTCCAAAATGACAAAAAAGCTCAGGCTACCTTAAAACCATACATAGATCTGGAACTTCAAAAGGGAACAACCCCTTTGGTAAAAAAATCAAATGGACTTTTCACTCGAAACTTCCGTAACTATCATCACCCAAAAATCACAGAAAAAGATTACCTGGGACCGCGAAGTATAATAGTTAATGAATTTAAACTAGTTATTGATGGTGATAAAGGTACTGGGGTTGAACTTTTTAATCTTAAAGCCGACATCGCAGAAAGTAAAAACTTAGCCTCTTCTCATCCTTATATTGTCAAAGAATTGTCTAAGAAATTAAGGATCTGGCAAACTGAGGTTTTGAATAGCCTGATGGGTGAAGACTACAAGTAATGAAATCCTCGAAAGATTTTGGAAAACTACTGCAAAATTTGAAAGTTTTGCAATTAGAATGGAAATCAATGATGGAACAAAAACATATTCTTATATGCGCTAATGGTCTATTGATCTTTATGATAAGTGCTTGTCTAACTCAAAGTACGAATACATCAGAAACAAAGAAAAATTCTCGTGTTGAAAAGTCCACCTCAAATTTATCTATAAAACCTACTTTGGGGATTTCAAATGACGAAATCGAAAGGCTCAGGAAAACTGCCGCCACACGTTGTCTGACTGCTTTCGCCGCTGAATCAGGTAAGTCCTTTAAGCCTCGTGCAATTAAAAAAGATTGGAACAATAGAGGAGATTTCACTCGTCACTACATCCAGGATGTGATTCAATTCACAACCCGTGCACTGATCCTCAACGAGCAGATCGACGAGGCTAACCTTGCCTTGCGTGAGATGTGTCAGTACCACCTCGACCGGCCACAGACGCTACTAGAGATTCACAGTTTTCCCAATGCACCTCGCTTCCTTGCGAGATTTTCCCTTCTCTATGGACCTAATGGGAGTCGAACCAAGGGGCTAATTAGCGAGGAAACACACGCCGTCATTTTGAAAACCCTGTGGACATGGTGCCAGTCGAAATTAAAGATTGCCGACACGAAAATCGAACCATGGAAAACCTGGACTGGTCATAGTTCAGAAAACCATTATGCCAACCACTTCGCATCATGCTGGGCAGCAACTCTACTTTTGAGCAAGGAGCCAGTATACCGCGACCTCATAGCCGACCAGCACAGCGTTCGTCAACATTATGTAGCGTGGACAGAATGGTTAATTGAGTATCTACGCCAACGTGGTCGCAAGGGTATGACAGTGGAAATTGACTCGGCCTCATACTCACAGGCAACCCTTGGAGCCATATACCTTATCCACGATTTGGTAGAGAAGACAGAATTGCGACAGCTCGCTAGTCACTACATGACACTTGCCTGGGCCTTGTGGGCAGAACAGCAGATCAAGGGAGTCAACGGTGGAGCCAAGACCCGCCATTATCCGATTAGTGCAAAAAGAGCTGAAAACCCTTTGAGTGCTGCCGCCTGGTATGTGCTGGGGAGTGAAGTTCTCCCCAAGCCCAAGCGGCCACCTTCCTCCGCCTTTCTCACCTCCACCTGGAAGATACCGGATGTAGTGTTTGATATAGCCTTCGATGTCTCAGGGCGTGGCAACTATGAGGCGGTCCAACGTAAGCCTGGCCTTCGTCCAACAAAGAAAATAGAGTCAAGCTATAAAATTCACATCGCGCCTGATGCTCCAGCACTCGTGCGCTACACCTACGCCACACCCGATTTCATCATGGGCTCATTCTTCTGCGATGCATTGCCTTCTGAGGCATGGAACAATATCAGTTCACAGAATCGCTGGCATGGGGCCATTTTTGCTGGTAATAATCGGAACGCACGTGTTTATCCCTATTGCGATACTAAAAAGAGCCACTACAACGCCCATTGGGCAGTACAAAAAAGAGGGACCTTGATTGCTCAAAAACTAAAGTCATCAAAAAACGCAACTCAACATAGGGTTTGGTTTTCTAGCGAAGGATTGTCGAAACCTTTCAAAGAGGGGGAATGGTATTTTGCTGAGGCAGACTCTGCTTATGCTGCAGTTAGGGTAGTAAATGGAGGTGCTACTTTTGAAAAGGCTGAAAATGAAAGAAGAGCCCATATCTTAAACTGTACCAATAACATGTCCCCAGTGATTCTAGAAGTCGCTCGAAAGCTTGATTATCTCGACTTTAAATCATTTCGCAAAGCCATAAAGGATTTACCGATACAATTCGATGGAAAGGTCTTGAACTATACCGGTCTCAGCAAAAATAACTTCAAATTTTTCGTCGACCAAAGTAAACGTCCCTTGATCAATGGAAATTCTATTAATCTTGGGCCGAAGAAAGTTTACGATAGTCCATTTATTCAATCTGAGTGGGGGAGTGGCTTGGTGAATATCCAGTTTGGTGATAAGAAACTTCAACTCAATTTCAATAAATAATTATTTCGAATATTGCTTAGTAAGTTTTACGATCTAACCGGAATTATATCAGTTCTTACCGGAGCTTAGCTTATTAACATAAAACCTAAATACAAAAGAGGCCGATAATTTTCATTTTCGGCCTCTTAAAAAGAAGAGAAGATAATGTGCTATTGCACCTGCACTAAGTGTGGACTTTAATCTTAATTAAGTACAGATTTAAAGTCCAGGTACTTCTTTTAGAGGGACTATTTATTTTTGAAAGTCTCGCTCAAAATAACTTCAATAACCATATCTTGAAGAGGGTATTTTTTCTCTTTGGTATTGTGAACTATTGCTTCAATAGTTGCATGGTCTTTAAAGGTCATTTTACGACCTGTTGCATAGATCATAAGCTTTTCAGATAGAGCCTTGGCAAATTGTCCCTTTCTTTCTAGAAGAATCTTCTTTAAGCCTTTTTCGTCTTTAAAACTATCACCATTCGGCATTTCACCACTTGCGTCAACATTGCGAACTTTTTGGCCTCTTACACGAGGATATTGCGATCTATGACGCCCTACAGGGTCGAAATTTTCCAAGGCAAAGCCAATTGGATCAATTTTACGATGACATTCAGCACACGATTCAACGTCACGGTGCTTCTTGAGTTGTTCTTTGATAGTTTTAGAGCCTCTGGCATCCGGTTCCAGTGGTTCAACATCTGGTGGCGGATCAGAAGGAGGAGTTCCTAGGATGTTTTCGAGAACCCAGATTCCACGAATAACCGGAGAAGTTTCTACACCATTTGATGTTAAGGTAAGAATACTCCCATGACCCAATAGTCCGCCACGGTTAGAGTTCTGAGGCAAATCAATTCGACGGAAATGTTCTCCCTGTACACCTTTTATTTGATAATGGTCTGCGAGGTCATCATTAATGAAGGTGTAATCCGAATCGAGCATATCGACAATAGAGAGGTTGTTATGAAGTATATGCTTGAAGAATAATAATGTCTCTTTACGCATTGCATCTTCAAGTCTTTTCTCATAATAACTTTTGAACTTTTTTGCGTCTGGAGGCATACTTCCCAAAGTGTTTAATCGTAACCAGCTATCAGTAAAATGTTCGGCAAATGCCTGGGCCTTGGGATCATCAAGCATTCTTTTGGCTTGAGCTTTTAATGTAGAATTATTGAGTTTTCCTGCGGCAGCGAGTTGAATAAGCTCTTCGTCAGGTTGAGAACTCCAAAGAAAATATGAAAGTCTTGACGCCAACTGAAATTGATTCAAGCGGCCACCGCTACCTTCTCCTAGGTACAAGAACTTTGGAGAAGTCAAAATAGCCTTCAAACCGTGTTTGATGGCAACTTCATGGCTATCACCCAGTTCACGCCTTTTTTTCACATAGTCAATGTAATGACTGATATCTTCCTCTTTTTGAGGTGAACGAAATGCTTTCGAAGCAAAGGCTGTCAAAGTTTTGACTACATCGACTTTTGAAGGATCCGTTTCCTTGCCAAATATAGTTTGATGACTTTGCGGAGGCCATGATTTGAAGAAAGGCCCTTCCATTTCCCAGGCGTGAATACGCATAACCGGGCCAGAGTAAACATCTGAAAGGACTTTACCTTGAAGCGAAACTTTTTTACCCCTTAAAGAGTTGTTTTGAGCAGCTTTCAAACTACCAGCAATTTCTTTGTGGTACTTATAACCAATACGATTGATGAATGCTTTTGTAGAAGCACTGCCATTTACCCAATGTACAAATGGAACAGAGTCTCTATTCATCCAGGCTGTTGTCTCATACCACTGAGGCTTTTCATCTTCCAGCTCAAAGATTTTAAGACGTGTTCGTTTTCTAATGTCATTTTTTATACCATTGCGATGGTGGGCTGAAACTAGAGCCATCTTAATTTTCTTAGATAAATCTATATGGAGGTCTTTGGGATTATATGGGTGATCTAAACGGTTTACGGCATCGGCTTTTACTCGGATTTTGTAATAACCGTCGTGAGGAATTCCTCTTCTTCTAAAGTAATCTGGATAAGTAACTCCATTTCCTGTAGGGCGGCCATGGCCAACCTCAATATATTTATCTTCTACCTTTTTCACCCAAAAAACACCAGAACGTGCCATTTTAGGGCTTCCTGAGAAATTCTTGCCGGTAAAAACCATTTTTTTAGATTCAGGCTTGGCCTTAAAATAGATGGCTTTGTCTAGAAATTTCTCAGCAGCAGCAAGGTATTGTTTAAGTTGAAAGTCAGAAAGAATCAGTTCATTGCCTATATTATCAAAACCTTCGTAAGTGGTGTCTTTAGGAAACAGGTCTGATGGATCAAAGGAGTCAATATTTACTTTCAATAAAGAAGACATTGTTTGCATGTACTCAAAGCGGTTTAATCTTCTCAGAACTGTTTCACTTTTTATTGAATCCGATTCAATTTTTTGGAGACTGTCAGTTAGCCACTTAATAACAAATTTATTTTCTTCAACAGGTGGATGTTTGACACCTTTTTTTTCGGGTGGCATTTCTCCTAAATTTAAAGAATCAAGAATTTCAGTATATGCTAAAATATCATCCTCACTTTTAATCTCTTTAGCTAACTGGTCAAAGCGTCGATCACCTTTCTGTTTCTCTTTCCCATGACAACGAATACAGTAGTTATCGATGAAGCTGTGAATTTTTGGATTAACTTTTACTGAAGAAACTTTTTCTTCGACTGTAGTGGATACCTTAACTGCGC
>Ga0075480_10002785_pt1 | contig 11250 bp, 14 predicted proteins | sample DEB08_DNA_7_FD_81590 | JGI IMG/M metagenome (GOLD analysis project Ga0075480, IMG submission 81590) | Aqueous microbial communities from the Delaware River and Bay under freshwater to marine salinity gradient to study organic matter... | ecosystem: Environmental > Aquatic > Marine > Coastal ... | reverse complement strand
CGATCAATCAACTCATTGACATAGTTCATGTAAGTGTTCATAGTTGTTTTTGTTAACGGTATGTTAATTGTATACTATGTTTGTATGTATGTAATATTTCATATAGATTTTATCAATTTTTATTTTGAACAATTAAATAAAAAGTATGGAACAATTGTACAAGATTCTAATAATTGGAATGATTATGATTGCTTTAACGAATATTCACACTATCGAGAATTTTTACAATATAATGAATCTTAAAACGAATCAAGTTGGTGAACAACCTGTTACATTGTCTAATATGAACGAGTTGAACAATTTAGATATGATTCAAAAGAATCAAGGTTTAATTTTTGATATATGTATGAAAGAATTCGAGAAAAACAACGACGCACGTAATGTTATGTTACTGGATGAAAAGGATATTTATCCATTACAGTATTTAAAGGACAAGATAGATGAGATAGAGGTAAATTTGAATAAAAAACTAGATGCGGAGAAGGAAGAATTGTGCAAAACGTTTAAGACGGATTATTGTTTGGACGATAGTATGGAGTTCAACCAGAATCCTGAATTATATAAAATACCGTTGGAAGAGTTCAATAACAAACTAAATGAGTGTTATTCAACTTGTTATAAGTACGATATACAAGAAATTCGACATTTGAGAAAACTTTTATATAATACCTTATTCGATATTCTCCTTCGATACAATGTTCTTCAAAAACTTGACGGCGACATCACACAACCACAAAACAAAAAACGTTACGAATATATTATCAACTACAACAAAGATGATGTTATCGATATCGATCTTAATCTCGCAATATTCTCTAAAAACACCGATAATCATATTAAGTTTGTCAAAGAACTACACCGATTTATGAAAATCGTTGTATTAAACACAGAAAAGATAGATGTAAACAATGTTATCTACAATGATAAGAAAAAAGCAATACAACACAACTTTACCATTCAAAAATACAGAAACCCAACCAAAATTTATGTAAGTGAAGAAGAATAAGTAATTAAATATTGATGATTCGTTTGAATTTCGTCAATTCATCCATCGATTTGATGTTCTTTACATCTAAATCGTCTTCCATAGGCCACACTTTCAACAAGACAAAATTAACATATTGTTGTAGATCGTCCATCTCCTTGTAATGTGGTGGTTTTTTCTCCTCGTATCCCCAATAAGACATATCGTCTTGTTCTTCATACTCTTCGTTATATTCGTTCTCTGGATATTTGTTGACAAATAACCCCAATTTATCATAATACTCTTCAAACTTTGCTCGTTCAGAATCATCCACTTCTTCCACCTTATCTCGTATGTTATTTATCATACGTACTAATCTATAATCAAAGAATTCCATCAATTCTTCAATATGATCACACAAGTAATCCATAAACTTATATAATGTTTTTCTTCTATCTTTACGAGTAGAATTCATATTGTCCAGAAGTGACACAATCTTCTTGTAAGTAACGTGGAAAACCCTTGTATTATTCATCTTAAATAGATAAGTATTTTTTATCTTTCATATACTTTGGATCCAATCAATTTTTTAGTATCAAAAAAATAAATATTGATAAAATACATAACAATTATGTAACATTAATACCAATGGATATGTTTACTATTGAGAAATTAAGCCAGATGGGTGAGATGATGCAATCATTGAGTTCAGAAGCATTTCAAATGCAAACAATGATCTTGGAAGAAACTAAAAATCGTCTTCCAGAAAATTCTAAAGAAAGATATTTATTGGAAATGTTTTTGAAATATTTACAAGAAGAATAAATCCTGTAAATATCATAAATCAAAAAAAATAAAATTAATACTTGGACTCAAAACCAAGTATTAATTTTATTTTTTGTCTATTTGCAAAAGTGAATAGACACTCTTTCCATCAACAACCTCTTCAATCATAAGTCTGTCTGTTAACGCATTCAACTCTATCAAACGAGAACGTAACAATTGGATTGTCTCTTGATAACATTTATCTGTAATCATCTTTCGTTCCATATCTATCTCGTACTGTGTTAATGGTGAAATATTTTCTGTTTTAACAACTCCTATCTTTCCCACTGTGTCACTAAAACCATACCTAGTTATCATTGCATCAACTATCATAAACACCTGTTCAAAATCATTGCTCGCACCTAATGACACATTCTCCTTACCATACATTATCTCCTCTGCCGCGTGTCCTCCTAACGCTACCTTTATACGTCCCATTAAATTTTGTTTTGTATCCATCCGTAAATCATCGTCTATACTTTGAAAAAAAGTAGTACCACCTGTGTTGCCTCTGGGAATGATGCTAATTTTTCTCACTGTATCTTTATCACTTATCAACGCACCAACAATTGCGTGTCCGGCCTCGTGTATGGCTATTCGTCTCTTTGTCTCTTGTGATACTAATCCACTCCCCTTCAAACCAACTACAATTCGTTGATATGTGTCTTCTACAACATTTGGAGTGATAATACCTTCGTTGTTATCTCTGATTGCGCGTATAGCACACTCGTTCATCATATTTTCTAAATCCGCTCCTGAAAATCCCGTCGTCTGTTTGGCAATATCTTTAAAACATACACTTTTATCAAACCTTTTGTTTTTTGAATGTATTCTAAGTATTTCCTGACGACCCTTAATGTCTGGTAATTTAACATTGATTTTTCTATCAAATCGACCTGGTCTTAACAATGCGTCGTCAAGTATGTCAACACGATTCGTAGCTGCAATTACAACGATGTGTATATTGGTGTCAAATCCATCCATTTCGGTTAATAATTGGTTAATTGTTTGTTCACGTTCGTCGTTGGATGGTATACCACCAACTGATCTCTTTTTCCCGATTGCGTCTATTTCGTCAATAAAGATAATGCATGGTTCATTCTTTCGTGCTTCATTAAATATGTCTCTAACACGTTTCGCACCTACTCCTACAAACATCTCAATAAAAGAAGATCCACTACACTGTATGAACGGAACAGAGGACTCTCCAGCAATTGCTCGTGCTAACAATGTCTTTCCTGTCCCTGGACTACCAATTAACAGTGCACCTTTAGGTACCTTCGCACCAGACTTAAAATACTTCTCCGGATTCTTCAAAAAGTCTACAATCTCCTCCAATTCTTCCTTTGCCTCATCAATTCCTTGAACATCTTCGAATCGAGTTGCAATATCCTTCTCAATAATGGGTCTCTTCGCGTTACTCATCATCGGTGGTGTTTGATTACCAAGTATTGTTCTAATTATTGATCCCATCAATACTACACCAAACAAACACGTAAATACATCACTTATACCAAACGTAGAATATGGTTCGTTATCAACAATTAGCTCCGTATCACTATCAATAATTATATTCCATATCGTGTCTGTGTTATAAAAATCAGTATACTCGATAATACCATCTTGATTCTTTTCTGTATAATACACTAAGTCTTTTTTCGGTTTAATCCATACACGGTCTATTTCCTTTTTCTTAATGTCTCTTACAAACGTACTTAACGCCTGCTTCTCAAATCTTATCTCCTCCTTTTTACCCAAATTGATATTTAATCCTCCTATTCGTCTTATTATATCCATTTACTATATATCCATACCATATAACCCTAAATAAATTATTACATTTATATAATTTAATATGAATTACTCTTGTAACATATTAATGGTTATGTCTCTTATCATACTTTTGGCATACATCACTAATTATAAGGGTGTGGTGGAGCTGTTTACATCTTACTACAAAAATAATATAAATATTCTTTCAAACACAATAGGTATCTATAATACCAAAGTGCAGAATAATATACTTAAAAATGAACATTTAGTAAATACCATAACCGAAGAATCTTTAGACTATAACAATCAACACTGTAACAATTATTCTTTGTTCTACAAATTAGATATGGACAATACTATTGTTGATAACAAAAAAACATACGTTAGAGCACTTATTTCTAATGAAAAAGGTGTTTACTCACCTGTAACAGAACAATGTGTACATCCGTTCGATCCGGAATTCAAGGATTCGGTTGATTGTGATAAGAAAATAGAATGTAATAACGGACTTCTTATATCAGGGAGACCTGTTACAAAAGATAATAAACCAAGTTGTGTATACGATTGTATTCAACATTTTTCTAAGTAATATACAAATGAGTGTTCTAACATTGTTATTATTTATTATTCTCCTGATCATTCTGTTAGAAAAAAAGAACTTTGTTCGTGAGATGTTTTCTCTTCGGGATGATCAAGTCGCTCACGATATTGTTAGTCTTAATACAGAAATAGATACTATAAGAAACAATTTAGACACAGAAAATAGGATTACTGAGGAACAAGATAAAACTACAAAAGAATTAAACGAAGACTATTGTAAAGACAATGCTAACTTTTACGATTATAACACCCTCGAACAAAGTTATGATAGAGGTTTAATACTCAAACCTAAGAAAATTGATGGTAAACCAGAAACTTCTAGTTCAACAACTACTATAACCGACGTATCTAGTTGTAAAGAGATTGAATTTATCAAAGATAAAACAATGTCTTGTGCAAATTTAGGAACAGAATGTGTAGATATTAGTATGAGCAATATATCACCCAAAGGTGGGAGTAATGCAGAAATTGATGGTGAACACGTTTGTAGATATCCAGAATGCGCTAACAAATGTGATGTCGTCACAAACAACTGTTTCGAACTTACTAATACTGGTCTCCTTGTCGACAAAAAACACTTCGACAAATGCATCTATCCTATCGATAACAAATGCACAATTGTCGAAAACAATTATCTATTTAACAGCAACGTTGTCAATCTATGTCCAAACAAAATGTATTACAATGTTATCAATTCTAATTATGATATTGAAGAAGTATTTAAAGACAAAAGTGTTAAAAATGTTGGAATTGGTAGATATCAATGTGATTATAAATATCGATCAAACGACAATCCAAATAAAAGATTTGATTCTAAAGACGAAATCAAATCGATATGTTCTATCGATTCCTTACCTGCACCACATTTATTGTGTTATTCAAATATTAACAACAACGAATACACATTAACCAACACGTATCCCCTAGATCTCCTCAATTGTGTGTATAATCCACAAGATACCTGTTTTATATCTTACAGTAACAATTCAAACATATCTATGTGTGATTTTAATCACTTCTCTAGTAGTGATAACATTTGTTCTCAACCTATTGAATGTACCAAGACATTCTACACTCTCGATTCCTTCAATCACACAGGTGATGTTTACTCCGCTACATACAACAAACACACCATTCAAGGATCCTTTAAACCCTTCGTAGACACAAGTAACAACGTAGTACGTGTTTGTACATTTAACCACGCACCAGAAGATTTCCCTAATAACATCGTCAATAGTAACAACCTTTGTGTTGCCGATTGTCCTGTTGACGACATATTACAAGAACGTACAGGTCTCCTAACAGAAGACCCCAGTACAGGTAAATTAACGTGTACTATAACAGGATGTGATTCTCCTGAAGAGGTTGTGAGGAAGAAAAAGTTTGCGAGACGTACAGAAGCATTAGAGAGACTTAATAATCTACATCTACGCACTGTATCAAAGATCACTGATCTCACGCAACGTGGCGAAAAATTACTAGAAATTAGAAACCGATTATCTATTCAACGTACTCAATTGGAACAACAAGAACAACAAACAGAAAGTAATATTGCAACCATAAATTCTCAAACATCTTCTTTTAGAGACATTGATAATCAAATCATAAGAGAACAAGATAGTATCGAACGATTTGACAACTTCTCTCCGTTATCATTCTAATACTACTTGACCATCTTCCAACATACGCATTGTCTTAAATTTTCCGTCCTTAAACATATTCTTTATTGTATTACCAATCTTTATTGTATCATCAATCTTCTCTTGATTGAACATTGGAATCTGTTTAGGATCCATCATCATTGCCATATACAAGATCTGTTGCTCTTGTGTCATCGTGCGCAACATCTTCATCATTGTTGGATCCATTTCGTCAATTATATATTTTAATATTCCGTCTTTATTTAAGTAATTTTATCATAACCATATAATATCCTTCTTCAAATTCATTTTATAACAAAAGTAACAACTATCGAAAGACGTTCTCTTCATAACAACACCATTCTTTTCGAAATGCATTCTCTTCCTAGGAATTATTATTTGAAGTTCATCCCTAAAAGTGTCTTTTAAGTAATCAGTGAACATTGTAGATGCAGGCATAATTATGATAAATGGTTTGTCTATTTCCTTTAAACGTTTCAAGATCTCCTTCTTCTTCGAAAAAGGTATATTCGACACTATCACATCCGTCTTATCTATTATTGTAGTATTGTCATCAAAAAAATCAACATTACTCTGTAATACGGTACAACCTATATCACTGAGGATAGTTCCAGAGTTTCCATTACCATAGAATGCTTCCCAGACGATTTTGTCCTTTTTGGGTAAATACTCTTTGATGTTCTCCCATAACTCTCGTGGTGTGTTGTATTCGTCGTCAGTGTGTAGTTGACTCCAATTCATTATTTTATTCTCATAGAGTTTTTATTGTTCTCCTTTTTTACTCATCTCTCTATATTTCTTCATCGTTTCAACAAACTGTCTAAACTTTTTATGTTCTTCTTCATTCAATACTTTCATTTTTCCGTTTTTGTCACAAATAGACTGCATTAATGACAAAACTTCTTCCGTCTCCAAATATTTCTCCAATTCTTCCATTATTTAATTAATTATTTAATTACTATTTCATTCAAATTTTATTGCATATACAATGTTTTCATTCTTAATCTCTCTAAATGATATTCTATATCTATATTCTTTTCCACATTCTTTTCTCTTATTTTCTTAACAACTTCATTAGCACGTTTCATCATATCTTTATCTGGTATAATCTCATTCTTATCCTTTTTAGATGATTCACCTTCACCAGCACCTTCAGCACCATCATCACCTCCACCTTCACGAACACCAGCACCTTCAGTACCTTTTTCAATAAAATCAACAATTTTTTCGTTTATATCAACATTCTCTTTGTTATCATCAGTTGTCCCGAATAATGCATTTACTTTTGTATCAACTGCTTTTTCTGCTTTTTGTGCTTGTTCTGCTTCTTTTTGTGTGTTCTTTGCGTTCTTTGCGTTCTCTATCTTTTGTTCAACGGATCTAGAAGACAACACATTAGGTATGAACACATCTATAAGGTATGTATAAATAAGACGACGTTGGTTTGTGTTATACTCTTGCATTCCTTTTACAAATTCTTCACGAGATGTTTTCATTTTATCATTCACGTATTTCGGTTTATCATTTATGAAACCTAACATATACTCGATACCGTCCATATCTAACATCATCAATACAAAAAACAGTCTTGCGTGTTGTATGTTTACAGTAGCACCATCTGTATCAATCATAAAATGCCCTTTAGACACTATGTAATAGATAGTACACGCGGTCGCCCATCTGTCACGCACATACACATCTTGAATGTTTTCCATCATTATTGGTGCTGAAAACATTAAGGTTTGGGTATACTCAGGTCCTTCGTTATTGAATGAATATACAAATTTTTCGTTTATAGGTGTAGATCCACCCATATCAATAAATCGTATATGTTTGTTTTCAGGGTGGATACCTATATTGTCCGGTTTTATGTCATTATGTGAGTATTTTATCTTGAAGTTAAGAAAAGCAGTTGCTGCCATTAGTTTACGAATCAAAAGGAATCTTAGATCAATATCATCGTTTACTTTGTCTTCTTCCAAATAGGTTTTAAATGACATTACTTTGTCCATTACAATTTTCTTCTTATCACAAGTACCATTATCCTTAATAACCGGATACATCCTTGCAACATAGATGTCTTTGAGATCATTTTCATAGTTTAAGAATTCGTATTCACCTTTAAGTTCTTCATTATTACTTATTTTGACGACTTTATTATCACCACAATTTTTTACAATACCTTGTGCACCACTTCCTAACGCATTAGATATGGTACATTGATTAGAATTGGTACATTGATTACTTTCACATACTTTCATATTTGAATATGTACAATAAGTAACAACATTTGACATTGTTTTATTTTAAAAAGATAATATTATTTATTTTATTTTTCCATATGTAGTTTTTTTACAATGCATCAAAACTCAATATTGGGTCGTTGTTATTTGGTTTAGTTTCAAAGTACTCGAATGCGATCCATACCAAGGGTGCCAGATACGACGCAACAACAATGTCCACGGTGTAATGATTTCGTGCCGCAACAATGAACGGTGCTTGTACAATTGTTATAGACCAAACCGTAAAGATAATAATGATATCGATGAACTTATTCGATATTACTTTTTTGACATTAAAAGTAACCAATATACTTATCATAATCTCTTGAAACATATGACCACTAAAGATCAAGTCTCCGCAATTAGGATCATCACCAGATGCTTTTCGTGTAAAGATATCTTCGAAAATTAAAGTTTTTGAATCAGCACCAAGTCTACAATGAATCGCAGGTCCGGGCAGAGACGTGCTCGTGTATGTTAGAAAACGTAATGTGTGACCAACTACCATACAATTGAGGAATCGTTCTGCCATTTTCACACCCATAACGTGGTTGGAGTGACCGTATGGTAAAAACCACGGTATTACCAAGAACACAGCAAGGTATATGTGTAAAACATTAAACATAATTTCTGCGATCCATTTGTCGTTTTTATCCATTTCACTTATTATTTCGAATCCAATATCTTTCAAGGTTTCTCGTTGTTCGTGTCGATAATAAGCAACATTCCTGAATATGACTTGTGCGACATATGCGACATATATAACTTTCAAAGAAACACTGAATTTCTTAGACCACAGATACACCAACTCTTTATTAACTCGCAAATACAAATTGTATAAATAGAATAACATTTTTATAATTTGAAATTCAATATGACCGATTTTCAAATTTTATATTACAAATGCGAAGTATTCTCACATACAAAAAATTCCCCCCCCCTCTCTGCTCAAAAAAACGAGCAGATGAGCAGTCATAATAAATTTATATTTAAAATAAATAAGTGATACACATAAAATGCTGTATAAATGTAATAATTGTTCATATTGTTCTAACAAACGTTCGAATCTAATTCGACACGAAAAGAAAAAGATCTCTTGTTCTACAATTACAAAAGTAAACAACGACAACATAATACACAATAATAATAACAATCTTGATAATAATAATAACAGTCTTGATAATAATAATAACAGTCTTGATAATAATAATAACAGTCTTGATAATAATAATAACAGTCTTGATCCATTGGTTTGTGGTAAATGCAAACGTAAGTTTTCAAGTGCTAGTTATGTAAAGATACATAAACCTAAATGTAATGGTCTTGATACAAAACAATGTCCAAGATGTTTGAAGTACTTCAAACATCAACAAGCAAAATGGAAACATATGAAGTTTGTTAAATGTCAATCACCAATACAATCTAACGAACCGTCTATTACTATTAATAACATAACTCATAATATTACAAATAACATTGACAATAGTACAAATAACATACATAATAATAACTATCATATGGTTTTCAACTTTGGCCAAGAAGACTTGTCTGTTTTAACAAATAATCCAGAGTATATGCGTAGCATTCAGGATTGTATAAGACAATTTATAATAGAATTACAATATTTGAACGAAGATGCAGGAAAACTAATTATTGCAGAGATTGTTAAACTAATATACTTCAATAAGAAATTTCCACAAAATCAAACAATACGTAAAACAACGAAGAAAGATAACGACATACTAATACATATGAATAATGAATGGATACCACGTATATTACAAGATGTTTTTAAGAAAATACTTTACAAAGTTGAAAAGTATTTTACACCATACTTTATATCATTGATTAATAAATTCGAGAACAAAGATAAAGACGATTTAAGTCGTCGAGATAAGATGCTAATAACAGAATCTAGAGGATTCGGTAAGCGAATGGTATGGTTTGATTGGGATATCGATATTATCAACGATCTAAATAGTATTATAGATAACAACATAAATATCAAAGAACTTGACGATAGAGATATCGAAACACAGAATAAAATCTTTAAGAACACAATTAAATGTCTTAGTCAAGTAATCTATGATAACACAAATAAAAATAATTTAAAATGAAATTGTCTTTTATGATTTAATTAAGATGAACCGAAGATTGTTTCTTACTTCTTATCCACTCTATATCAACCAAACTCAAAGAACCACACTCAAACCCGTAACAACACAAAAAATTAACGATTCAGACACCGTCTTTGTGTCTCAAAACAAAAAATTAGTAATTAACAACATATATGAGGATTATGGTGATAGTGTGTTTGTGATTAACAACATTGAGTGGAAAGATCCCATTACTAAATCGGTTATGAGAAGAACAGACAGGAACATATACATTCTCGAAACCAAAGATACTTAAGCAAGATTGATGAACCAGAACAGAGAACTCTGTAATGCAACACAGAATTTCGCGGTAGTAGAACTAGGATATAAATCACCGAAACCCATAGTAAATTGTGACATTAATGAGAACCACATAAAGTATGATGCAGAGAGTTCTTTGTGCTTATTCTCTTCCACCATTACCGTAAAATGATCCAAATTTAAATAATTATATATATTTCCAAATACCACAATCAATATGATATTGTACAAGAATTTTTCGTGAGGATCGTTGTAGAATCGTGTTAAACGGTCGAAAATCGATCTCATTTATACAAACAAATAAAAAATTGATTCGTTCTTTCTACAAGATATGTCAATCTTAAAATGAAGAAATCAAAGAGTGCCTTTACCAAAGATGATCTATTACATACTATCAAGAATCATACCAAAGCACCGTTGTTTTACGTGTCTGGTTATGACGGTATGAGAGAGTATTGTTCATCTAGAGTTAATTTGGATAGGATTGCGGAGTTTATAAGGAAGAATGGGATTATAAAGAATGAGAAGGAATTTGATATTATATTTGTCTGTTTCAATCCTACTTTAAAACGATATTATTTGGAGAGTTCTTTATCAAAAGAATATATTTATATTTACAACAACTCTCGTAACAATCTTCAAAACATAGGAAGATTCTTGAAGAAGACGTGTTCATTGGATGACGTTCAAGAGTGTGCTATCTGTTTCGATAAAATTCGTAATGATCT
>Ga0075480_10002783_pt1 | contig 11250 bp, 9 predicted proteins | sample DEB08_DNA_7_FD_81590 | JGI IMG/M metagenome (GOLD analysis project Ga0075480, IMG submission 81590) | Aqueous microbial communities from the Delaware River and Bay under freshwater to marine salinity gradient to study organic matter... | ecosystem: Environmental > Aquatic > Marine > Coastal ... | reverse complement strand
TCAGCATCAGTTCCTCAGCTGAAGGCAGCGATTGCAGAGCTGCAAGCAAAGGGTTACGACATCCCAGACCATCCCGATAACCCATCCACAGATGAGGAGCGTGAAATTCGCGCAAGGTTTGACCGAGTGAAGGGCTCAGCGGTGAATCCAGTTCTTCGCGAAGGCAACTCCGACCGTCGTGCGCCAAAAGCCGTTAAGGACTATGCCCGCAGCCACCCTCACTCAATGGGAGCATGGAGTAACAACTCTGAGAGCCATGTGGCGACGATGTCTGAGGGCGACTTCCGGTCAAACGAACAGTCCGTCACGATTGCGGCTGACACGTCATTACGTATTGAGCATGAAGCCATTGACGGCAACGTTTCTGTCCTTAAAGACAGCGTTGCAGTTCTTGCTGGCGAAATTGTTGACAGCACATTTATGGATGTTGCAGCACTTCGCGCCTTCCTCAATGACCAGATCGAAGATGCTCGCTCATCCGGCGTGCTGTTCTCCCTCCATATGAAGGCAACCATGATGAAGGTTTCTGACCCCATCATCTTCGGCCACGCTGTCCGAGCATTCTTCGCTGACACCTTCGCAGATTTTGGTGATGTTCTCGAGAACGCCGGCGCGAATCCGAATAATGGTCTGGGTTCAGTTCTCAGCTCATTAGGCACGCTGTCGTCTGAACAGCGCGAACGAATCGAGCAGTCCATTGCCGCTGGAATTTCAAATGGTCCTGCTCTTGCGATGGTTGACTCAGACAAGGGCATTACCAACCTTCACGTTCCAAGCGATGTCATCGTCGATGCCTCAATGCCAGCGATGATTCGTACTTCTGGCCAGATGTGGAACAGCGATGGAGATCAGCAAGATGCAAAAGCCGTCATTCCTGATTCGAGCTATGCCGGTGTGTACCAGGTCGTCATCGACGATTGCCGTGAACATGGCGCCTACGACCCATCAACGATGGGATCTGTACCAAATGTAGGGCTTATGGCTCAAAAGGCCGAGGAGTACGGATCACACGACAAGACGTTTGAAATCGCATCAGCTGGAACGGTTCGTGTTGTCGACTCAGCTGGAACCGTATTGATGTCGCATCAGGTGAACGCCGGCGATATTTGGCGAATGTGTTCCGTCAAAGACCTTCCCATTCGTGACTGGGTGAAACTTGCTGTTGGCCGAGCTCGTGCGACAGGCGCTCCCGCAGTGTTCTGGCTCGATGAGTCGCGTGCACATGACCGCGAACTCATCGCAAAGGTCCGGAGCTACCTCAACGACCATGACACCAGTGGTCTCCAGATTGAGATCATGTCGCCAGTTGAGGCCACAAAGTTCTCGGTCGAGCGCATTCGACGTGGTGAAGACACCATCTCGGTCACGGGCAATGTCCTTCGCGACTATCTCACTGACCTCTTCCCCATTCTTGAACTCGGCACGAGCGCCAAGATGCTCTCGATTGTTCCGCTCATGAACGGCGGTGGATTGTTCGAGACCGGTGCCGGCGGCTCGGCTCCAAAGCACGTGCAGCAGTTCGAAGCAGAGAATTACTTGCGTTGGGACTCGCTTGGAGAGTTCCTCGCCTTGGCAGTTTCGTTTGAACACCTTGCTTCCGTTACTGGAAATGCGAAGGCCGCAGTGCTTGCCTCAACACTTGATACGGCAACCGGGCAGGTTCTTGAACATGATCGCAGCCCAGCCCGTCGAGTTGGAGGCCTCGATAATCGCGGAAGCCATTTCTATCTCGCGCTGTATTGGGCACAAGCGCTCGCTGCGCAATCCAATGATGCCGACCTTGCCTCATCTTTTGCTCCCCTGGCTGACGCACTTTCCGCAGGTGAAGACCAGATCGTCGCCGAACTCGTTGCCGTCCAGGGATCTCCTTGCGACGTTGGTGGCTACTACCGGCCAAATGATGACCTCGCGAGCGCAGCGATGCGCCCGAGCGAGACATTCAACAACGCCCTTGCCTTGCTGAATTCTTGATGTCTTGTTGCTGGGTCGGTTGCTGCGTCAGCTTGCCGGCTCAGCAACGAATACCGGGATGACTCGATTCGCCTCAGCAGCTTTCGTTTCGTACTCAAGGAATGGCGCAAATACGTTGGCGGAGCGTTCCCACCACTCCGCACGCTCATCACCGCTAATCTCTCGGACCGTATAGGCGCTCGGCGCCGGACCATCTTGAATCATCACCGATGGGTCCGCGAGCAGGTTGTGGTACCAGCCTGGGTGTGTTGGTGCACCACCCTTTGACGCTACGAGCGCATATTTCCCCTCGTGCTCAACCCGCATCAATGCGATTTTGCGAGTTGCCCCCGTCTTAGAACCAGTCATGGTGACAATGATCACTGGAATGCCGGTGTCACGAAGAGTATTTGCTCGCGTGCCGCCTGAGGCTTCGTACTCTGCGACTTGATCGGCAACCCATTGCATCGTGCTCGGTATGTAGTTATCGCTCATTTCTCGAGACTAACGACAGTTAGAGCGCCAATGAGTGTCATGTGACCGGTGTGACAGGTCCCGATCCCTCGATATAGCCAACGACATTTCGCGCCGCAAGAGTCGCCATCGCTGTTCGAGTCTCAACCGTTGCCGAGCCGAGATGCGGCACGAGGACAACATTGTCGAGACCCAGCAGACCAGGATGAACTTCTGGCTCGTGCTCGAATACATCAAGTGCTGCACAAGCGATGCCACCGTTGACGAGCGCCTCAACCAATGCAGACTCGTCGACAATTGGCCCCCTGGCCGTATTGACCAACACGGCGTCATCTCTCATCGTGCTTAACGCCCAAGCATTGATGAGGTGATGGGTTTCTTCGCTGTATGGGCAGTTGAGTGAGACGACATCAGAGGTGGCGAGCAGGTCGTCAAGGTCGCATCGCCGGGCCGAAAGGGCGTGTTCGATGTCGGCAGAAACTGCATTTCGGTTGTGGTACACGACTGACATTCCAAACGCACGCGCTCGATGAGCAAGGGCCTGGCCGATCCCACCCATTCCCACAATGCCAAGCTGGCGACCTTGCAGACCTGAGCCCAGCATCATAAACATTCCCCATTTCCAAGGTGCTCCCGATCGAATCAGTCGTTCACCTTCGCCAAGCCGACGAGTTGCCATCAGGATCAGCCCCATCGCAAGGTCAGCAGTTGCGTCAGTCAAGACGCCAGGGGTGTTCGTCACCGTGATGCCACGTGCATGACAGGCGGGAACGTTGATGTTGTTGTAGCCGACAGCAACGTTGGCGACGATTTTGAGGTTTGGAGCGGCGTCGAGAAAGGCCTCGTCAACGGTGTCAGTGAGAATGGTGACAACTGCGTCGGCAGATGCGAGTTGGCCGTCCCGTATGTCATGAGGAATCGGTTCGTCCTGCGTCCAGGCCCAGACCTCGCCAACTGTTTTCAGAAGGTCAATACCTGGCTCTGGAATTCTGCCCGTGACGACGATCTTTGGGGCAGTCATTTCGCTCCCTTGTCAATCCACTCCGCAAATTTCTGCAGGCCGCGTTCAATACGCTCAACCCCAATTCCTGAGTACGCAAGTCTGATGAACTTGTCGTCTTCATCGGGAAGTGGTCGCCCGAAATGATGTCGGGTACAAAATGACATTCCCGTCGATTGAAGCGCTGCCGTCGCGAACTCCCCAACGTCGGTGTGACCCACACGGTCCATTGCTTCGGCTACCCGAGGAAAGAGGTAAAACGTTGCCTCTGGAACAGCAAATTCGACTCCTGGCACATCGGCGAGGGCGCTCGCGGTTGTGTCTCGACGCCTTCTCAACTCGTCAAGCAATGGCAATGACCCGGAAGGGTCATTGAGGGCTGCAACACCTGCATGTTGCACGAAATGCGTTGTACAACTCTCGTCATTGGTGTTGAGTTTTGCAATTGCCTCGATGACCGGAACCGGACCGGCGGCGCACCCGAGTCTCCAGCCGGTCATCGCAAATCGTTTTGAGAAGGTGTACAGAATGATCGTTCGTTCGCTCATTCCTGGAAGAGATGCAATCGATGTCGAGGTTCCTGAATACCTCATTTCGAAATAGGCCTCGTCCGATAGCACCCACAGGTTGTGCTCAACTGCAATTTCGGCAATCCGTTCCATCTCTTCTCTGCTGCTTTCGCAACCGAGCGGATTCTGGAGATTGTTGTAGATAAGTAGCCGAGCCTTTGGTGCCTGTTCTTCGATCCGAGCAAGATCAATCTCAAATCCTGTCGGTGTCATCGAATAGCCGTATGGCAGTGGAGTGCCACCGAAGTATTCGACCTGGCTCTCGTAGATCGGGTATCCAGGGGTTGGATACAGCACACCATCACCAGAATTCATCAGCGTCTGAATGAACTTTGTGATGACCGGCTTACCGCCGGGCTGCACTGCAATGTTGTTTGACTCGAGATGCAGACCGCGTGCTGAACCGATGTCGTGAGCTAGTGCGGCACGCAACGGTTCGATACCTGCGCCTGCGCAGTACCCCGTATATCCAAAATCAATTGCATCCTGCATCGCATCGACAATGTTTCGAGGTGTTGCAAGGTCAATATCTCCGAGGTGGAACGGAAATACTTCGTTGCCAGCAGTGGCCCACTCGGCTGCTGCTTTTGACACCGCGAACGCTGTTTCTGTTCCGAGATTGGAAAGTCGGTCTGCAAGTCGTAGCTGTTGTTGTGCACCCATGTTCCCCCCCTGAATGCTCTTTACAAATTGTACAACACCGGATTTGTTGACTTGTTGGCTTCTCACCCAACTCCACAAATTTTGCGATGAGAACCTAAGGTCAACTCATGGAGACACCAAGCAGCGTCGACTTCCACTTTGATGTTATGTGTCCGTGGGCGTATCAAACCTCGTTGTGGATTCGTTCGGTTCGCGCTGAAACTGGGCTCACCATCAACTGGAAGTTCTTCAGCCTTGAAGAGGTCAATCGAGCCGAGGGCAAAAAGCACCCGTGGGAACGCGAGTGGTCGTATGGATGGTCGATGATGCGAATCGGGGCCTACCTCAGGCGCACATCAATGGACGATCTCGACCGATGGTATGCGAGCGCCGGGAAGGCTCTTCACGTTGACGGACACAAGCCGCACGACCCCGATGTTGCCCGTCACCTTCTCAATGAACTCGGGCTTGATCCTTCGATTGTTGACAAGGCCATCGAAGACCAAACCACTCACGATGAGGTTCGGGTTGACCATGATCGAGTTGTCGCTTCGGGCGGGTACGGAGTTCCGACGCTATACATCGACAACCACTGCCTGTTCGGACCCGTATTGCTCGACCCACCCACAGGCCAACAAGCGGTCCGCCTTTGGGAAGCGGTTTCACTATGGGCCGAGTTTCCGCATCTCTACGAATTGCAGCATCCGAAAACCTCACCAGACGAACACGCGATTGCAACAACGTTTCGCCCGTATCTCGAAGCACGAGACTGGGTATCGATCAATCGAGGAAAAGTGGTGCCAATTGGATCATCACCTGACATCACTGGAGCATCATCATGAGCCATCCCGCCTTACACGGACTTGACCTGTGCTGGTCATCACTTCAGTCGCTACTTGACGAACTCTCCGCCGACCAATGGTCCACTCAGTCGTTGTGCCCAGATTGGGATGTCGCTGGTGTCGTCATGCACCTCGTCGCAGTAGAAGAAATGCTGCTTGGCCGCCCACCTAGCGAGTTCGCTGAGCGACTTCCATTTGATGAGCTTGCAGGATTCACCGAAGCGATGTCGAAATTGACACATTCCGAACTTGCTGAAAAGTTCAGGACTGTCACCGCAGCCCGCAAAGCCGAACTCGCTGCAATGTCCGACGAAGATTTCGCCACACCCGTCATGACACCGGTTGGCCCAGGTACTTATGGTCGTTTCATGGACATTCGCGTGTTTGACTTCTGGGTACACGAACAAGACATTCGAACACCCCTCGGTCTGCCAGGACATGAAGATGGTGCGGCTGCGGAGCGTTCCATCGATGAGATCCGTATGTCGATGCCCTACATCGCCGGAAAGCGAATCGGCGTTGCTGATGGCGAATCATTACGAGTTCAACTCAGCGGACCGGTGAGCGGCGAGATCACCATCCGTGTTGATGGTCGGGCGGGTCTCGTCACCGATTCAGATCCGACCACGGCATCAATTACTGCCGACTCAACAACCTTTGCGTTGCTGGCTTGCGGAAGAGTTGATCCGCAGACACGAATTGACTCAGGTCAGATCACATGGTCTGGTGATGCTGAACTTGGAGAGCGTGCTGCACGGAGCCTCCGCTTCACGATGTAATGCTTCACGATGTCAGTTGTCGCCTCGAGATAAGTGATATCGAGATGACGAGACCAGCGAGCGCGACGATCACCGATGGCCACCACCAAGCCGGCTGATACCGAAATTCAATAATGTGAGTTCCCTCGGGCACCTTCACTCCGAGATACAAGCCATCAACCTCGACGATTTCGCTTGGCTGACCATCGACAGTCGCTGTCCACCCCTCTAAAGCCTGCACGAGTGCCGAAATCAGCGCTGGCTTGTCAACGTCGGCTGTGATGACAATATGTTCAGCGGTCAGCCGCGAGAACTCAGCCTTTTGAGGCGCACACTGCGCAATACAACTGAGCTCGACATCTGCAAAAGCCGTTGCTGAGACTTGCTGGTAGTCAGTTCTCAACGTGCTGGCGGCTTCGGCATAAGACGGCTGAGTTGCAAACCATGCGACCGAATCACCGAGCCAGTACGGGTTCTCCCAGACGGTGTACGAATCATCCGCGGCAATCGGGCCATACCAGTCCGGCACCCATTCAGTTGGTGCTCGGTCGCTGCTAAGGACCATCCACCGAACACCAAATCGAGCAAGTTGTTCGGTGGGTACCGGCGCCGAAATCGAATTTCGTAATGGCAGGTCAAAGGCAGGGGTCGCCGAGAATGCAGACAACATCTCTGTCCAGGCCTGCGTGACTTGGACACCTCCGTCATAGCCATCAAGGGACCGCAGCCCGAACCATGTATTTGAGTTTGGCCTGAGACCCCTCACTAATTCATCATGAGGACCAGCGTCAGGGGTCAACGCAACGACGTATCCCCCATCAGTAGCCATCGACATAAGTTCTCCAATTGCAGGCGATGGGCTCGCTCCGACGGCAGAACCCATTGTGATGCGATTTGGAATTGCTGAAACCGACAGCACCGCGAGTTCGATGACAACGAGTGCACCAAGTACCTGTCGAACATGGCGTGGGTTGACCACAGTCACTGCGATCAACACCCCCAGTGCGGTGACAAGCCAGATGAGACCTACAGGTCGAGACCCAGCGGTGATCGGACCAAACCCAATCGCGATGAGGCCAACAGCAATCACCGCCAACAGGGCCCTTCTCGCTGGTCGGCCCTGAAGTCTTTTCGCAGAGTCAATACCAACACCAACGAAAAGGGAAAGCAGAATCCCGACGATGGCGAGCCATCTCACCGACACCCTTCCTAAGTCAAAACCTGGGAGTATTCGGTACGCAACCGTGAACAACGGGGTGCGAGGTCCGAGCGACCACACCACTCCAAGCAGCATGACTGCGCCGAGCGCAAGTCCCCACCAACGGTTCTTCGGGTTGGAGATCGATGACCCAACACCGAACAGACCGATCATCAACGCAACAACACCAAACCAGCCAATCGCCTCAAAGGCACCTGAAAATGCCGCCGGGTCTCCTCCGGTCACCGTTCCGAATAGCGCCTGTGCCGCCTTGCGAACTTGAAGGACGTACATGCCGTTACCGAGGTCATCAAATGACCTGCCCTCGTCGAGCGACGCAGTTCGTTGGGCATTGACGGTTGCCAACAACTGCGGAAGCGCCATCGCTCCAGCGAGTACCGCTGCAACAACGAGCCTGACCACTCCCGTCCGATACTTCAGCGCGAGCCCACAGGTGAACACGGCAGCAACAATGACAACTTCAAGAATGAGCTGCGGATGGCCACTCAACAAAGTTGCCGCCGCAACGATCGCAAGAACACCAACCGGTCGCCAACGACGACTCTCCGTGACACACGTATGCAGCGCTAACAACAGAACGGGAAGCCATGCGATTGGTTGAATCTGTTCAAACTGCACGGTCTTTGTTTGGGTCGATCCCACGAGAACAACGACCGCCCCGCTCACGGCACCGCCGAGTGGTGAAACGCCCAGACGTTTGGCAAGCGCGACCATGCCCAGTCCGAGGAGAACCACATGGCCCACGACAATGAGACCGTGGCCAAAGGAGGAGCCAAATATCAACGTGACGAGCCGAGGGGGGTACAGCACCGCCACCGCATGATTACCAAGATGCGGAACCGTCCCGAAGATGAACTCATTCAGGAATGGAATTCGCCAGTCGCGGATTGCTCGGAGCGACACCTCAGTATTTGGGCCCGAGTAGGTGGCACCGTCGTAACTGATTACGTGATTACCGGGCCACCAAAATGCCCGCGTGCTCACGATGGCCGCCGCAGAAGCGACCAAATATGCAAGTCGCCACGTCACCGAGAATGGGCGCTGATACTGCACCCTTTCAGTTTGGCCGCTCGGTCTCTAGAAATATGACTCTCTCGGCGTGTTGCAGCAACATCGGACGCGACAGTGCGGTGTAGCGTTCGCATCAACTACTGAGTAATTTTCGCATTGCATCAGCAAGGGCCAACATGAACCACCCTCGTTTTCATCTCGCAATTCCCGTCCATGACATCGCTGCTGCGGTGGTGTTTTATGGAGATGTACTCGGCTGCTCACAAGGACGCAGCGCCGAGACATGGGTTGATTGGAACATGTTCGGGCACCAGGTCGTCACCCATTTACATGCCGGAGCGGGTGTTGATGTCTCGAACCCGGTCGATGGTCACGATGTTCCCGTGCCGCACTTCGGGGTCATTCTTGACCCACCTAGGTTTCATGCCCTTGCCCAACAATTGCGAGATGCGTCAGTTGCGTTTGTGATTGAGCCGTACGTTCGATTTGAAGGCGAAGTTGGCGAGCAGTGGACGATGTTCTTCTTAGACCCTTCGGGAAATGCCCTCGAGTTCAAGGCGTTTGCTCACGATGACCAGGTCTTTCAGAAGTAGGCACGCTTGGTTCACAAGCAAGAATCTCGAGTGGCGACCTCTCGCTAACTCAATAACGAATTAGTTCAACGCCACGTCGAGATACTGCTCGAGCTGTCCATCAGCAAGTTGACCGCTGTGGCGCCACTGCACGACACCATTTGCGTCGAGCATCACTAGATATGGGTACCCCGTGGTACCGAACGCTGTTGCTGCAGTTGCAGCCTCATCGTCTGCCATCACCAGGAACGGCCAGCGTTCACGAAGCAACCATTCAGATGGTGGGTAATTTGGACGATCTGGCGATGTTGCTGTCGCAACCCCAACCACGTTGAGCCCCTGGGGAACAGAAAGGCTTTCTGCCCACTCAACGAGATCTGGCACCTCGGCCTGACAGTGAGGGCACCAGTGCGCCAGAAACACCACGAGCGTTGGTGAGCCAGGTTCGATAACGATCGGCGTCCCGTCGAATGCTTGACCCGCCAACACTGGAGCGGTCAGCCCAGCACCGGTATCGGTTGCGGTGTCACCTTCGAAACCTGGCAGCAGGTCGCCAGTTACCGTCACTGTTCCGTTTTCAGAGAGGTCTACTGCAGAGTCAGAACCTCCACCTGTAGCAACCACAATCACGATTGCGACAACGGCAACAAGCACCACTGTTCCGAGAATGAAGAGCAGCTGCCCACGTCGGCTTGAGGACCCTGAATTAGTAGCCATATCGCGTTAAGGTTAGACGACTAGTGAGGTGGCAACACCTTCAGGTGTTGATTCGATCAACAGTCAGAATCCGGCCGGCCGATGCGGGATATACGCCTCCGTCAGCCGTTGGAGCTCGTCTGCTGTGAGTTCGATATCGAGTGCAGCCACTGCGTCATCAAGGTGGGCAGCTCTCGTCGCACCAACAATGGGGGCCGTCACTCCTGGATGAGATAGCACCCAGGCGAGAGCCACTCGAGCCATCGACGTTCCTCGCCCAGCTGCGACTTCTGCCACTGCTGTAACAACCGCTCGATCTGACTCCTCGGTGACATCTCGGCCATAGAGACTGCTTCCAAACGCATCGCTATCGCTCCGACCTGTTGTGGTATCCCATGTGCGGGCAAGCCGACCTCGAGCAAGAGGGCTCCACGGGATAACTCCCACCCCTGTTTCAACGCAATATGGGAGCATTTCTCGCTCTTCCTCGCGCATGAGGAGGTTGTAGTGGTTTTGCATGCTGACGAACTTCGTCCAGCCGTTACGTTCGGCGACGTGTTGCGCAGTCGCAAACTGCCAGGTCCACATTGACGAAGCCCCGATGTACCGAACCTTGCCTGAGCGAACGAGGTCATTGAGTGCCTCCATCGTCTCTTCGATCGGAGTATTCGGATCCCAGCGGTGAATCTGGTAGAGGTCGATGTAGTCAGTTCCGAGCCTGCGAAGGCTGTCATCAATCTCGGTCATGATGACCTTGCGCGAGAGGCCTGCACCATTTGGACTCTTTCTCATCCGGCCATTGACCTTGGTCGCAATCACAACGTCTGCTCGTTTCACATCGAGGTCGCGCAAGGCACGGCCAAGATATTCCTCACTAGTTCCAAGCGAGTACACATTTGCTGTATCGAAGAAGTTGATTCCGAGGTCTAACGCCTGCTGAAAAAATGGCCGGCTCGACTCTTCATCGAGACTCCACGGGTGAGTGCCAAGGTCTGACTGGCCGTAACTCATACAGCCCAGACAGATTCGGGATACTTCAAGACCAGTGTTTCCTAAACGGCGATACTCCATACCGAGATCATTTCAGGAAAGGTTCACGACTAACGAGGTCGGCCACCTCGGGCAGCGAATTCGATGACAACTACGATCGTGAGATGAGTTCATCGTCGGACACTTCCGAATCATCGGTGCAGGCTGAACATCACGATGTCATCGTGGTCGGTGCAGGGATCTCAGGTATCGGAGCGGCGTACCACTTGCAAAAGCTCTGCCCAGATCGAACATTCACCATCTTGGAAGGCCGATCAGACATCGGTGGAACGTGGGACTTATTTCGATACCCGGGGATTCGCTCCGATAGCGATATGCACACCCTCGGCTACTCGTTCAAGCCCTGGACCGCGGAGAAATCCATTGCAGATGGACCATCGATCATGGCGTACCTACAAGAAACGGTTGAGGAGTTTGACATCCAGCGACATATCCGCTTCAACCACAAGGTGGTTCGCGCCGAATGG